>Ga0182013_10002337_pt1 | contig 24871 bp, 24 predicted proteins | sample 612S2MmetaG_FD_120487 | JGI IMG/M metagenome (GOLD analysis project Ga0182013, IMG submission 120487) | Permafrost microbial communities from Stordalen Mire, Sweden - 612S2M metaG | ecosystem: Environmental > Terrestrial > Soil > Wetlands > Permafrost | place: Sweden: Stordalen | collected...
CGTAATTGATACCTCAGCGAGCCGCATTCTCGGCCGCCTCGCCAACCGACTCATCAAAATCGTCACTGAAGCCGCTAAACTCGACATGCCCGGAAAATGAGCAGAGATTAGCCGGATAAACGGAGATCTGGGAAACGCCAGCTCCGTCCGGTAAACTCCGGCCACTCGGACAAAGCTCGCGTCGTTCCGCCGCCACGGTAACCCGGTCAACTGGTCCCAAACGGTGCTGGGGAAAGCGCCAGACGGCCACCAGTGGGACCTAAGCCACCTCCAACTTCCTGATTTTAGGTGTTTTTCCTTTGCTTTTAGTTGGAGGCGCGGGTCGGGATCGAACCGACGAATAAAGGTTTTGCAGACCTTTGCCTTACCACTTGGCTACCGCGCCGGCTGGAGGCTATAGAAGCCAAAGTACCGCGGTTCCAGCCTCCAAGTCAAACCTGCCGCGGCCGGAGGAAGTGTGAAGGGGCGTACATTCTTGGAAGCTGTCGTAGTGTTTGTGCCGCTCTTCGCAGTCGGCGTTGCGATCGTCGCCTATTATTTCTCGGCGCAGCTGGCGTCTGCGCATCGGCCGCTTTCCGATCGCGTAGAATCTCGAAACTCGAAACTCGAAACCACTGCCTCACGGCCGCGGCTCGGAAACGCAGTGTGCCGATAGTGAGCCACGACCCTGAGCAGAGTACTTACCGCGCTTCGGCCAGCCCGTGCTCGGCGCCGCAAATATTCACCGCGATGCCCATTTCGGCGAACATCGCGGCCTTCGCTGCGAGCGCGGTGTTCGCGGTGGCAGCATCGCGGCCGTAGGCCACCTGTATGTGATTGGCCTGATGCTTGGCCATTAGCTGATCGCGCGAAACGCCATACAGAACGGCGTGCATGATAGGCCACTGCGGCGTGGTATCGCGCCAGCGGCGTTCGGTTTCCTCGGGCGGCAGTTCCACCACTTTGGCGCGGCCGATATCGGCGTGCAACCGTCCGCCTTGTAGGTAAATCCGGCTCCAGACGATCTCGCCCGGCTTGCTGATGCCCTTGATGGTGCCGCCACCGAGGCGGAAGTACATCTCGGGCTGGCGCTCGCTGACCGCGCCGGCATATCCGCCGATCAGGTGCTGCGGCGGCACGGAACCCGAGATTTCGAAGACCCAGACGAATTCGCCGTTGTACGCTTCGCCGTAGCGCACATCGTGCAGCGTGGTCTCGGGATCGTACCCGAGCTTAGTCCACACGCGATTGGTTACTAGCGCATCGAGCCCCGCGCATTCATCCACTTCGTTGAAGTGCGGCAGGGCCTTTCCCTCATAGAGCACGCGGCCATTTCCGGCGGCCTTCACCGGCGGACGTTCGACGTTGTTCAGCAGACCCTCCGCCAGGTCGGACGCTGCCGCCAGATCTTTCAATCCCTGCTGGTACTGAATGCCGATGACGTCGCAGCCGAAGTCGTCGGCAATGCGCAGCGTCGCGATGTACATCTTGCACTGATCCAGGATCTGGGCGTCGGTAAGGTCGGTCTCGGGATGCGGTCCGGTATGGAAGTGCATGCCCTTTTCATCCAGCCAATGGCGCACCGCGCGCGCCTCTTCGTCGGGCACTTCCCGCATGGCGGCGTAGAGGGCGGACTGGCTGAGGCGCTCCTTGAAGACTCCCAGGGGCATGAGGTTCTCATCGGGAATGATAGCGTTGTACATGCCCATGCAACCCTCGTCGAACACGCCCATGATGGCCTTCTCGTGGCGCAATTGACCGGCCAGTTCCTTACCGAGCGCTACCGCCTCCGCCGGCAGACGGAAGGCTTCAAGCTGCCGTGCGTGGGACGTATCGTGCCGGACCGGATTGCCGGCCAGCCACTGCCGCAGGCCGGTGAGAAAGTGCTCGTCGGAGAAATTTTCGCTCCACAGCGTGGAATAGGACACCCCGGCCTTGGTGAGAGAGCCGTTGAGATTCAGCATGCCCACCAGGCCCGGCCACTGGCCGCTCCAATTGGCTACCGTCAGGATGGGGCCGCGATGGCCCACCAGCCCGGGCAGCACGTGATGGCTGTATTGCCATACCGCCTCGCAGACCACCAAAGGCGCGTCCGGAGGGATATCGCGGAATATCGTATTGCCGTGCTTCTGGCTGTCGATGAAACCATGACCGCGCGCCTCATCGTAGGGGTGCGCGCGTTTGATTTGGCGGCCTTCGCGGCGGATGGCCTCCATGATCGCTTGCTCCGCCTGGTGCTGGGCGGGCCAGCACTTGCGGTTGGCGGACGGCCGTAAATCGCCGCTCGCCACCAGATAAATGAGATCGGGCATCAATTAACGTGTAGCTTAAGCCGGGCGGCGGGTCAACTCCACTTCCAGGTTGATCTTCACTTCTTCGCCCACCACCACGCCGCCAGTCTCCAGCGGCGCGTTCCAGGTGAGGCCGAAGTCTTTGCGATTAATCTTGGCGGTCGCGGCTGCGCCGGCCTTCAAATTGCCCCACGGATCCTTCACTTCGGGTGTGGGACCTTCCACATGCAATTCCACTTCCCTGGTGACGCCGTGGATGGTCATGTCGCCTTTGACCAGATATTCATTGTGCCCGTCGGGCGCGACGCTCTTACTGACGAACTTGATGTCGGGGTATTGGGCCACGTCGAAGAAATCGGCGCTTTTGAGGTGGCCATCGCGCTGTTCGTCGCGCGTGTGGAGCGACGCTACGTCGATGGTCGCTTCCACTTTCGAACTTGCGGGGTTGTCCGGGTCCCAGGTTACGGTTCCCGTCACTTTGGTGAATTCACCCTTCACGTTACTGATCATCAGATGGCGCACCGAGAAGTGGGCGCTGGAGTGGGTTGCATCGATATCGTAGACAATTGCGGCCATGAGTTCTCCTGTTCCTATTAGACACTTGAAAGCCGTTCCGGCTTCACAATTTCAGGCGCGGCCGGCAGAACTTTTCCGCGGCATTCGCCGAGTCCGATCCGGCGGTATCCGGGAGCTTCGCACCAGCCCCGCAGGATCACCTCATCGCCATCCTCCAGGAATTTCCGGAGTTCGCCCGAGGGGAGCTTCACGGGATCGCTGCCGCCCCATGCCAACTCGAGCAGGCAGCCGCGATTTTCCTTTTCGGGTCCCGAGACGGTTCCGCTGCCGATGAGATCGCCCGGCCGCAGCGGGCAGCCGTTGGAGGCGTGATGGGCGACCATTTGGGAGAGCGTCCAATAGAGCGAGGAGAACTGAGAACGGCTCAGGCGGACCGGCTCGGCCATGATCGCGGAACGAAGCCAAACTTCGAGCGTGATGTCATAGGCGTCATCGGTATCGCAGCGCAGATGGGCGAGCGGCTGCGGGTCGGATGCGGGCCGCGGCGCCGAAGCGCGCCGGAAGGGATCGAGGGCTTCCATGGTGACCACCCAGGGTGAGATGGAGGTAGCGAAACTCTTGGCGAGAAACGGTCCGAGCGGCTGGTATTCCCAGGTTTGGATGTCGCGAGCCGACCAGTCGTTGAGCAGGCAGATTCCGACGATGTGGTTGCCGGCCTGCGAGATGGGGATGGGTTCGCCCATAGCATTTCCCGGCCCGAGGAAGGCTCCCAATTCCAACTCGTAGTCCAGGCGCCGGCTCGGTGCGAACGATGGCGGACCGCCTGGGTGTTCCGAAGTCTGTCCCCATGGACGGCGCACGGGCGTTCCGCTCACCACGATCGACGAGGCGCGCCCGTGATACCCCACCGGCAGCCACTTGTAATTCGGCAGCAGTGGATTGTCGGGGCGGAACATGCTGCCCACGTTGGTGGCGTGATGGATGGAGGCGTAGAAGTCGGAGTAATCGCCGATGTCGCAGGGCAGCAGGAGTTCGACTTCGGACATGGGGACGAGGTGTGCGGCGGCCGCCGGAACCTCGGATAGGAGGTGGCTGATGTGCTGGCGCAGTTCCACGCGCCGTGCTTTCGGCAGGGCCATCACCGATCGCATCTTGGGAATCGGTAACGCCGCCGTCACATCGAGGACCTGATCCCCGATGGCCACGCCGACGCGTGTTCCGGCGTCGCTGAGGAAAGTGGCGAACGGAAGATTCTGGATAGGGAAATCGCAGCCGGGCTCGTTGGCGGACTCCACCCAGCTGCGGAGTGCGGGGTCGTGGGTGCGGTCGATCATGGCAGAAATCCCAGTTCGCGCAGATCGGCGATGGGCTCTTCGAAGGAGCACGATCCGAAACTGTGCGCAAAATAACGGCGGGCTTTCTCTATTTGCGCGGTGGTGAGGCGATTTCCGCGCCAGCGCAATTCGTCGCCGGCAAATTCGAAGGCGCGCGGATCTTCCTCGGTGAGCACGTCGACCAGCAGATCGCGCTCGGCATTGTGCCAGGCGAAGGCCGCCGCTACGAACACGTTCAGAAATCCGTGCATGACGGCGCGCGGGCTGTCGGGCGCGTAGGTGAGCGGGCGAAGCGAACGGACCGGATGGTGCAATCCGGCAGTAGCCTTGAATGGCAGACGGAGTTGCGCGGCGCGATGCAGAAAATCGGCGATCGCTTCGGGCGACGGAATGGCATCGGGCGTCAGTCCGCCGGTGCGCACCTTGGCGAACGCGCCGTCGATGTGATCGAGGTCGGCCTCGCAATAGGTCGTCAGCGACAGGCCATGCGACAGCTTGGTCTCCAAGGTCTCCACTTGCGGAGGCAAAAGGCCAGGTTCGGCGTCCACCAGCAAGGTGACGCGCCAACCCTCGCCCACGGGCGCTTGGGCGAGCTTGGCAAACGGCAACACCACGCGATTCAGGGTCCAAGAGTACGTTGATGCGCGATAGGCCGCGTATTTTTCGGACACATCATGCAGGGGAAGCGCTGCCGGTGGATAGAGGCCGGCGTAGTCAATCAGGTTGGAAAGCAAAGCTTGCAACGATGAGGGAATGGCCATACCCTACTGCAGCTTTCCGCGCGCGTCCACGTTCCAGATCTTTTCCACGCGATCGCCGCGGACGCCATAGACCCGCTCGTGCAGGTTCACCGCGACGCAGATGTGATTGGGAATGACGTGCACGCGGTCGCCGACCGCGAACTGCCGCTCCACGCCGGTCAGATCGACGAAGCCGTGCTCCTCATTCATCTTATGGAAGCGCGCCTCGGGTGCCTCGACTAAGTGCCCGAAGGTCACCTCCGCGGAGTTCACCGGGCGGTCCGACGAGAACGTCTTCGATCCCCCATCGACGATCATGTGGCCGGGCCGGGCCACCGATACCACGGTCGCCAGAATCGTGGCGGCGCAATCTTCCATGGCGCAGCCGCCGCTCCGCACGGTGTTGATGTCGTTGAACAAATACGTTCCCGGCCGGATTTCCGTCAGCCCGTGGATCTCATGCGAATGAAAGAGTGTGGGCGTCGACCCGCCGCTCACGATCGGCACGGCGATGCCGGCGCGTTCGAAATCCGCGAGAATGCGGCCAACCAATTCCGAAAGCTCGGTAAGTGCGCGCATGCCCGAGGCATCCAGATCTTTAATATGCCCGGGGTAAAACGTGAGCCCTTGGAAATCGAGATTTGGCAACCCGCGCACTCCGCGGGCCAGCTCCAATAGTTGCTCGCCGGGCGCCACCCCGACACGGCCCAGACCGGCGTCGAACTCCACCAGCACACCCACCTCGACTTGCGCCTCGCGTGCCGCGTCGGAGAGACAGCGCGCGGCTGCCAGACTGTCGAGAGCGACGGTGACGTGCGTGTGCCGCGCCACATCCATAAGTCTGGCGAGTTTGCCGCGGCCGACGATGGGGAAGGCAACCAGCAGATCGGCCGGCTCCGCACCCAACATGACTTCGGCCTCCGAGACCTTGGCTACCGTCAGTCCCGCCGCACCCAATTCGAGTTGCCGCTTGGCCAGCATCACCGATTTGTGAGTCTTAGTATGCGGCCGCAACCTGAGGCCATGCTGCGCTGCGTAGCCGGCCACGCGCTGCAGGTTGCGATCGAGGATATCCAGGTCGACCAGCAGTGCGGGAGTTTCTATTTCGGATAACGGCGGCATCATAGGTTGCTCGTTTTATATGCAATGCACGTCTTCGCGGCGAGGCCGGCGAGGAGAATCCACACTCCGATGCGAAACTTGCCATCGAGGGTGAATTCGGCCATGAGGGCCAGAACTCCGTAGGCCGCCATCGCACGGTAGAAGCGTTTTTGCATGAAATTCCATTCTGGCACGGCAGGGGAACGCTCAAGTGGCGCGGGCTTCAGCCTGCAGCGCCGAGACTCTTCTCGGCGCGACGGGTCGAGATGAGTCTCCACCCAGCAGACTGAAGTCTGCGCCACATTACGCTGTCTCCAGCCTCTCGTTGGAATCCAAGAACGCCCAACACACGATGCCCATCAGGTAAATCGCCGCGGACACGTAGAACGTCAGGTCCCAATTCTCATGGCCCCATTCGAGGATGTAACCGGTCACCACCGGCGCCAGGAATCCGGCGAAATTCCCCCACATATTCATGGCGCCGGAGAGCGTCCCGCAATACACGCCGCCGACGTCCATGGCGGTGCCCCATGCGCCCGGCATCACCAAATCGTTACAGAAACTCGCGAACGCGATCGATACCACGGCCATCACCGGATCCTGCATGCGCGTGGAGAGCACCAGAAACGCGCTGGCGCCCAGGAAACCCAAATAGGCCACATACCGCCGGGCACGCGGAACGCTGCCTGTGGCGCGCGCCAGCCATGCTCCCAAATATACGCCGGCCATGTTGCCGATGCCGCCAAAAAACAACGGCAGCACGCCCAGCCAGGCGCTCTGCATCAGGTTCATGTGGCGGCCCTGGCGCAGATATGTGGGAAGCCAGGTGATGTAAAAATACCAGCCGTAGGACAGAAAGAAATATTGCCAGCAGAGCATCCACACGGCGCGCGACTTCAACAGCCGGCTCCACGAGATCTTGACGTGGGCGACAGATTCGCCAGCCTGCCTCCGCAGCAGTTCCCGTTCGGCGTCGTTCATTTTCGGGTTCAATGTGGGATCGTCGCGGAACCACGTGTAAAAGGCCACCGCCCAGACCACTCCGACGGCGCCGAAAATCGGAAAGGCGTGCCGCCATCCCACGTAACTCACAATCCAGATCACCAGAGGCGGCGTGAAAGCCCCACCCCATCGCGCGCTCAGCCACATGATCCCCTGCGCGCGCACGCGCTCCTGTTTCGGCAGCCAAGTATGAAATGCGCGCGTGAGATTGGGGAAGCAACCGGCCTCGCCGGCGCCGAACATGAACTGCGCAGTCATGAGCGCGAAGCGATTCCAAACGAAGCCGGTGGCGGCGGTGAAACACGACCACCACAGTACAATGCGCAACAGCACGCGGCGCGGACCCATGCGATCGCCCATGAAGCCGCCGGGCATTTCGAACAGCGAGTATGCGAGCGCGAATGCGCCCAGGCAGAAGCCCATCTGCTTATCGCCGATGGCGAGATCTTTCTTGATGAACGGAGTGACCACGGAGATGGCGACACGGTCGATATAGGTGATCACCGATAGGGTAACGGCGAAGAAAATCACCCAATAGCGGACATGCGTGGGGCGTTCCGGACTAGGCGGCAGGACGCACCCCGAAACGATAGACCAGCGCGCCGGCTCCCACCGTGGCGAACGCGGACAGCGACGCTATGGGGTGCTCCTTGATGCCGAAAATGACCATGGCAGTGCCCACCAGGATGTACAGCCCTGGAATCAGGGGGAATGCGAAGTCCACTGCGCGGAGGCGCTGCCAACCCGGCTGCCGGCGGCGGAATACCAGGAGCGACGCTACCGACAACACGGTGAATAGCGTAAGACTCATGCCGATATAATTTACCAGATCGGGAAAGGGCGTGGTCGTCATCAGTATGGCGCAAAGGCCCTGGGCGACGATGGCCACGATCGGTGTATGAAAGCGCGGATGAACTCGGGCCGCCGCGGCAAGGAACGCGCGATTCTTGGCCATGGCGTAATACACGCGCGGTCCCACCGTCACTTCGGCGTTCACGGTGGACATAAGGCAAGCCGCCATCAGCGCGGCCCATAAACCGCCGATGCCGGGGCCGAACAGATTCACGGCCGATACGGCGCCGGGCGCGAGGTCCGGTTTGTTGGCCATGACCGACACGGGAGTCGCATAGATGAACACCATGTTCATGCCGACGTAGATCACCGCAACGATGGCCGTGCCCACCGCCAGCGCCATCGGTAAAGTGCGTTCCGGCCGCCGGATTTCTTCCGCCACGTAGGTGGCCGCATTCCATCCGCTGTATCCCACCATGACCCACAACATCTCGACGATGAACACCGTGGATAGAGGACCGCTCGATGAGCGGACGTTCGGTTCGGAGAAGTTGCTCCAGTGACCGTTGCCGGAAGCGAAGCCCAGGATAATGAAACCGATGATGATAATGAGCTTGCCGGAAGTGAGCACGTTCTGCACTTTGGCCGCGCGGCCCACCCCGAAACAGTTGAGTGCGGTGAAACCGGCAATGAGAGCGGATGCGGCGAATTGTTCGGCGCCGATGTGTAGGGAGAAGTTTCCCGAGCCGAGAACCAGTAGCGGGTTGTCGTGCCGCAGGGCGGGGAAGATGTGGCCGAGGTAATCCGAAAATCCCAGCGCGGCGGCCGCGATTGGCGCGGAGAAGCCGGCGAAGAACGATACCCAGCCGGTCATGAATCCCCACTCCGGGCCAAACGCACGCGAGAGGTAAACGTACTCGCCGCCCGAACTCGGGAAATTGATGCCCAGCTCGGAATAACTGAGCGCCCCCGCCAGGGCGAATAGCGCGCCAACCCCCCAGCAGGCCAGGATCAGCGTGGCTGAACCAAGGGCGCTCGCCATGTACCCGGTGGTGATGAAGATGCCCATACCGATCATGTTCGAGATCACCAGCGCCGTGGCGCTGAAAAGCCCGATTTGCCGAAGCAGGGTGGGCGAATTGGATTTCGGGTTTTGCATCTGCAGATTGGGCATCGAGATCTAGAGTTATTCTATGCTACCGGACGGTCCTCGACTCGGGGCAACGCGGGCCAAATTGCGGACTAGTGATACTATATCTCTCTTGTTATGAAATTCTCTCCCCGTCTCGCCTGCCTCTGTGTCGCGCTATCCGTTTTCGCCAGAATCGGCCCCGCCGATGAGAAGGCTGTCAATCCGCAAATCGCCAAGATCGCCAACGAGGTATCGGAGGATCGCATCAAAGCGATCATCGAGAAACTGGTGAGCTTCGGCACACGGAATACGATGTCGGATGCCACCGATCCCGCCCACGGCGTCGGCGCCGCGCGGCAGTGGATTCTCGATCAGATGCAAAGCTACAGTCCGAAACTGCAAGTGCGCTTCGATAAATATCGCGTAAAGAAACAGGGGCAGCGCATCTTCAAAGACGTGGATCTCTACAACGTGATTGCCGTGTTGCCCGGCAAGACGATGGCGGAAACGCAGATATGGATCACCGGCCATTACGACAGCCTGAATCTGGGAGCGCCGCGCACCCCTCCCGCCAGCACCGAGACGTCGGCCGCCAGCGGACCAGCCACCAACGATAATCCACTCAGCGCGACGCAGAACATGACGCCGGCGGACTTCGAGAAGAACGCCGCACTCCCCGCGCCGGGCGCCTGCGATGATGGCAGCGGCACCGCCGCGGTGATGGAACTGGCGCGCGTGATGAGCCAGTACGAATTCGATAAGACGCTGGTGTTTGTGGCCTTCGCCGGCGAGGAGCAGGGTCTCATCGGCTCCAGTTTGCAGGCCGCCAAAGCGCATAAGGAAAACGTGGCTATCGAGGCGGTGCTCAACAACGACATCGTCGGCACCGACACCAGCGGCAACGGGCGCTTCGGAAATACCTCGCTGAGCGTTTATAGCGATGAGACCATGGATTCGCCCTCGCAGCAGCTATCCCGCTATGCACGCGAGATTGGCGAGCGGTACATGCCATCGATGAAGGTGAACACGGTTTTCATGGGTGATCGCCTAGGCCGCGGCGGCGACCACACGCCGTTTCAGTGGGAAGGCTATGCCGCGGTCCGTTTCTCCACGCCGAACGAGATCTACGCCAACCAGCATCACGCCACCGACCTGCTGGAGAATATGTCGGTGCCGTACACCGCCAAGGTGGCGCGCGTGAATGGCGTGGTGGCCGCCAGCCTGGCGCTCTCGCCCAAGCCGCCAGTGGTGATGCGCATTCCACCAGCGCCTGCGCGCGCTGCCGGCGCGCCCGAGAGCGCGGGCCCGACGCCTCCTCGCCGTCCGACGCCGACAATTTCGCGCGGAAAATCCGGCTACGATGCGCTGCTGCAATGGAAGCCCGCCGGTCCCGAGGATGCCATCAAGGGTTACATGATCGTGATTCGCCCCACCACGTCGCCTTATTGGGAGCAGGAAATCTATGTCGGGAAAGTCACGCAATACCTGATGAAGGACGTGTCTATCGACGAACTGAAGTTCGGCGTGAAAGCGATCGGCGTGGACGGCGGCGAGAGTCTCGTGGCGCCGTATGTGTACCCTGCGAGGGTGAAGACGGAGATCGAGACGATTCGGTAAGGATTATGGGCCACGGATGCACACGGATAAGAAAAGAATTGGTTTTATCCGTTTGCATCGGTGTCCATCCGTGGCCAAATTTGTTTTGCGGGGCGGGGCTCAAAACTAGTTCGCCGCGCGGAGGGAATTGAGACAATTCGAAAAGCTTCACAGGGGTGCACCGTCGCCTTATGCGAGCTCTTCCCATTCGTCAGGTTCAATGTGTGCCTGGTTCAGAATGCTACGTAGCGTACCAACTGGAATTTCTTGTTTCTTCGGCACGATGGCCGTATCGACTTCAACGCCTGTGTGCCGGACGAACTTGACGTGACTCCCTCGTTGGCTGGCTTAGACGAAACCGGCCGCCTCAAGCCGCCGTTTGACCTCGCGAAAAGGCTGCGGCTTAAGCCGCCCCAACCTCGACCTCGATCGTCCGTACCTTTGGGGGCCGTGTAGCTTGCGGGGCCTCGTAGTGTAGTTCGATCGCTTCCGCCAGATTCACGAGGGCTTCTTCCTCGCTCTCGCCCTGGCTGGCAATATCGATTTCCAGACACTGAGAAACATACCAGTTCCCCTCGCGCCAAACAGTTGCGGCAAATGGTCGCTTCATGCTCTCTATTGTTTCATCCAAGGTTTTCGGCCGCACCGGCGCCAATTCACGCGAAGTGAATTCCATCAGCCGGATCAGCGGCTCGCCAGGGGATTCTTCCAGCGGAGGCCCTGAAAACGCGCAAAGTCATTGTCGCAAGAGCAGAGCTGGGCGTTTTGTTCTATGGCGAGAGCTGCCAGATGTGCATCGGACGTGAGGTTGCCTGCGGTGCCGAGCGGCGAGAGCAGACCGCGCAGAATCGAATAATGACGCGATCCTGGCAGCACAATTCTGGCTGCGGGCTGGCTCAACCATTCCTCCATCAGATCGAAAGCTCTCTGGGGCGAAAGCGGCTTTTGAAAGAGTGCGGGTCTGGTGGTGAGGCGGAGGAAGGCCAGAATTACTAACCAGGAGAACGCGAGAGGTTCGATGTCGCCGAGAGCCTTTTCCAGCCACGTCTTCGCCTTCGTGTGCAGGGTAGCGTCTCGATTGACCGCGTAAATCAACAGATTCACGTCGACAATCGTCATTTCCGAAGTTCCAGTTTGCGCACCAGTTCCTCATCTTCAATGGCATCGGCCGCCGCCAACGCCTTGTCCCAACGGAAGTGCTGCCCGGCGCCCATCGAATACGTTTTTTGGACGAATCGGCGCTTCCGGTGAGGGCCCGGTGCCAGCCCGGCGCGGATGGCGTCATTCAGGGCCTGCTTGAAAGGGACCCCGCGCTGCTTCATTACTTCGTCGAGGATGCGTTTCACGTCGGGATCCAGCGTGACGGTGGTCCGCATATCAGACATCATAGCATCAACGAACATGCTGTCACGATGCGCGACCGCTACTCCCACCGCCTGGAGTATCTTAAATATAGAGGTCCCACCATGCACTCATCACTCGCCCGGCACGCTGTCGCCGGATTTATGCTTGCGGTTTTCACGGCCTGTGCCGCTCCACCGATTCCGCCACCCACCGCCAATGCTTCTCTCGCCAAACAGCCCGGTAAGGAAAAGGCTGTCTTCGCCGGCGGCTGCTTCTGGGGCGTGCAGTCGGTGTTTCAACGCGTAAAGGGCGTCGTCGGAACCACCGCTGGATATGCGGGCGGCTCCGCCGAAACCGCAACCTACGACCAGGTGACGACCGAGACCACCGGCCATGCCGAGTCCGTCGAAGTGGTGTACGACCCGTCGCGCATCACCTACGGACAGCTCTTGCGCATCTATTTTTCCGTGGCGCACGATCCCACGCAGTTGAACCGCCAGGGGCCCGACGTGGGAACCTCTTACCGTTCGGCGATTTTCTATACCAACCCCGACCAGGAGCGCCTGGCCAAGGCGTACATCGCGCAGTTAGACGCGCAGAAGGTCTTTCCCAAGCAGATCGTGACGCAGGTCACTCCGCTCAAGGGCTTCTATCGCGCCGAGGATTATCATCAGGACTACGCGTACTACAATCCCAATGACCGCTATATTGAGGTCTGCGACCGTCCTAAGATTGCCGCCCTCAAAGAGCAGTTCCCCGAACTGTTCGCCGATTACAAGCCGGCGAAGAAGAAGTAACCTCTACTTGGCGCCGCGATAAAACACGCGCCAGACCTTACCCTTCTGGCTCTCTGTGATGTACAGCGACCCGTCGGGCGCCTGCGCCACGCCATCGGCGCGCGCCAGTGCGTCGTTGGGATTCATGATCTGCGCTTTTCCGGCGAACCCGCTGGCGAAGATCTCGAATTTGCCCGAGGGATCTTTGCCGGAGAACGGTTGGAACGTCACATTCGATACTTCCTGGGCGAGCGGCGCGCGGTTCCACGACCCGTGAAACGCGATGAACATGCCGTTGCGATAATGTTCCGGAAATTGCGTGCCGGTGTAGAACATGGCGTCCACCGGCGCCCAATGCGCGGGAAAGCTGGTAACCGGCAGCTTGAATTGCGAGCATCGGCCCACCGCCTTGCCGTCGCCGCCGTACTCGGGATTGAGAAGCAGCTGCTTCACCGTGTAGTCGTAAAAGCAATACGGCCAGCCGAAGTTGTCGCCTGATTCGTCGACGCGGTACATCGGCTCGGCCGGCCGCGTGGCGTTCTCTTCGGCGGTGAATTTGTCCGGATAGAGCTCGTTCAGCTGGTCCCGGCTGTTCATCACGATATAGAGGAAGCCGCCGTGCCAGGCGATGGCCGGCATCTGGCGCATACCGGTGGCGTACTTCACGCCGTCCGCCTGTGTCTGCCCCAGTTTGCTGTCGCTGAATTTCCAGATGCCGCCGTGCTGTTCGAGAATGGGGCACGGATCCTGTCCGGGCGATCCCTTCTGCCGGTTGCGCACCTGGCAGGCGTTGGAGGGCGCGCCCACATTGACGTAGAACGATCCCTTGCCATCGAACACGATGCCCTTGTCGCCGTGCTCCGGCCGGCCCTCAAGCCCCGACGCTACCACCTCCGGCGCACCCGCCGGCTTTAGTTGGCCGGGCGTCAGCTTGTACCGTTCCACCGAGTTCCGGTGCGCCACCCACAGGTAGCCATTGTGAAAATCGATCCCGGTCGCACTGCCTTCCCCGAACTTCTCGACGACATCGAAATGTCCGTCGCCTTTGGAATCGTGCAGCGCGGCGACTCCGCCATTCATCAGCGCGACGTAGAGGTCGCCATTCGCGGCCACGGTGGCGTGGCGCGCCTCGCCGAGATTGTTCGCCACTACCAGCGCGCAGAATCCGGAGGGCAGCGTGAGACCTCCGTTATCGGGGTCGCAGGCGACGGTAGGGCCAGCGGCGCGAGTCGTGGGGTGAGGGAAGAGCAAGAGCGCGGCCGCGGCTGCGGCCAGGCCACGTGTGAGTTTTCTGGCGTCGATCATGATTTCAGCCTATGTGAGGAGTCTTTTCCAGTTTATACGTTAGGATAGGGACGTGAAGCAAAGCGCAATGTTAACGGCTCTTGCGACGCTCACTCTGGCGGTGTTTTTGGTACGTGCGCAGGGTCGCTCGTCCACTCGTGACGGGGTCTATAATGACGCTCAGGCTGCTCGCGGGCAAGCTTCCTACAAGACGTCCTGTGCGTCGTGCCATGGGGCGGCGCTGGAAGGATCGGGCGCGCAGAATCCTCCGCTCGCCGGGCAGGATTTCACGGCGAATTGGACCGGGCAAACGGTCGGCGATCTCTTCGAGAAGGTCCAGACGTCGATGCCCGCCGACCATCCGGGCGCGCTTTCCAGGGGTACGAATGCGGATCTCGTCGCCTACATTTTGAAAGTGAACAAGCTACCCGCGGGGAAAGACGAGCTGCCCAGCGACGCGGAAGCGCTCAAGCAGATTCAGTTCGAAGCGGCGAAGTGAGGAAAAGGCGAGCTCCGCTCGCCTTGGGCAAGCTGAAACATGCCCCACAACTAGCGGGCGTCGCCGTCATCGTCCGGATCAGTGGCCTTGCGCTTGTCATGCAGGAAGAATGCCGCGTCTTTCGGCGCCTTGACGGTCTGAAATTTGCGCGGTGCGAGGGTGAAGTCGTAGAAGCCTGACAGATCGCTGGTGGCGCGGCTGTCGGCAAAGTTGAGCGCGCCTTCCCGGATCCCGAAATTGTGCTCCACGAACCGCAAGATGCTGCCGAAATCGTGCCGGACGTTGTTGATGTAACCGGCCGGCGTGTACGCCGAAACGAAGATCATCGGAACGCGAAATCCGTATTGGTAATCGCCCTCAGGCTGACCCAGAAAGCTCGGGCGCTCGTGGTCGTACCATCCTCCCCAATCGTCCCAAGCGATGACGATCGCGGTATTTTGCCAATAGCCGGTGTTGTCGTCGCAGGCCGTGCTGTTACCGATAGCATTCACGATGGACGCGACCCACGACGGACCGCCTCCGTCATTCCCTTTGGCATGATCGGAATTCGCCCCGGTAGGAATCACCCAGGTGATGGATCGCAGGTTACAGGCGGCGATGTCGCTGAGCACATTCGCCGGCTTCAGATCGACGTTACCCGTCCAGTCGGGGCCAGCGCATTGTCCGCCCGGCCCGGTCGATTGGCAGATATGCTGGATTGCGTTGGGAGCTGTCCAGATCGATCCCGCGCTGGGCGCGTAATACCGCCAGGTCACATCGGCTGGGAGGACATCGGGCATGGTCGTATGTTCGAAGCAGGGATACATCTCCCGGTTCTCGCCCGTGGGCGTAATCAGCTTAACCGTCGTGCCCGCGGGCGCGATGCATCCCGCAGTCGAACCGGTCCCCGCCACTCCCGATCCGGTCATATTCTCCGAGGCGAAGACGCCTGCCGCGTCGTCGGCCGCGGAAGGGGCCGAAGTCCCGCCGAAAATGAATTGGTGCGCGGGGAAGCTGGGACCCTGGTTGGTTTGAAACATGTAGTTGGCCCAACCATACTGCGTCGCCAGCTCGAGATAAGGGGTTACCGCGCGTGCGGAGTTGTCCACGTAGCGGTATTGCGGCTTGGTCATACATTTGCCAGAGCAGGTTACGCCAGCCGAGCCATCCATGCGGCACGCGCCACCGGTGGGATCATGATCGCACTGCGCCACGAAGGCCGAATGCGCGTGGCTCAGGTCGTATTTATTGGCTAGCGGCACCAGCGCCGGTTGGGTTATCCCGGTCGGCGAGGTCTTGTCCAGCCAGTTGGAGGTCTGAATGTTGTACTGCGACGCACTTGGGGTGGTGCTGCAGGAATCTGCGGACCCGAACGGCCCGGTGCACAAACCCTGAAAGAGATTATCGGGGGTGCGATTCTCTTGAAAGATCACCACCACGTGCTGGAAGTTGGCAGGCTGCGCGGCGGCGACGATGGTCCCAAGTAAAATTGGCAGGACGCTCTTGCTCAAGCTCACACTGCCTTGAACCCGGCTTGCGATCGCGAGTTGCGCCCCAGGCCTGCGAACGCGGACTCCCTGCAAGGTCTGGCGGTGCTAGACTGCGAATTGATGTCGGACCTTGAAGAACGATACGCGAAACTGTACGAAAACTTCGTGGACCTCCTGTTGGCGCCGCACACTCCCCAAGTCCGCCTCTACTTGCTCAGCGAATCCCGCCCACCGGTAGCCGACCTCGCCCGCGCCCTTGCCGGCTATGAGATTTTCGTTCCGCGCTCGCCGGACGAAATCGCCTTCATCCGTAAAATTCACATGGAATCGGAGGAACAATTCAAAGCTGAGTGCGCGCGGGTTGCGAAGATCCTCGCCGGCCTGGTGGCTGCGGACTCGGTGATCGGCTGTTCCTACGACGACCGGCATGGCCGTACGGCGTTCCAATTCGAACTGCAGAAAACCGCCGACAGTCAGGAGTTCGCCGAATCGCTGGCCACGCCGGAGTGACTACTTCTTCGGGGGAGCAGGCGCCGGTGTCGATCCCTGCGCCGGCGCGGCCGGTTCCTGCTTGCGCGCCTGCTTGAAATATTCCTGCACGAACGGCTCCATCGCCGCGGGAATTTCGTCTCGATTGACCTCGCCGCCGCTCTGCGCATGCTGAGCGGTCCCAGCCGTGTAAGCCGTTTTTAACTGCTGGCTGGTGTTCTGCACTTCCACCGTTGCCTCGCCAGTGAGATTGGCCGAGCGCTTGCCGAGAATCTCGGTGATCTTGCCCATGGCAGCCTGGTCTTCGGCCTGCTTGATGCGCTTCTCGCCATCCTGATTGCCGGCGCCGCTGCCGGGCTGCTTGGTGGCCTGCTGGGAATCGTTCTTGCCGTTGCCTTGCTGGTTCTGATCCTGCTGATCCTGCGACTGCTCGCCTTGCTGGCCCTCCGACTGATCGCCCTTCTGTCCGCTATTTTTCGGCTGGCCGTTCTTGTCGTTCTGCTTCGGTTGTCCCTTGCCCTGATTGTTGGGGTCGTTCTGCTGCTGGTTCCCGGGATTGCTGCTGGGCGGCTTGAGGCTGGAGAGCAGATTCTGAAACAGGTCCTTCGCCTTATTCATCAGGCTGGAATTTTGGGTGGAGTTGTTGGCGTCGGGTTTGCCGCCGGATTGCTGCTTCTGGTCCTGCTTGCCGGACTGATCTCCGGATTTCTGCTCGGATTGCGAAGGATTACTTTCCGCCTGCGCCTCCTGGTCGCTGTCGGCCGATTGCTGGCTGGCGCGATTGCCGTCTTTCTTGGCATCGCCTTTGGTGGAATCGCCTTTTTCCGCGGACGATTGGTTGGACGTGTCGGCGCCGTCGGTGCTGCTCGAGTCCGGCTGCATCTGCTGCGTCCGGTCGGGGTCGTTCCCCGATGCCGCCGGGTCGTCCTGCGGTTCGGGAACTTGCGGCGGCTTGCGATTGTTCTTAGCGGCCTCGGTGCTCTGGTTCCAGCCGAGCTGTTGCGCCAGCATATGGGCCAGCGGCGGGTGCAGATCGAGGTGGCCCATCAGCCCGTAGCGCAAGGCGAACAGGCTGCCCGCCACCAGAGCGAGGACGGCCATCAGATAGACGCCGCGCGGCATGGCGTAAGGCACGGCGAGCCGTACATCCGCCGATTCCGCCGCCTGATTCGCACGCTCCTTTTGGCACTGCCGGAGCGCCGGCGAAACCTGCGCCGGCTCCTGCTCGAAGAACACCGCCGTCGAAATGGTGTCGGCCAGCTGCAGGCGCCGATCCACCACTTGCGCGGCGCGGTAAGGCGAGAGCAGCCGCTGGCGCGCGCGGTACAGCGCGACGCCTACGGCAACGGCGGACACCAGCACCATCCAGCGCCAGTCCAGAAAGCCGGTGCCGGCGAGCAAAAGCAGAATGAAGGCAAGGAGGATCGCGACTGCGGCGTGCGAGCCCTGGGTGAACAGTTCATTGTGGAATAGCCGGCGTCTCGCCCGGTTGACCAGGGTCAGCACAATTCTCCCTTGCGAGTCTTCATACTAGCATTTTCGCCGGGGCCCGCCCGCTGAGAGCTTCCTTGCAATTCACTCACCGAATCGGACGCAGCAAGACGTAAAATGGGTATGAAACTCCCCCGGAGGGACGCCACCTAAAGTGAAAGTACTCATCGTAGATGACGAAGCAAGCCAGAGAAGCGGCCTGGCGGCCATGCTGTCGGCGTGGCATATGACGCCGGAAACCGCTGCCGATGGCGAAGAAGCACTCGCCAAATTGGCCACATTTCCCGCCGACGTGATCCTGACCGATCTGAATATGCCCGGTATGGATGGATTCGGGCTGCTGCAGCATTTGCGCGATGCCGGCGATTCCACACCAACCATCGTGATCACCGCCTTCGGAAATATCGAGAAGGCGGTGCAGACCGTGCATGAGCTGGGCGCCTATTGGTTCCTCGATAAGCCTATTCAGCCGAGTGTGCTGGAGGTGCTCATCCGGCGAGCCGGCAGCCACGCCGGTTTGCTGGCCGACAAGCGCAATCTGGAGCGGCAATTGAGCTACAAAGGTTCGCTGGGCCAGCTGGTGGGCACTTCGCCGAAAATGCAGGAGATCTTCTCGCTGCTGCAACAGGCCGCTCCCAGCAAGGCGTGCGTGCTGATTACCGGCGAGAGCGGCACGGGCAAGGAATTGGTGGCTCGCACGGTTCATGCTCTGAGTCCCCGGCGCCAGGGTCCGTTCATCGCCATCAACTGCGCCGCGCTGCCGGAAACTTTGATTGAAAGCGAACTGTTCGGGCACGAAAAGGGCTCTTTCACGGGAGCCAGCGAACGCCGTCCGGGCTGCTTCGAAGTGGCGCAGCATGGCACCCTGCTGCTGGACGAAATCGGCGAGATGCCGTTGCAGACGCAAGCCAAACTATTGCGTATTCTGGAAGATTCTCACGTGCGCCGGCTCGGTGGAAAGCTGGAATTCCATGTCGACGTCCGCGTGGTGGCGGCCACCAATAAGGTCCCCGAGGAAGCCGTCCGCGGCGGCAACTTGCGCGAGGATCTCTACTATCGGCTGAACGTCTTTCACGTCCATATTCCGCCCTTGCGCGAACGGAAGGCCGATATCCCCTCGCTCGCGGAAGTGCTGATGGCCGACATGAATCGTAAGCACGACTGTCGCGTGACTGAGATTTCCGCGGCCGTGCTGGAGACTTTCGAACGGCACAATTGGCCGGGGAACGTTCGTGAACTGCGGAATGTTTTGGAGCGCGCGGTGATTCTCGCGGGCGAAGGCGCCATCGAGCGCAAGCATCTGCCGGCGTTCCTTTCCAACGGCGTCGTTGCGGTGGCTGTGGGCGCCGGTTCTGCCGTAGCTGCCACCGCCCCGGCAGACGATGACGAATCGGTGCGTTTCGCCGTGGGCACTACCGTGGAAGAGGCCGAGAAGGGCCTCATCCTACGCACTCTGGAGCACACCAAAAACAACAAGACGCGCGCCGCGGAGATCCTGGGAATCAGCCTGAAGACTCTCCACAATAAGTTGAAGGAATACGGCGCCGCCAAGGAAGAAGAAGCCAGCGCCTAGCAGGACTTGCCGGGCCGCGGCCGTCTTACCGAGCCGCGACCGTGAGGGAGCGGTTTATCGTCCGGAGTGCAGATTATTGTGGATGGCGTAGAGCGCCAGTTCCAGCCGGTCCGATACGCCTAGCTTGTCGAAGATGTTGTGCAGGTGGTTTTTCACCGTCTGCTCACTGATGAACATCTTCTCGGCCATTTCTTTGTTCTTGAAACCCTGTGCCACCAGCGCCACGATTTCGCGTTCGCGCTGGCTGAGCGGCGAACGTTCGCGTTCGCGGTTGGCCGATTGCGGCACGGAGGAAGGCGGCGGCGCGTCCTCAGCCGCTACGAACTGGCGGATCACGGCCGCCGTAGTGTGGGAATCCAGCCAGATCTCGCCGGCATGCACTTTGCGAATACTCTTGATGAGCAGTTCCGTGGCCGTCTGTTTGAGCACAATACCGGACGTACCCAGCTTCATCGCCTGAACGAACTCGTTCTTATCGTCCGACGCGGTCAAAACAATCACCCGCGTCTTGTTCTTCACGGCCTGCAGACGCTGCAGGGTAGCCAACCCGTCCAACCCCGGCATCTTCAGGTCTAGCAAGAGGATGTCCGGCGCATGCTGCTGGAGGACGTCGAGCACCTGCCGGCCGTCGGAGGCCTGGGCCACTACTTCGAAATCTTCTTCCAAAGCGAGCAGCTTACACAGCCCGTCCCGAAAAATGGGATGGTCGTCGGCCACTACGATTCGGATCTTCGACCCCGTTGATGTCCCCACACCATGCGGGGGCCCGCTGGTGGCGGTGTTGTTGTCAGACATACAGTTCCGCTAGGGTTCATTGTAAAGTCCTAATAGTACCAAGTCAAATTTATGGGCCGAATTTCTTCAGGGAAAGACCTGTTAACCTGCGTTATTTAGCGAACAATACTGGGGCTTTCTTGGTATTGCGGACTACCATAGATTTGGGGCCGATGCGCACTTTTTGAACCCGTGCTTTGCTAAGGTAAAGGACTATGAGCGAAGAATTGGCCGAAGTTGATTTCCAACGATTCTGGCGGCGTCTGCAACAACTTGGGCTCAATGCTTACGAATCCCGTTCTTATCTGGTCCTGTTAGGGCATCACAAGTTCAAAGCTCTGGAATTGGCGGCCCGCGCGCACGTGCCGCGGCAGAAAATATACGAAGTGCTTGACAGCCTGGTGGAAAAGGGCTTCGCGCAGGTAGTGCAGGAAAAGACCAAGCTCTTCTCGGCGGTGGAACCCAGCCTCGCAATCCCCGGCTATTTGGCGCGGAAGCGGCAGATTCTGGAACAGGAACTGACCGACAACGGGCGCGCCGGCGGCGCTCTCATCGAAGACCTGAACTCCCTCTACTCGGAAGGCCAGGGCGGCCGCGGGACTCTCGATTTTCTGCGGATTGTGTCCGAGCCGGCGCAAACCGCCGCCGAGTATCGCCGCATGCTGGCGGAAGTCCGCTGGGAATATCTGGAGTTCTCCCGTCCGCCCTACGCGGTGGATCCGCTGCACGAAAAACTGGTGAAACAAGCCGGCGCAAACGGCGTGGCTTGCCGCCTCCTGTTGGAAGCCGGGTCGCTCGACGAGGAGCACCGCCAAACGTTAGCGGAATACGTTGCCGCCGGTGTGGAAGTGCGCCTCGCCGACTCCCTGCCCATGAAACTCGCGCTCTTCGACGGCCAGCACGGCTTGGTGGCGCTCCTCGACCCGGTCATCACCCGCCCCGCCTGGACCGCCGTCGTCTTCCATCACGAAGGCATGGGGGAGGCCATGAAGGGGCTATTCGAGGACCACTGGCGCCGCGGCAAAGGCCTGTAAAATTAGCCGGAACAACAAAATCAAAGATCTCTCGCAGAGACGCAGAGACCGCGGAGAAGAATAATTTCTGCACTGCGTGGCTCGTGAAAAAATTCTCGCCTGCACGTCGAGGCGATTAGCCCATCCGACTGTAAGAAAAACCTTTTCCCCGCAAAGCCGCCAAGGCGCAAAGAGAAGCAAATCGTTCCAGTTTGAGTAGGGGAAGAGTTCTCTTTGCGGCTTTGCGCCTTTGCGGGAAAAATTGTTGCAGACACTCGCGAGTTGGGCCTACGCTTCGGGGCGATAGCCCACATACAATCGACCGGCCCAAGCCCTTTATTCATGGGCCTTTCGAAAGTCTGAAGAACTTTCCCAACAGAGTAGAAGAGTCTTTGTTCTCTCCGCGTTCTCTGCGCCTCTGCGAGAAATGGGCTTTCTTATCTCGGCCCCGGTACGCCGCGCTGCTTGCGCGTCAGAATCTCCCGCACCGCATAGATGCGCCGATCCTGGCTCTCGAAATAGGTCCGCATCATCATTTCGCCGATCAGGCCGGTGCAGAACATCAACATTCCCGCCAGCAGCAGCAATCCTCCGGCAAGCATTATGGGACCGTGCTCCGCGATGATGTCGTTGCGGTAAATCAACTTCTCCGCCGCCAGCCAGACCATGATGCCGCCGCCCGAGAACGTCCCCGCCAGCCCCATCGACCCGAAGAAGTGCATGGGGCGCGTAAAGTATTTAAGCAGAAACTTAACGGTGAGGATGTCGATCGCTACCCCGAACGTTCGCCCGATGCCGTAGTGCGACCCGCCCGCCGTCCGCGGCGTATTGCGGATGGGCACCTCCGCGATGCGCGCGCCATAGAAGCTCGCCAACGCCGGAATGAAGCGGTGCAATTCGCCGTACAGGTTCACGTCCTTCAGCACCTCGGCGCGATACGCCTTGAAAGTGGTGCCGAAATCCTTCAGGTCCACGCCCGATGCCTTGGCCATCAGCCAGTTGGCAATCTTCGACGGAAATTTCCGCATGACGGCGTTATCCACGCGATGCTTGCGCCAGCCGCTGGCGATGTCGAACCCTTCGTCCACCTTGGCGAGCAGCGCCGGAATGTCCTCGGGGGCGTGCTGCAGGTCGCCATCCATGGCCACCACAATGTCGCCCTTCGCCTCGTGAAATCCCGCCGAGAGCGCGGCCGTTTGTCCGAAATTGCGCCGCAGGCGGATCACCTTGAGATGGGCATCCGTCTCCACCAGGTTGGCCAGAAGTTCGAAGCTCCGGTCAGACGAAGCATCGTCCACAAACAGGATTTCATAGGGCCGCTGAACCTGTTCGAGAACAACCGTAAGGCGGTCGTATAACGGGAGGATAGAGTGCTCCTCGTTATGAATCGGGATCACAATCGACAACATGTTTGCTATTGTGCTTAGTTTAACACCATGGACCGCGTCCCCTTCCAGGCAACCAGCGGCGGCGCCCCCTATGAGGCCATTGCGCAGTTGCCCGTAGCCGTGCTGCTCGACAACATTCGCAGTCTCTACAACGTCGGCGCCTTCTTCCGCACGGCCGACGCCGCGGCCATCGAGAAGCTGTACCTCTGCGGCATCACCGGCAAGCCTCCGCGCAAAGAAATCTCCAAGACGGCGCTCGGCGCCGAGGAGACTGTCGCCTGGGAACATGCCCCGGACGCACTCGACCTGATTCGCACCCTGCGCGCCCGCGATTACGAGATCGCCGCCATCGAGACCAGCATGCATGCCGTCGATCTCTACGATTGGGTCCCGCACTTCCCGGTGTGCGTGGCATTCGGCAACGAGCTGGAAGGTTTGCAGCCGGAGATTTCCGCGTTGTGCGATACCTACGTGCGGATTCCCATGCTCGGCGCCAAGCATTCGCTCAACGTCGCCACCGCCGGAGGCGTGGTGATGTACGAACTGCTCCGCAAATATCGCGAACTCTCGAGATAGCTGCGATACCATAGACGAAGTGTCCAAAACACTGCCCCGTCTGCGCATGACCCTCGATTTCATGCCATCGCCTTCGCGCGAGGATCCGGGGCTGTTCATTCGCGATCCCTACAAATTCTCCGACGCCATGTTGATTGTTCCGCCGCCCCTGGTGGGATGCCTGGAATGCTTCGACGGCCGCCATACGGATCTCGATCTCCGCGCCGTCCTGGCGCGGATCACCGGGCGATTGGAGACGGAAGAAATCGCGCGCAATCTTACCGAAACGCTGTCTAACGCGGGCTTCCTGGAAGATGAGATCTTCGCCCGCATGCAAAGCGGCAAGCGGCGCGAATTCGCCGGGAAGCCGGTCCGCGAGCCGGCGCACGCCGGGTCTGCGTATCCCGCCGATCCCGCGGAGTTGCGCGAGACGATGGTGCAGTACATGGCGGATGGCAGCGGTGCTCGCGACAACAGTCCCGCCGACGGACTGTTCGCCATCGCCGCCCCGCACGTGAGCCCGTCGGGCGGATGGGAATCGTACCAGGCCGCATACCGGATGCTGCGGCCCGAACATCGCGATCGCACGTTTGTCATCCTCGCCACCTCCCACTACGGTACGCCCGAAAAATTCGGCCTGACTCGCAAACCATTCCAGACCCCGCTGGGCGAGAGCGAAACCGACACGCGGCTGGTCGACTGGCTGGCGGAACGTGCCGGCGGCGCCATCGAAATGGAGGACTACTGCCACTCCTTCGAACACACTATCGAGTTGCAGATGATTTTCCTGCAGCACTTGATGGGCGCCAATGTGAAGGTCCTGCCGATCCTCTGCGGGTCGTACGCACAGAGCATTTATCGCGGCGGCAAGCCCGAAGACAACGACGGAGTGAAGCGTTTCCTCGACGCCCTCACCGAACTGCGCGATCGCGAAGGCGACCGGCTCTTCTGGATTCTGGGCGTCGATATGGCGCACATGGGAGCGCGCTACCAGGATAAATTCGAGTGCCGCGCCGGCGAAGGAGTCATGCAGAACGTGGCCGATCGCGACGAGAAGCGCATCGGCTGCATCAACGCCCTCGACGCGGAGGGCTTCTGGTCGCTCGTCCAGGAGCGGCACGACGACTTGAAGTGGTGCGGCTCGTCACCCTTTTACACCTTCCTCAAGACGGCCCCGAAGGCCACCGGCGAGCTGCTTCGCTACGAGCAATGGAACATAGATGAACGCAGCGTGGTCAGCTTCGCCGGCATGGCATTTCGAAAAGCTGGCGCCGAGCCACGGCCGTGAGGAGTGCCCATGGCGCGGCGCGCCACCAAAGGCGATGAAAAACCCGCGAGGTGGGGCGGACGCCCACGTCCGCCATAGGCGTTAAAATAAGACCCGTCGTCAGTCGCGACTTGACGGAGAGAAGTGGCGCGGACACTCGTGTCTGCAGCGCTGAAGCCCGCGCCACGTCGGTCGACGACAAAACTGCGGCTAGGAATCCCACGTCCGCGCTGACCCCCAGGTCCCGCCAGTGCCGAGCCATGATTCGGCTGCGGAGACCGGTTTTCTTCGGTAGCTTACTGGCACGCCAGCCAAGGTTGTAGAATTGCAAGGAACCGGGTTCCAATCCGACAAGGAGTGCACTCGATGCCTCGATCGCTATCGCTTATACCGTACCTGGCTATGCTGGCAGTTCCGGGCTGGGCTTTCGCCGGCCAGCCACTGCTGATTCGGCATCCCACCGTCA
>Ga0182013_10002339_pt1 | contig 24856 bp, 23 predicted proteins | sample 612S2MmetaG_FD_120487 | JGI IMG/M metagenome (GOLD analysis project Ga0182013, IMG submission 120487) | Permafrost microbial communities from Stordalen Mire, Sweden - 612S2M metaG | ecosystem: Environmental > Terrestrial > Soil > Wetlands > Permafrost | place: Sweden: Stordalen | collected...
CCGCAGGGCCGTGGCCCGCTTCACGCGACGCGCACCGTGACAGCCGCCTTGCGCCTGCCGGCCAGCGTCGGCAGATCGAAAGTAAGCGGGCTATAGCTCGCGCCTTTCCAGAAGCGGAGGGTGCAGAAGTAGGATACCAGCCGGGTCCTGGCCCATACGAGCAGCAGATCGAAGTACCGCGCATCGCGGGCGCAGAGCAACATGCATACGCCATGGATCGGGAGCGCGATCAGAAGGACCAACAGGTTCTTGGTCAGGATGAAGACTTCCATCGTAAATACGGCGTTGAAAACCAGCGCCATGTAGGTCACGCCAAAGCGCATTGGTGGCCGCGTGACTCCGAGAAACACAGGATCGGCGGTAACTCCAGCGTTGCGTTCACTCATGAGCCCTACTCCCCTACACCCCGAACATCGTCCTGATCCAACTGACGATAGTCGGAGCGCCGAAAAGTGCGGCAATCCCAACGATGGCGCCAACCACCCAGCCCCAAGACACCTTGCCAACCGCCGCGGCAATGGCGAGCCCGATGACGACAAGGGCCGCTATGGGCGTTCCGATCGTCTGGGCGAAGGTGACTAAGGAGTTCGCCCCGGTCTCGAAGGGCGACGCGGCCTGTGCGAAGACGACGACCGGGGTCATGATCCCTGCTACCGCCCATAGCAGCACTCGGTGTCGGACGAGTTTGCGGCCGAGGGAAGATTTGACGAGTTGATCCACGATGGTTCCTCTCGGTTTGAAAGGGATATAGAAACCGAAAGAGGCAAAGGATGGAACGTGAAGTTTCCGGGGAGATGTAGTAGAAACCCCGCCGGACTAAGCATTGGAAGGCGCTCGCGCGTGACAAGCGCTCCGAAGTCCTGCCGATTCTAGCGATCCTTACTGGCGAGGGTTGAGCGGGCGGCCGCATCGGACCCGCGGGGATCTCGAGGAGGTCATGGCGCCTCGATATAGCCGTGCCCTAGGAGATGACGTGTGGCTCTTCTTCAGCTCGCCACTAAGGGACCCGCGAATCGAGCTGCGCACGCCTGAAATGGCTGGCTTGGTTCCGGTTTTGCTGTAGAGGCAGACATCAAGTTCGACGTGAGTCAGATAGGCTGCTCGCCAACGAAGATGACACCGTTACCGCGGATGCCTTGGACCACCTTCTCTGGCCTTACGGCGTTGGGCCCACCGAGTCCCAGAAGTCACAATGGTGGAGGATCGAGTATTGCCCATCAGTCAAACTCGACAGTCCCGGCAGGTCTTCGATCAGCCAAGCGGGAGAATTGGCGCTGGTCGCGTACCGCGGCCACGGACTGATGCCTGATCCGTTCGGATTGCCCGTCCGGGCAAAATTGGCCCAAGCAGAGACTATTTGATCCGACAATTTCGTCTGCTGGCCGTTCAGCGGCCGTTGAATGCCCACAGGGGCGCCATGCCAGCGCGGGAAGAGATACTGGATATCGCCCGCATGATAAGCCTGCATTTCCAAGCCAGGCATATCCGGGAAAATGGACGGCGCGGTCCTGTCGGCAAACTCATAGGCATAGACGGGGATTTGCGGAGCGAGGATTCTGATGAGTCTACGCACGTCGCAAATTTTCAAGTCGGTTGCGACCCGACCCCAGGCTAAATGCGGTCTCTTAAAAGCGCTCAGCGGATAGAGGGCCAGAACTTTCGCTGCGGTCCCGCCGGAATACTCTGGCGGAACGAAGGACGTGTTGACGTAATTCAGATACTGCTCCGCGGTTGGCGGGGTGCGGAGTGCGTTGTCTGTATTGGTCCAGTACTCCGTGATCGCAAAGAAGAAGTCCCACTCATCCTTGGTGGCCCCGCTCACCAGGGGCATGCGATTGAACCGGCCGCTCTTAAAGAGAGTTAACGGCTGATCGAGAATGATCTGGCCGTCCACGATACCGGAGACAATAATAAATCTGCTGAAGGCGCTCGCCGTGCCTGCAAGCTCCTCAACCTTGTCCGCCGGAAGATTGCGCAGGCATCGGGCTACATTCGGACCGGCGCCTGAGCCACAACCGGCGGCCTCGGCGAAAGCGACACCGGTGGCCTCAGCCGCGGCCTTCGTAGCCGCCGGATAGTTGGCGAAGCAGGAACTCTGACAAATTGCCCGGTGGAACAGGCCCGAGGCGAGCGGCGATACCATGTGGATCATGGTATCGACAGATCCCGACGATTGACCGCCGACGGTAACGTTGTTCTTGTCGCCGCCGAACTTGGCGATATTGCGTTCCACCCATTTCAACGCGGCCTGCTGGTCGAGAATGCCGTAGTTGCCAAAGAGATGGCCTTCGTTATCCAGCGCAGGATGCGCTAGGAAGCCCAGGAGGTTCAGGCGATACTCCATGGTGACGACGACGACTTTGCCCTGCGATGCCAGCTTGCTGCCATCGTAGCCGGGCGTTTCGCCGTCAAAATTGCCTCCTCCGTGAATATAGACGATCACCGGAAGGGACGCCGACGGATTGATGTTCGGCGTGAATACGTTCAGGTAGAGGCAGTCCTCATTGTTGTTCCGAGGGCCTGAGAAAACTCCTAGCGTCGTAGTCAGCGCGCAGATAGGCGCAAATTCGGTGGCCTGCAGAACGTTGGTCCACGGCGCATGATCCTTTGGCGGCTGCCAGCGCAAATTGCCGACCGGCGGCTCAGCATAGGGAATACCGAAGAACTTGGTGACGTCGTTCGAGAGGAAACCCTGAACCGGTCCTTCTTTTGTTTCAACAACCGGGCTCAGTTTCTTTTCGACAGATTGATCCGGCACGGCAGCCACTGCGGTCCATGAAGCGCATAGCGTTCCGAGCGCGACCGCAACCGTGATGCAGAGGTATGTCTTCCTTGGCGCTTTGCGTGCACTTGAGCTGTGTGAATTTTGGCTGCGTGGGCTCATGTGGTATGGGCCCGAGGCGTGTCGCGCATCGGCGGCCAGGCACAAGAATACCCAACGCTTCGAGAGCTGGATCATTGCGTCCCCCATGGCTTCACCGCTCCAAAGTGGTTGAATAATCTCATCCGGCTAACTGCGAAGCTTCGTCCCAACGCCATAGCTCGTGCTCGCTGGCGGCGATCGCGCGTTGGGGTTTCGCCCGCTTCGTCGCGATAGACGCCGACCCCGAGATCGATCTTCCCGCCGCATGTATCCTTACCATAGAGCTTGATCGGTGGCAGCAGAGCATGCAGAGCGTGCGGCTGCAACATGTCGAACAACATCTTATTCCTCCGATTTCGTAGTGGATTTACTGTCCTTGAAGAAATACATGCGGCATCTTCTACATGTGCTCATTTGATCCGTTCGTTAGCAGCAGAACACCCCAAGCCCCATCGGACCCTGATCACTCGTCGCCGAGGAAATGCAGAACCGCGTAATTGAACTGGGCCGGATCCTGCAGAAAAGCGAAGTGACTAACATTCGGCAAGATCAGCAGCCCGGCATTGCGAATGGTCGCAGCCAGATACTCGGTATGCTCGCGCTTGATCGCCTCGTCGTGGTCGCCGTCCACAATCAGAATCGGTGTGTTGATGGACCGCAATTGTGCGTCGGTCCAATTCGGCTGTTCGGCCCACATGCGGCTTATCTGATTGACGAAAGACGGGTATTGGTCGGGCGTTGCCGAATGGGTAGCGTATTCCTGGCCGGCGCGATCGATGTAGGCGGCGAAAGTCGGGTTTTTCTCAACTTGCGGGATCACCCCTGACGTAAGGCTGTTCGCCGCGAAGGCGAAGACTTTGGCAACACGCTCTGGGTGTCTGAGCGCGAGGTCAATCCCCAGGATGCCGCCATCGCTCCAGCCCACGACGTCCACCTTGCCGATTCGGAGACGGTCCAACAGCGCCACCACGTCGTCGGCCATAATGTCGTAGCTGAACGGACGCGCGTCCCTTGCGCTGCGTCCATGGCCACGGCTGTCCATGACCACAACAGTGTGGTGTATCGCAAGAATCGGTACTTGTTTGCCCCAATAATCAGCGTTGGCAAGACCGCCATGGAGCAAGATGACCGGAGGCCCTTTGCCGTAGACCGCGTAATAAAGGCTGATACCGTTCACTGCGGCTAATCCGCTTCGAACGGTGGCGACGGGCGCCGGAGTCGGTGGCAACGTCTCCCAGCGTTCGGCCGCCACTGCCGGCAGCGTCGCGAAAGTTAGCTGCAAGGCGAGAAATATTCGCATCCGGCTCACCCAACCACCGCGCGCCAGCGTCGGTCCCGCCCGGTTCGGCCGCGCAGCCACTCCGCCGCCGTGTACAGCAGACCCGCCGAGACGAAGGACTCAATCGTTGGCACGCCTGTGATCGAAGAGTGAGTATTGTACGTGAAGATTCCGATTGTGCCGCCGACGGCACAGGCAAGAATTCCATCGATATTAGTTACATCGCGGCGCCGCAGATGAAGGTCGCACGAGTAGTCGCGGCGTCCCAGCACGAAGAAATCTGTCAAGTACACGCCGGCGATGGGCGGCACGACGAGCCCCAACAGAACGAGAAACCCTATGAGTCTGTCCGCTATCCCAATGACGGCGGCGATCGTCCCGACGGTGCCGCAACCGATGATGATACGGCCATAGGAGATGTTGCGAAAAGCGGTGGAAGTCACCAGGCCCGTCGAGTAGAGATTGATGGCGTTGACCGTCCACGTCGACAGGATCAGTGTGACAAAGGCGACGCCGACGACCCCCAAAGCGGCCATATACTTCATCGGATCTACTTCGTGGAATGCGAGCGCAGGTACCATCGCCAAAATCAGTGCGCCGCCAGCGCCGAGTCCATTCCCGGTGATGCTGATCAACGCGCAATCGAATGTAGATCGCGAGTAGCGCGTTATATCCGGCATCAGCACAACGCCGACGATCATGGCGCCGATCACAGCCGAGATTCCGGTGCTGAGATCCACGCGGGTGCCTGGAATCGCGAGCAATGCTTGCCAAGAAACGTGCGTAGTCGCCCGCCAGGCCACATAGGCCGTCAGCACAACGAGCAACGGCGCGAACAGTAGCGAAATCCGGTCGATTGCTTGGAATCCAAACACGGTGGTCACGATGACCAGACCACTGCAGCCGAGCGTGAAAACCCATTGCGGCGGCGTGGACGAGAAATAGTCTGCCATCGTCAAATAGCAGGTACGCCCAGCCAGTTCTGCAGTGACCGCGTACCAGCCGAGCAGTACCAGCACAAGGACCAGATTGACCAGCTTTGCCCCCGTTCTCCCGAATACATTGCTCACGATCATATAGGTCGAGAGCCGTGTCTGGGCGCCCACCACGGCGGCCGGCACGGACATCATGCAAAGGACCAGGCTGCCGATGATGACGGCACGAATGCCGGCCGCCAGGCCCTGCGTCAGAGCGAGTTCGGAGCCGATGTATAGGCCCGTGAGGGTGAACGCGACTGCGATGCAAACGAGCGCAACGCGATAGCCGGGCACCAACTGGTCGAGGGGAACGGGCGCCGTCGAATGCGCCTGGGCGGCGCCGTCGAGCCGGCCGAGCGCATGGCCAAGCCACTTTAAAATGGGTACGCCCCCCTAGTCCGGGTCATTGCGGAGATGTCACCGCTCCAGGCGATTCCTAGCAGTAGGAGTGCCCTGAAACGACAGACCTCATCCGATAGTTGGCAATTCATTTCTCTCTCCCTTGCTTGTAGTGCTGGGTGAGTCGTCGAATGGTCGATAAGGATGGGTCAGTCCGAAGGCTGCCGGCCCCATGACGGCAAGCGCCGCAGGTGTGCACAATTGTGGTGGCGCGCAGCAGGCGATGACCGCCACGCGCTGCCCATACCGAAGGGCTTCTGTCGGAATGGCGCGCGCGGTGTCAAAGTCGACGATGGTGATGAGATCGGGCACGATCACGGCTACGGCGCCGTCAATTTCAATAACGAGGTTTTCGTTCTGGAACTGGATGACGGCGTGGCTTTGTCGATCAGGACTTTCAATTTCGCACCGACCGAAGACGAAGCCACCCGTGGTGTCGCGAGAAAGCGCCACGATTTTGCCGCGGAAAACTTGGCGCGCTCGGCGATAAAGTAGGACGCTCTCAAGTGCATCGATAAGTCGCGCGACGGGAGCTTTGTTCGAGGCGGTGTCGTGCCCGATGGCTTCTCCTATGGTTCGAGCCACAGAAATCGTCCCTGGGATAGCCGCGCTCTTCGCTTGCGCCCCAGTCATTGCATAACAGGAAATGGCGGCGCTGGCGCCCATCGCGGTTACGACAGGACGGACGAGTTTCTCCGCGACCTCGGCAGATTGCGACTCGACCATGACGGTGTTCCCAAATTCGTCGGCGAGGGCAACCGGCGCGCAGGAAATTCCGGCCAAGCTGAATGTGCTCATCTGCAAAGATGGGAACGCTCTTCCCATCCCGTCCGCATCGACAAGCGGCAGTCCTCGCATCGCTGCGTAAGCGATAGGGGCGGTTGCATTTTCGCCGCCAATCTCGGCAGCGATTATGGCCGTCGCCTTCCGCCCGACACGCCGTTCCAGAACCCGAACCGCGCAATCGTATTGGTCCAACGACATTAGCTTTTCGAGATCGACCGTAGGGGCCCCCACACCGGCAGCAATGAAGACGGCGGCATCGTCATCCAGGGCGGAGAGAGGCATAAGTTCTACGGGGCCGAAGCGATCTAGCGCTTCGCGGCACAGCAAACCCCCGATATAAGGATCGCCACCGCCTCCCGTTCCGAGAAAGGCCGCGCCGGCGGCAATGTCGCCGATCATCGCGGAATCGATGAAGGTCTTCTTATCCATGGTTGCCGACTCGGATGGCCGCAAGATCGCCGATCGCCCGGCAGACAATGCGCCGAGCACCGCCCGGCAGGTACTGGAGGGGTATGTCTTCAATCTCGATGACGGTAACGGTCGATGGATCGGCGCCAGCCTCGATCGCCCCCCGAATCGCGCGCGAACGGGCGTCCTCAATCGCCGCGGCTCGCCCGTTCTCACCACAGTTGTAAGTTCGATCGACTTCGCCGCTCACCTGGCCGATCGCCGCGCCGACGGCGTTGGCAACGTCGGCGTGATCGGGGCGAATGACATCGGGAATTCCGGGCAATTCCTGCCCGACTAGAGCGGCGCCGCCGCCGACCAGCAGCAGTGGCAGATTGGCCGGCCCCGTCTTCATGCGATCGATCGCGTCCGCCAGGCGCCCATGGAATTCGTCGACGCCGCGACGGACAAGGGCGCGATCGAGACCGCTGACGGCTTTGGGGTCACCCAGCCGCAAGGTGCCAGCAGCGACCGCCAGGTCACTCGCCGTCAGGACCGATCCGCCGAACACTAATGCCTCCGTTGTCAGCCGGTAGCCGACGGAGGTCGGGCCGATGGCGATCCCGCCTTCCGATTGCGTGACTCTGCTCCCCCCTCCTAATCCGACCGAGAGTATATCGGGCATCCGGAAATTGGTTCGGATGCCACCGACATCAACATGCATGCTGGACTGGCGGGGAAAGCCGGAAAGGAGTACGCCGACATCCGTCGTCGTTCCCCCGATGTCCGCGACCAAGGCATCGCCGACTCCTGAAAGGAAATAGGCGCCGCGCAGGGAATTCGTGGCGCCTGAGGCAAAGGTGAGCACCGGCATTTCCAGCAGATGGGCGGATGACATTAGCGTACCGTCGTTTTGGCTGACGAAGAACGGCGCGGTGATGCCGAGATCCGCCAGAGCCTTGCCGATCGCGGCCGCGACTTTGGCGGCAAGCGGACGAAGGCTCGCATTCATGATCGCAGCATTTTCCCGCTCAAGCAGGCCATGCCGCCCCACGCGACTTGATAAGGTGACGCTCGCGCCCGGCAATACATCGCGAAGAATCTCCGCGGCGCGCTCTTCTTGTTCACTGTTGACCTGAGCGAAGATGGAGGTCAGCGCGATTTCGCGGATTCCCTTGTCGGCGATCTCACGCGCCGCTTCTAGCAGGCTCGTTTCGTTCAGAGGCGTGATGGGGCTGCCATCGAACTGGAAGCCTCCCTCGATGAGGGCATCATATCCCATCACCGCGTCTCGCAAATGGGTCGGCCAGGTTGCGAACGGCCGGATGCTCCGGCTGGCCGGAAATCCCATCCGGATCGCAGCCACGGGAGCCAAGCCTTGCGCTTGGATGAAGGCGTTGACGAAATGCGTCGTGCCGATCATCACGGCGTCGATCGTCGAAGGCTGAACCGCGAGTTCGTCGATGACGGCGCGAATGGCCTCCTGAATGCCTTGACTGATATCTTCCGACGTCGGCCGTTTTGTCGCGGCCAGGACACGGGTGTCTTCCATGATCACGGCGTCCGTATTTGTGCCCCCGACATCTACGCCAATGCGCAAAATTTTCCTCCCACACTTCCTAGAGGCATCGAGAGAACATCCGGCAGTATGATTGGCGATAATGGCGCTATATCCCGTTGAACCGCGACAGATCACGGCCGGAGACGTTAAGACGCTGTGGCACGCCGTTCATCACATCCTCGAACCGGATGCGCTCGCACGGGTTGTCAGTGCTTTCCGGGTGCCAGTAATCGCCCTTACGGTGCAAAGTATTCGTGGCGCGATATATAGCGTCAGTCTCGATGACGAGGCGATCGCCCTGGGCGACGACTGAACGCCACCACCCGCTCAAGGGATCGCTACTGATGTAAATACCTTGAAGAGCCGCTAGTTCTGGGGGCACTGCGGGCTGTGGCACGGCAGTACCGCGTCCATAAAGTACGGCGCCGAACCAGACGGCTATGACAGCATCGCTGCTGCGCTCGAAATCCAAAAAGTGAGATCCGAATCGGGGATGATCGGACAGGAAACTGTGTTCCCCCAGGGATTGTATGCGTCCTTCGTGACCGTCCGCCGCGAGAAACAGGCGACCAGAGCGAGCCAGGAGCTGAAAGCGATCACCATCGGGGGCGATGTAGGTGCCGGTGTAATCCTCCGCGCGTTCGATGTGGTCCAGCGAGGTTGCTTCGGTGGGACTTGGGGCCGCCCCGCCTTCTCTGACGCGCCGTAACAGCCTACATGCGTACTTGCTGATATTGCCAGGATAGTAACCCGCGATCGCCGCATTCACGTTCACAAAGCAGCCCACGCCTGTAACGGGGTCCACCGTCATGGACGAGGTGAACCCGCACATTCCTCCAGGATGATGAAATGCGGTGTGGCCATCAACGTCAATGACCGCGAGACCGCTGGCGTACCGGACGCCCTCCCCGAAGCCCACAGCCTCTGCCACTGCTGTGCTGAAGCGTTTTGCGGCGGCATCGGAGAAAAGGGGAGCCCCCCGGCCCCGCCCGACGGCAATCAGGTATTGGAGATAGCGTGTCATCGCGTCCGCAGTCGCGCCAATATTTCCGTCGGCAGTGTCGAAGTTGATCCACTGCGTCTGCCCAAGGGGCACATGCGCCATATTCGGCCCACTGGCATCAAGGGTCGAATAGCCAACGGCGTAGCGCGCTCGGTCGCTTGCCTGGATCACCTCCCTCAGCCCGGTGATGCCGAGCGGTCTGATGACCAACTCGCGCAGCGCCAAGGGATAGGGCTTGCCACTGATCCTCTCGACCAGCATGCCGATGAGCTCATAGCCGGTGTTGCTGTAGGAGAAGCTGGTTCCCGGCGTAAAGCCGGTCCACAGCCGCTGATCCGGCACACGCGGAAACACGGGCGCGCTACGAGGCAGCCCCGCGGTATGGCTCAAGATCTGCTGCACAAGCATGGGCTCGGCAGGCAGCGGCGCGTCGGGCAGGTAGCGCGACAGCGGAGCGCCGAGGTCGATTTTTCCCTCATCGGCAAGTCGATAAACGCACAGTGCCCCAAAAGATTTACTGATCGAGCCGATCTGAAACAGGTGTGAGGGACTCACCGGAATCCGGCGATCTATATCCGCCCGCCCGAGGGTCCCCACGGCAGCAAAGCCCTCGGCATCGACGAGACAGAAGGTCATCCCCGGAACCCCGGCCGCGGCAAGCTCTTGCTCGGCATAGGTGACGAGCTTGTCCAAGGCGGGACCGTATGCATGACCCGATGTTCCGGGCGAGCCAATGGTCACCGTCCGAGCATCGCTCGCCGTATTGGCAACTCCGGTCAGCGCAGTGGCGGCGGTTCCAGCTGCGGCCAATTTCAGCAATGTGCGTCTATGCATGGGGTGATCCTCGTTCAATGAGTTTGAACCCGACATTAGAATTGGGGCAACGCATTCACGCCCGTGCCCATGAGACTGAGGGGAACTCAGCCATCAGCAGGTTGGCCCTTGCGAGCAGTAGCAATGCCCAGTGATCTGGTGCCGTTTGAGACAAAATAATCGATGGCGGCGGAAAAATCTGCCCGCGCCGGTATAGAGCCGGCACGGGCGACAAGGGTCAGAACTTCACATTCACATCGATGCCCACGGTCAGGGGCTGGTTGGTGACGATGCGAGAGAATTGCGGAACAATTGTCGAAGTGGTCGGGGCCACCTCCATCTCGGCATGCTTGTTGGCCAGATTGTCGGCGAACGCCGCCAGCGTCCAGCGGCTATTGAACACCGTGGCGCGCAGATTCGCGAAGCCATGGGCCGGCAGCTTGTACGGCGGGGGGAGCAGATAGGCCGGCTCGGTCAGCCCGTCGGTCCAGTTATAGGAGCCGCGCACCGAACCCTGCCAGTCGGCCTTGACGGGAAAGAAATAGGTCAGGGCGCCACCAGCGGTCATCAGCGGAATGTCCTGTACGCCCTGTCCCTCCACCGTGCCGGTGGCAGCGTTGCTCTGGGTGAAATACGCATGGGAATAGCTATAATTCGCGGCAACCTCCCACTGGCTGGTCAGGAACGCCTTCGCCTCCAACTCTCCGCCATAGACCGATGCGGTGCCGAAATTGTCGATATAGGGGAAGCCGCATTGCAGCGCCACGGTCTGCTGCACGTCTGACCATTTCTCATGATAGATAGCGCCGTTCAGCGTGAACCTGCTGCCGATCTTGAACTTCTCACCCAACTCATAGCTCCACACATTGTCGGGCCCGAAGGACTCGGGCACTGAGTCATGGCCAAGTGCCTTGAGGTCTTGCAGACAGGCCGCACCCAGCGGGCCTGCGCTGGGAATCGGCTGATTACCGCCGCCCGGGCGGAAGCCGCGCTCAGCAGTGCCATACACCATCAGATCCGTGTTGACGTCATAGGATATGTTGAACTTCGGGTTGACGCCGTGATCGGTGCCGCCCGTGACAATAGTTACAGGCGTCGCGTTTCCTGTTATCAGACCGTTTTCCGTAGTCGGCACGGTCGAATCATATTGGAAATAGCGCAGACCGGCGGTGACCTTGAGCCCGTCCACGATCCTGTAGGTCAGCTCGCCGAAGGCGGCCTTCTGGCTGATGGTGGAGGGTTGAGTTTCGTTGAACAGTACATTGGTGCCAAACGCAGGGAGCGCCCCATCCGCGTAAGAGTAGTAGATAAGGTTCGAATCAAATTTGCTATAGAACAGCCCGCCCAGCCATTGCAGGCGACCATTGCCCGACGAAGCGACTCGTAATTCCTCGCTGAACTGCCGGGTCTTATCATCCTCTGTGAAGCTGGATGGCCCAATCCCGCCGTCGGCGACGCTGAAACCTTTAAATCCGAATGCGGCCAACAGTACTTCTGTTGAATCTTGCACGGTCGTCGAGCTACGGTTCCAGTGGGAAGTTACCGAGGTCACGTCGAAGCCGTCGAACTTGTAGTTTGCGTTGAGGGAGACCATGTTGAAGTAGTCGCTATAGGGCTCCGCGACGTTGAAGGGCTGGTAATGGGCCAAGGTGCCGGGAGGGCTGTCATAGTTGTCCTCACCGCCCTGGCTGATGTGCTGATAGAACAGCGAGGCGTCGATGGTCAGGCGGTCAGTCGGCGTGTAGAGGGCGCTGATGCGACCACCGACCAGATCCGCGGTATTGACGTTCTTGAAGTCGGCCTGCACCGGCGCCGCGAGGACGTTGCCACGCGTGGTAGTGTCGACGGGAAAGGGATTGAGGACGATCCGATCGATCCAGCCGCTGGTATGGGATTCGGTCCCCACCATGCGGATTGCTAGCTGGTCGGTGATCAGCGGAAGATTGACCATGGCGTTTACGGTATGGTTGAAGCCGCCGCCGTCGGTGCCCGACAGGATCGTTTGGGCGCCGGCATGGTAGCCGGTCGTGTCCGGTAGGTTGGTGATCAGCCTTATGGTGCCGCCCATCGAGCCGGAACCGTAGAGCGTGCCTTGCGGACCGCGCAGGACCTCAACGCGGTTGAGATCGTAGAGACTGGGGTCGACTACCGTCTTGCCGACAAAGCCCAAGGCCGGCGGCGTCAACGGCACGTCGTCGAGATAGAAACCGACCGTCGGCGAGGAGCCGCCGTTCGCGGACAGGCCGCGCATCTCGAATTCGGTCTGGCCGGGGCCGCTTGTCTTCATCGAAATGCCGGGGGTTTCCTGCGCTAGCTCGGTGAAACCGCCGATGCCGCGGTTGAGAAGCTCCTCGCCGCTCACCGCGGTAATGCTAATTGGGGTGTCCTGCAGGGTCGTGCTGCGCTTGGTGGCCGTCACGACTATCTCAGTCAACTCTGGCGTTGCCTGCTGCGCAAAAGCGCTGCCGAACATCCCTACGCCTATGACAGCCGCGACGCTGACGCTGCAGAGCAGTTCAGCGCGACAGTGAGGTCCACGAGTTGCCTTTTTAACCATCTAGAAGATCCCCTTATTTATTTTAGAATGTGCAACGTTCGCTATCGTGAGAACGGCGGGGCTTGCTGTCAAAGTCAAAAACACGAGAGGTGTATTCGCCAGGGTTATGGGTGGCTTGAAAAGGCGTCACCTTTGGCGCCTCGCCGACGTTAGCCAAATCCAATCATGATCGTCATGGGGCAATCGGGTGCAGCCTGGCACGCCCTAGTCGCACACGCTAGGTCAGTTTGCCGTAGCCGGGCACGGCATAGCGCTCCTGCATCCGGTGATGGTGAAGCGGTTCGAATGGCCCGCCCTTCCCGTCTTTCGCCCCTCGAGCTGGCTATCACGCTCGACTTCCCGGCTCTGTCGTAGCGGGAAAAGCCGACCCACATGGTCGCGGACTTTGCGGATGCGACGCGCGCGATGGCATACCGCGGAATTGACGAAAGGAGGCAGCCGACCTATTTTGCCCGCGGCCTAATGTCAGTAGAACGCTAGATCAACGCTCGTCTCGCTCGTCGCCGGAGCGACGAGTTGCCGAGCGAGCGAGCCTAGGTGGGGCCATACTTAAGCCGCTGCGAAATCGCCGCGCGAAATTCGGCGATGAGGGACGTCGCGCTCATCGGGTGCGATAACCTGTCGTCTAACCGCTGAAATCCCGTAGGCCAGAGGAACACCGACTGCGCAAATTCACAGTCTAAACACGGGCCCGCACCATTAACCATGAGCAGCCTCTCCCTGATGAAGCTGTAATTTACTGGGAAGCGTAAATACAATCCCACAGGACACCAATAAAGATACAACGAAGAATATGAAAGTATGATCGTACTTTCCTCCCGCGGCTCCAACAAGATACCCGATAAATACAGGTGAAACGAATGCCGCAATCTGACCCGCCATATTGATGAACCCGCTGGTGACGCCCATGAGCTTCTTGGGTACTGTGTTCATTGGTAAAGCCCAAAAGGCCGAGAAAAATGACACAAGAAAAAAGCCTGCCAGAGCCTGACAGATCATCAGAATCGTCGCTGATTTTGCTATAAAAGTGAGATACAAAAAGAAAGCAGACATCAACTGCGCTATGACAATTGGCACCCGTCGATTGTTACTAAAATACTTGTCAGACACCCAGCCTCCAAAAATACTCCCGACAGTGCCGGCGAAGAAAGGAAGCGAGGCAGCTACGCCCATTTGAGCCATTGAGAAGCCTCGCGCCTTTACTAGATACGTCGGAAGCCAAGCTGTAAACCCCCAAAACGTGATATCGAAAGTGAACAATACGAAAAAATATTTCAATACATTGGGTTCGTTCACAATCTTAATCAGCTTTGTCTTCGTCCCTACATTTTGAGCGGGAACATCATCACTCCCCTCAATCTCACCTAGTTCTTCGGGCGAGACGCGACTGCTTTCCGAGGGCTTGCCCGAGATGAATATCCAGAAAAGTAACGACATCAGAAGACCAGGAAGAAACAGGCTGTAAAAGACAATTCGCCAACCCCAAACAGACATGATTCCAACCACGGCGAGCGGAGCAAGGGCTGCCCCGAGAGGATTAGACGCGAGCATGATGGCGCTGGCTGTGGCGCGCTCTTTTTTAGGGAACCATACTGCTATCGTCTTGAATGAACAGGCCGGGAACATGCCTTCGCCCAGGCCGAAAAGAAATCTGACAATAACCATCTGTGTGAAATTGGCCGCTGCGCCCGTAATTGCAGTGAAAACCGACCACCACAACATCGCGAGCGTAGCAACCTTGCGAACCCCGAATATGTCGGCAAGCAAACCACCGGGAATTTGGGAAATTGAATACCCAGCGAAGAAAACGCTCATCACAACCCCGCTCCCAACCGGGCCAAGATGGTAGTCCACAGCGATGTAGGGTATGGCAACCGTCATCGCCATTCTGTCCATGGTCGAGACAATCCAAGTCATAAATAAGATCGACAGAACCGTATGACGGGCTTTCATTGGAACGCTTCACTCATCGACAACTCTCCTCCGGTTGGGCCGATCTGACTGGGAAAGTTGGAACCAATGCGGCGAAAACCACGGCGTAACGGGTCGGTATCGAAATCAACGATTTGCAATTCTCTGGGGATGGATGACGGTCGAGCATAGCTACGACGAGGAGGGATCGTGAGGCATCAACCACGGGCCAAAAACGGCCACTGGCGCCGCGAAGCCAATCACCAACGCGCCCAAACTCCCCAGGCGATCAGCACGAACAATCCGATATTTGTGGATTCGTTCGTGGCTAGCGGTAATTGCCCGGGGCGTTGCGCGCCCTGCGGCTATGGGCTCCACGGCGTTCTGCGCACTCAAAAGGTCAACTCTGTGCACCAATACGATGACTGGCCGCCGCCATTCGCCGTACGCGCTGCTCATCCACCTGCACTCCAAGTCCAGGTCCTCTGGGCAGATGAACCACGCCATGGATCACGCAGGAGGAGAAATCGGTCGGATCCTCGGCCAGGCGCAGCGTCGACATAAAGGCGTGCCCAATATCAATCAAATTGGTCACCGTCGCGGCATGCTGTAGCGACGCTGCTTGTGTGATGCCAAACTCGAGCATTGAATTCATGTAGCAACGAATGCCGAAAGCCTGCGCGACTGTGGCGATACGCTGCGCGCGTAACGGCCCGCCGTTTTTGCTGCTCTTGATACTGAAGACACCTGCGGCGCCAAGAGTCGCGAGGTGCGCTGCCTCGGAAAGTCCAGTCAGCGATTCGTCAGCCGATATCGGCAACGTGCTGGCCTTTGCCAGCATTGCCATGCCCTCCAGATCGCTCTTAGCAACAGGCTGTTCGACGAAGGCCAAGTGCGAGCCGCTCACGCTTGCCAGAAACTCGCAAGCCTCGTCGCGCGTCCAGCCTTGGTTGGCGTCAGCAATTAATTTGATGCCACGTCCATAACGGGCCTCTAGAGCGGCCACTCGCTGCACCTCATCACGCACTGGCGCCGAGCCCATCTTCAACATGAAGCTCGAGAAGCCTTGGGCGGCCCGCTCATCGATCACGCGGATATCATCCTCGGCGGTACCGTTGCTAAGAGGCCAAAGCACTGGAAGCGACTTGCGTAGCGCGCCGCCCAGCAGCGTTGAGACCGGAACATGCAGCCGCTTGCCAAGGAGATCGAGCAGCGCCATGCTCACCGCGCCCTTGGCGCAGAGATGCTTGGCGAGCAGTGCGTCGAGCGCCATATCGATGCTACCCGGCTCGGGGGCAATGGAGGCAAGGACCGCCGGCAGCAGCGTCTCTCTCAGGACGCGTGCGGCGTCGCTGGGTGACTCGTCGGTAAAGGGCTGCTTAGGATTAGCCTCCCCCCAACCCACTACGCCATCGGCGTCGGTCAGCTTTAACAGCACCGCGCGCGTTGTAGCTTCAGTGCCGTGGGACAGTTTGTACGGAGTGACGAACGCCGCCTCGATTTCGAATACCTCTGCTTCGACGATTCGCGCGATCGCTGCCACGTTGAAATTAGCCGTCGTCATGTGGTTCCAGGCGAATGCACACTTCAAGAGGGTTGGCGGAAAGGTCGTTGGGGAACTTCAACCCGATCACCATTGCGGCTCTCAGAAAGAACGCGGCTTGAGTTACCCGATGGTCGCGCGCCCAAGCAGCCTTGCCATAGTCTTTCCAATTCACGGCCCAAAACACTCGCTCAATCACGATTTGGCCGCCAATCGCAAATCCCAAGGTCAGCGCAGACCCAGCGACCAGTGCAAGCAGAGCTGTCATTTGAACCCCATCGAGCTGCGTGGCTCAACTGTAGGCGCTCAGAGTCTATTCGTCCAAGTCGAATTCCAGCGTAGTTCATTCTCAGGGGTTATGGAATGCACCATCCGCTCAGTTCGGGCATCGAAGCATTCAGACTGCCGATCCGTTGATATCCGGGCTGGATCGCCGCCGGATCATACAGAGTGGTCATGCCCCGCTCGGGGCCAGCACACGGAATTGGAGCTGAGGGAGGCTGCGCGCCGCGCAATTGCAGTGCGTGGGAAAGATCTTCCGCGCGGCCTCGCGGCCGCCGACCTCAACACTCGCTGAGTATCGAGCGGGAAATTTGGGCGGCTGTGGCCCGCAACTCCTGCGCAAAGGATTCAACAAGCTGAGCGTTCCTGCTGTCCCGGCTACGGCAGAGTTGGAAATTGTAGAGAATTTCAGGCTCGAATCGCCGCACGGCGAGTCGGTGTTCCAGCCCGCTCACCACGAGCGGATGGACCAGTGATACACCCATGCCAGCGGCCACAAATTCGCACAGGGTCGGCGCCACATTGGCGACGAGAACGATTTGGGGCTTGATCTTATAGCTCTCGAACATGCCCTCAACACGGTGACCGTTAAAGCTATCCGGATTTGTACTCACAAAAGGAATCTGATCGAGGTCCTGGGGTTCGATCTGGCTCTTAGCCGCCAAAGAATGGTCCCGTGGCATGATGCAGACGAGCGGGTGCTCCATGAGAGGTTCGAAGGCGATGTACGGGTTGTCGAGGCCGGGCTCGACCAGCCCGACGTCGAGTTTCCTCGTGACTAACCAATCAACGATCCACTGCGAACTGAGCGATTGGACCGAACAGAACACGTTGTGGCGATCCCTGAGGAAGCCGGTCGTGGCGCGCTGGATGAAGGAGCCGGACAAAGCAGGCATGACACCGACCACAAGCTGCCCCCGCTCCTCGCGGCGAATGGCCTCCGCAGCATTCTCGACTTGGCGGACGCCGGCGAAGATCCGGTCGATCTCCTTGTAGAGCCGCATCCCGCACTCGGTCGGCGCCAGGCGACCCTTCAAGCGGTCGAAGAGCTTGAGGCCCGTATCCGCCTCAAAATGCGCAACGAGCTTGCTCATGGCAGGCTGCGAGATGTGTACTATCTGCGCCGCGCGGCTGATGCTGCCGTTTTCGATCACGGCCTTGAAGGCTTCGATTTGCCGAAGATTGAGATGTCGGGGCATTCCATAACCTGGACGAATAGCACATGCTGATTTTCGAGTTGGACGAATAGAGTATGGGCTTTTAACCTCGCTCAATGCAAAAGAAGAGCAGTCTCACTGCCGACATCGTCGTAATCGGAGCTGGCACGGTAGGGGCGGCTATCGCCTACGGGCTAGCAGGTCGCAACGTCCATGTGCTGGTGCTCGATGGCGGCGACGACGACTTCCGAGCGGCGAACGCCAATTTCGGTCTTGTATGGGTGCAAGGCAAAGGCATGGACATGCCGGCATACCAGCAGCTAACGCGCGACTCAGTGGACCTGTGGCCCGATTTCAGCGCCGAGCTTACAGACACGACAGCCATCGATCTTCAATACGAACGCAACGGCGGCCTGTCGATCTGTTTGGGCGAAGCGGAATTCGAGCAACAACGCGCAATGCTGTTGCGGCTACACAATCAGCTAGGCAGCGCCGAGCCTGATTGGGAGATGCTTGACCGAGGCGCTCTCACGAAGCTCCTTCCCAAGGCCCTACCCGGGCCAGATGTGACAGGAGCAAGTTTCGGGCGCCGCGACGGTCATGCCAATCCCTTGCGCCTGCTTGCCGCGCTTCATGCGGGGATACTGCGCAAGGGCGGCCAATTTCGCGGAGGCAGCATCGTGCACTCTGTGCAAACGGATGGCCGCGGGGGATTCACAATCGACTTCGGAACCGGTCGGGCGTCGGCAGCGCGAGTCGTGATCGCGGCAGGCTTAGGGTCGAAGGCGCTTGCCGCTCAGGTCGGCCTCGACATCCCGATCCGGCCGCAACGCGGGCAGATCCTAGTCACGGAACGATTGGAGCCGTTTCTACCCCTGCCGATGAGCGGCCTGCGTCAGACGCGGGAGGGCACCGTCATGATCGGCGCCACGCACGAAGAAGCTGGCTTCGACACCTCGACCACCAGCGGAGCGGCCGCTGCGTTGAGCGCCACGGCGATCCGCTGCATTCCGGCGCTGAGTGAGGCCACGTTGGTCCGTCAATGGGCGGCGCTGCGTATCCTGACGCCGGATGGCTATCCAATCTATGCGCAGTCGCAGAGCCATCCCGGCGCCTTCGCGACAATGTGCCATTCGGGCGTCACCCTAGCTGCTGCGCACGCGGCTCTACTCGCCGACGCCATCGCGGCGGGCCGACTGCCGCCTTCACTCGATGTCTTTCACCAAAGGCGCTTTGATGTTCCGAAAGCTGCATGAGCCAGGTCCTGGGGCGCTGACGATCACCATTGATGGCGTATCCGTCTCGGCCGAACCCGGCGAGAGCATCGCGGCCGTGCTGCTGCGCCAGGCTGAGCCGTGGTCGCGCCTGACGCCAGTCACCCAAAGCAAGCGTGCACCCTACTGCATGATGGGCGTCTGTTTTGATTGCCTCGCCGAAGTGGACGGCGTCGCTTCGGTACAGACCTGCTTAAAGCCGGTGTGCGATGGAATGCGCGTTGTGCGTCAGACCGGCAAGCGGAGGATCGGCGCATTAATCGCGTAGACCTTCTCATTGTCGGCGCCGGCCCGGCTGGCATGGCGGCCGCCCTCGCGGCGCGTCGTCATGGGCTCCAAGTGATAGTCATTGACGATCAGCCGGCGCCTGGCGGGCAGATCTGGCGCTCAGTCGAGATGGCCGCCCGACGCGACAATATCCTGGGCCCGGCCTACGTCGAGGGTCGCGCGGTAGCCGAGGCGTTCCGCGCCAGTGGCGTGATCTACCAGCCGGGTGCGCAACTCTGGCAGGTCGAACTCGGCTTTCGCGCTTTCGTGAGCCGGGACCGGCAGGCGCAAGTCATCGAAGCCGAGGCCGTCATTCTCGCCACCGGCGCACAGGAGCGGCCCGTTCCGTTCCCCGGCTGGACATTACCAGGCGTACTGACGGTCGGGGCAGCGCAAATTCTGCTCAAGAACGCGGGTCAGATCCCCACCGGGCCGGTCTGGATCGCGGGCAGTGGCCCCTTGCCATTGCTATATACCGTGCAGCTTCTCCGCGCGGGCGGGCAAGTCGCCGGCTATCTGGATACGACCCCCGCTGGGCAGTGGCGAGCCGCGCTTCCGCACTTGCCCGGCGCCCTTCGCGCGTGGGGCGACCTGGTCAAGGGGCTCGGCTGGACGGCAACGCTGCGAACAAGCAAGACGCCCGTCATCAGGGGAGTCATCGAGATCGAAGCGCTCGGCAAGGAACGGATCGAAGCGCTGCGCTACCGGACAAAGGATGGTGCGATGGCGACCGTTGAAGCCAAGACGTTGCTCGTCCACGAAGGGGTTGTGCCGAGCCTGCATGCAGCTTTGTCGCTGGACTGTACGGTGGCGTGGCACCCCGCTCAGGATTGCTATGCGCCCGTTGTCGATCGCTGGGGAGAGAGTTCGCAAGTGAATCTGTTCATCGCCGGTGACGGCGCTGGCATCGCAGGGGCCAAGGCGGCGCAACTGCGGGGGGAACTCGCAGCGCTCAGGGTCGCTGTGAAGCTAGGCCGTACGAGCGAAAATGCGGCCGCGCTTGCGGCCCGTCCGATTCGTCGGAAGCTCGGTCGCGAACTGGCTGGACGCCCGTTCCTCGATGCGCTGTTCAAGCCTCGCCCACAAATCTTCGCGCCGACCGACGAGACGATTGTGTGCCGCTGTGAGGAAATCACAGCCGGTGAAATTAGGGCGGTAGCCAAAATCGGACAGCCGGGTTCGAACCAGATTAAGGCCGCCACCCGCGCCGGCATGGGCCCCTGCCAGGGCCGCCAATGCGGCTATACGGTGACGCGCATTCTCGGCGCCGCTCAGAACCGTCCGCCCTCCGAGGTCGGCTTCTTTCATATCCGGCCGCCCTTGAAACCAGTCACGCTAGGCGAGTTGGCATCTCTCGATCAGTCGGTCACCGCAGCACCTAAGTCGGAGCCTCAGGATCGAGGCGTAACGGTCGGTCAAGGGCAAGCAGAATGAACAACATTGAACGTATCGAGACCAGTACGCGCGCCAGCCGTGCCGTCGTCTACAATGGAATGGTCTTTCTCGCCGGCCAGACGGCCGATGATCGTAGCCAAGATATCCGGGGGCAGACGAAGCAGACCCTCGCAAAAGTCGAGAAGCTCCTGGCTGACGCAGGCACTGATAAAAGTCGCCTGCTGTCCGCACAGATCTGGTTAAAGGACATCACGAAGGACTTCGCCGGCATGAACGAAGTCTGGGACTTCTGGACCGCGCCGAATGCGGCGCCGACCCGGGCGACGGCTCAATGCGAGATGGGCGCGTCTGATGTGCTGGTGGAGATCATTGTGACAGCGGCTTTGTCGCAATATGCGACTTCCTCTATGGCGTTAAACAACGATTCGATCCACATCCAAGATCGCCCGACTGACCTCACAGGAATTCATCGCGGCGATTCGAGTAACTCCGCTCGGCACCCATAACCGAAGTGAATACGACTCACAATTTATTGAATTTGACGCTGAATTTCATTTGTCCCTAGAGTCGCGCAACACAATTCTGAAGGCGTTCTATATGACAATTTCAGCGGAGGGATGGGATATGAGCCTATTTTCTTGCCGAAGCGCTCGTCTCGTCCGCAGCCGTTGATTCGGTGGAGCACCACCGTTCGATCGCATGCCATTGGACCATATTCGTGCTCATCGTCATATTGAGAGCAGTTATCGAATTCGAATTCTGGATTCGCGAACACCTGTTGTCCCATGAGCGCATTTCGCAGGGAGTCGGCCTGTTACTGATGACTTTCAATGAGTTCGCCGCAGAACAGTAGCTTGCCCTGGCGACGGAGAGCGGCCATAGCCCGTTCGTCCCTCCCCCGACAGGCGAGAAGCAGGTGGCCCCAGAACTCCGGTTGGCTATCCCAGCGGACCCGAAGTAAGTGGGTATTGCCAATGGCGATTGTTCTGACCTGCGGCAAAGTAAGCGATGCAATTGCCGTCGCGACCGACGGGATCATGGCGAACATGGCCTTCGCCACGCTGATGTCCTCGCGGGCCGCTTGGCGTGCGAACAGAAGGGTTTCTAGAAGAAGGTCTTCAAAGAGTTTCGACGGAATGCCGCTGTAGTGTGTGGAGTCGATGGCGCTCATCAAGTGTCCTTGAAGGGCGCGCTGCCACGATTCCGCGTCTTGGAAGCAAAGGTCGACAATAACAAAAGGGAATGCCGCGACACGCTTGCGCGCGTCGGGCTCAAGCAGGCGCCAGAGGTCGCGGTTCTGCAAAATAAATCGCGGGAATTCTTCGATTGAGGAAGAGGCGGCAAGATCGCACAAGAGTTCGACGCATTGCTCGTTTATTCCACGCGCAAGCGCAATGGAGGGAGCACCCGTCCAGCGCGGCGACGTTACAGAGGTTTGAGGTAACTCGTCCGCTTCTTCCGTCTTGAACTCGTCCAAACACTCCTCCCTGAGAATTGCAGGAGCGGCATTGTCAGGGAGTGTCTCGGCAAATGGCCCCTTAAGTTTTCGGGATCTTTTGGTAGAAACTTCGACATGCGGATCAGATGAGTTGTCTTTCGACGCGGAGGTCTAATGGACGTGACTGTCGGCGATGAGAGGTTCGATCGGTACTACCGGAGAATTCGGTTAGGACTGCGGCTGATGTCTCATGGCGCTCGCGCGCAAACGGCAAGCGATTGGAGTGGATTGACGCTGGATCAACTGGTGACGTTGCGCAAGCGCTGGATGCCGGGCGCGGAAGACGGTTTTCGCGGACCCTCGCCCACTTCCTATAAGCCCTTTTTCAGGTCGGCGCTAAAGGCGAGTCATGCCGCCATGTTCGTCGGCATTCATCGCATGGTCGGGATTCCCGCATCCAAGCCAAGTCTTCTAGGCGGGGAAAAGCTGTGCGAGGCCTTTGAGATTTACCGGGAATGGGAGCCGGACGCGCACTTGGAATTCGACTACGCCGTGCTCCTGGCGACTGGCGTGGTGAAGGGTGAGGAAGTCGTGCTATCGAGCTGTGCCCGCTGCGGGTGTGCGTTGCTCCTGGATAAACTGAATATTCCGCAGTTGAGATGCGCGCGTTGTCGGAACCAACCCCAGAAGACGATGCAACGCTGAAATCGAGTATCCAACCATTGAAATCAACTTCGATCTCTCTCGATCCGAAGTGGAGAATCTGCTCGCCGGATTCCTCACCGGCGCGGTCGGCGTGGAACTCCGGAAGCGTCTGGACATCTCCGAATTGCCGGCGGAGTGCCGTAACCACGTGGAAGTCGCGGAAGCCTCAGGGCGCCCGTGGACGGCATGGTCGACCGAGCGTGGGCCGATGGCGGCGTGGGGTGAATATCACCGCGAACCGTCCAAGTGTCTCTATACCTACCTCCTCTGGCTCGAATGGTGGGCTCTCCCGCAAATTCATCACGCAGGCTGGTGGCGCGTCGAGCCCAGGTGGCCTCGCAATTGGACCAAAGGCCACGGCTAACTCTGGTCGTGGCGCGATTTTCCGAAGGAGTATGAAATGAACAGTGCTCAGATATCAATTGAAGTGATTGCAATCACCCGATGCGAATGTTGAACGCTCGCGCTTCTCGCAGTCTGCCGCCGGTGTTGCTGCTCATTACCGCGGTCGTTGCTGTGCTGTACGCGGTGTGGAGTGGGCTCCACTGGGCGGTGCTTGCAGCGTCACCGGCGCGTTTCGCGATGTTGGTGTTGCTCGTTGTTTCGGCTTGGCTACCTCTCGTTTACGTCATCAGTAAGCGGTCGCCGACTCTCGGACCCGATACCGAAGCGGAAGCAAAACTTGCGCGCGAGCGAACAATGTTGCGCACGCTGATTGATAATCTGCCCGATTTTATTTACGTCAAGGATCGAGAATCCCGATTTCTGTTGGTGAACCTGGCTTTGGCGCGGATGTTGCGGGTCGAGGATCCTGAGCAGGTGCTCGGCAAGTCGGCTTTCGATCTGCATTCTCACGAGCAGGCGCTTCGCTCTTCCTCGCGCGACCAAGAAGTTATGCGCTCAGGAAAAGCGCTGGTCAATATCCAGGAATCCGCCGTCGACCCGGCCGGCAATCAGATTAATCTACTGACCACCAAGGCGCCGCTGCGCGATGGCGGCGGCCGCGTCATTGGTATTGTCGGGATTGACCGCGATATTACCGCGCGCATCAAAAGCGAAGCAGAAGTGCTTAAGGCGCGCGAAGCGGCGGAAACGGCCAATCGCGCCAAGAGTGAATTCTTGGCCAACATGAGCCATGAGATTCGCACGCCGATGAATGGGGTGATCGGTATGGCGGACCTCTTGCTCGATACGCAGCTGGACTCGGTGCAGCGAGACTATGCGGGAACCATTCGCGACAGCGGCAACGCGCTGCTCACCATCATCAATGACATTTTGGATTTCTCGAAGGTCGAAGCCGGCAAGCTCGAACTCGAGCAGCTGGACGTGGATTTGCGCGATACGTTCGAGGACGTGGCGCGGCTATTGTCCATTCAGGCACATGCCAAGGGGCTGGAGGTCATCGCGCAGATCGATCCGAAGCTCCCTCATTTTGTGAAAGGTGACGCGGGGCGGATTCGCCAGATACTCTTAAACCTCGCCGGCAACGCGGTGAAGTTCACAGCTAAAGGAGAGGTGTCGCTGGAGATCAAGGTCCTAGAGACTTCCGAATTCGGCACTCGGGTACGATGTGAGGTGCGCGACACCGGCATCGGCATTCGGGCGGATCGCCTGCAGTTACTGTTCGCGCCGTTTATGCAGGTGGACACCTCAACCACGCGTAAATTCGGGGGCACAGGCTTAGGTTTGTCTATCGTGCGCCGACTGGTTGAACTCATGGGCGGTAGCACCGGCGTCGAGAGCATGGAAGGCAAAGGCTCGGTGTTCTGGTTCACGGCGATATTTGCACTCGCTGCCCCCGATGCAACCCAGCGGAAACACGCGGTACCGGCTTCGATTCAGGGGAGGCGCGTGTTAGTGGTAGATGACAATGCGACCAATCGGAAAGTCCTGATGGGGCAACTGCTCCTCTGCGGAGTGGAACCGCTGTCGGCGAGCACTGCGGATGAGGCGTTGGCTTTGTTGCGGCAGGCGCGCGCCGCAGGTCGGCCGTTTGACGTCGCGCTGCTCGATCACCAAATGCCGGGTTGCGATGGGGCAGAACTCGGTCGGATCATCATTGCCGAGGAAACTCTAAAAGAGACCCGGCTGGTGCTGCTGACCTCGTCAGGTCAACGGGGTGATAGTCACCTGTTTGCGGACATTGGCTTCGCGGGGTATTTGTTGAAGCCGGTTGGGCAGTTGGATCTTTCAGAATGTCTGATGCTAGTGCTCGGCGACCCCGCTCAATCGTGGCATTTGAAAAGCCAGCCCATCGTC
>Ga0182013_10002340_pt1 | contig 24853 bp, 18 predicted proteins | sample 612S2MmetaG_FD_120487 | JGI IMG/M metagenome (GOLD analysis project Ga0182013, IMG submission 120487) | Permafrost microbial communities from Stordalen Mire, Sweden - 612S2M metaG | ecosystem: Environmental > Terrestrial > Soil > Wetlands > Permafrost | place: Sweden: Stordalen | collected...
GAAGCCGATCTGCCCCGAGTCATCTTGAATCGCGCGCAATGGGTGCGCTTGATCGTCGTCGGCGTCTTCGTGGTTTTCGCACTCGCGCGAGTCGTTCCGGACCTGGTCCGCGCGGTGTATCCGCTCAACATTTTCGGCTACGTTACCGATGGCGACGGCATCGTCTTGAGTTCGCGCGCGACCGAGGTCCGGCCCGAAGCGCCGCGTGCCGGCACCACCCGGGCAAAAAAGAAGTCCGCGAAAGCGCCACCGCGCCCCGACCGCATCGCCGTGCGCGACCGGGTGCTCATCGACCGCATCAAGCCCTTCGACCGCAAACCCGGACTTGCCGGCGTCGGCTTCACCTACGACAATCCCGATCGCGTTTTGCCCGTCGAGCGCGCCGGGAAGATTCGCGTGCTGCACCTCACCGCGCGCCGCGAATCCGCGCCCAGCCGCTTTTTTGCCATCCTGCGCATTCTGATTTTCGTCGTTTCCGTCGCGCTGGGGGCTATCTTGTTCTTGGTCAAGCCCAGCATCGCAACGGCGGCGTTCTTTTTTTTCTGCGTTGGCGGTGAAGCACCGACGACCTACATGGATCTGCTCGTCCCCAATCCGTTTCGCCCGATTCCGCAGTGGCTAGGGGACACGCTGCGCGGGGCGTCGCGTCCCGCACTCTTCCTCTTCGCGCTCTGCTTGATCGACGGTGACGCGGACGCCCGACGCGAGCGCGCCTTTGCGTTTGCGTGTACCGCGATCGCGCTCGTGCTGGGGACAATCGACGCGTACGGTTCGTGGCTGCTGACCTACGCCGGCCGGCCCGCCGAACACATCGATCGCTTTTCGATCGCCGCTTCCGATGCGCTTACGACGCTCACGACGCTCACATTCGCTATCGCGCTCGTGCGTGCGCGCGGCGTCGAACGCCAGCGGATCGTCTGGATCGTCGCCACCTTTGCCTTCGCCGGCGCGGCGCGGCTGGCATCAGACGAGTTGTTTCCCCGTTACATCCCGCCCTGGCTCAACGGAATTCTCGTGTCCGCGACGATCGTGCCGATCGTCGGTGTCTGGGTCGCGGTGATACGCCGGCGCTTCTTCAACGTCGACTTCGTCGTAAGCCGCGCGATCGTCTACGTGGCGCTCACCGCGGCGGCGTTCGGAACCGTCACGGTCATCGAAGAAATCGGTACGTACGTCTTCTACAATAACACCGACGTCAATAACACCGACGTCGCGTACGGCTTCATCATTCTGCTTTCGATCGGCATCGGAGCAGCGACCGGCAAGATCAATCCGTTCCTGCACCACGTCGTCGACCGCTTCATCTTTCGGAATCGGCGCGATCAGCGCCGGGCGCTCGAACTCATCGAAGGATACATTCTCGACGCCGAAACGTTCGACGACGTGTACCGCGCGCTGTTGGCCGACGCCGCGCACGCCTTGCAGCTCTCATTCGGCGGCTTTCTCGCCCGCCTGCCGAACGGCGATTACGCGTTGTCCTACGAGCACAACTGGCCCGCCGACTACATCACGCGGTTACCGGCCGACAACGAATTGTCACGCAAGTTCACGCGCACGCGCGGCGCGATGACGTTTCGGGGCAAGGACACCGCGATCGTCGCGCGCGCATTCCCGGGCGAACGGTTGACCTTCGCCGCGCCGATCTTTTTCGACCGCTCGGTGCTCGGCATCGTCATGTACGGCCATAACGTAAGCGGGCTCGACCTCGACCCCGAAGAACGCGAACATCTGGCGCGGGTCGTCGCCCACGCGTCGATCGCGCTGGGCGCAATCGAACTCGCGCGCTGGCGAAAAGAGGCACCGCACAGCGCGCCCGCGGCCGGCGAGGTGCATGCGGTCTAGGCGGCGGCGATCGTGCGGCCCAGCCCGAGTTGCAAAGCCTCGGTCTCGGTGAGGCTCGATCCGCCGAGCATCGCGGCTTCGAGCGCGGCCGGCCCGAGCACTTCACCCAGCGTGTTCAGCAGCCGCCGATACAAGATATCCTCGGCAAAACTGACTTGACGCTGACTGTGCAGCGTACCGGCACGGCTATCGCAAAAGCCCAGCAGGCGCGCCGACGTGAGGGGGTCGCCGGTTCCGGCGGACACCATTGCGAGCGCCTGAACCGCCCAGGTCACCTGGTCGTCCATGCCCAACTGGGACGATGCCTTGGCGGCTTCGGACGCGGCTCGCCGGGCAGCATCCCAATCGCCTTCCGCGGCCGTGTATTGCGCGAGATTGGTGGCCATCTGGGCGAGCATGCTCGCCGAACCGGATTCCTCGGAAAAGCGCATTGCTTCACGGGCGTAGATCGACGCTTTTTCCCCGCCGCAAAAACAGAAGTCGTATTCCGCAAGCCACATGAACCCGATCGCGGCCTGAATGTCGTTGCCGTGCGCGAGCAGCAAGGTCAAACTCTCTTCGAGCACCGCGAGTTTTTGGGCCACGTCGCCGTTGTCGATGGTTAAACTGAGGCTGCGCAGGCCGAGCGCGATCTGGATCGGCTCTCCGACCGAGCGCGCGAGCTCCGTCGTTTCGCGCGCGAGTTCGCCCACGAGCGCTTTCTCGTCGGGATAGTACCATCCCAGCACGACCATCAAGCCGCGCAGCGCATCGCCCAACGGCTCGGGATCGCCCACGATGCGAGCCAGCGTCACCGAGCGTTCCGCAGCCGCGCGCATCTGATCGGCCGGCAAGTTTGCCGCCGCGCGGCCGATACCGCGCCACAGCGCGGCTTCGACCGCCGGCTCGCAATCGGCCGGCAATGCTGCCAGCGCCATGCGCGTCCAGCGCAAATACTCGTTCGGCGAAACTTGAGACAAGAACATGACGAGAGCGCCGGCCAGCGTCGCGCCGAGCGTCACGTCTTTGCCCAGCGCCAACGACCAGTGCAGCGCGGAGCGAAAATTTTCGATCTCCGGCTGGAGCTTCATCAGCCAGCGTTTGCACGGCGTCGTGTAGTATGTCTGGTGAGCCGCCTTGGCCAAGCGCAAGTAATAGCCCGCGTGCCGGCGGCAGAGATCTTCACGGCTGGGATCGCCCTCGAGCTTCTCACCGGCATACTCGCGCACGGACTCCAGCAGACGATAGCGGCTCGTCGAGTCGTCGATCGTGTCGACGACGAGGGATTTGCGAACGAGTCCGCCGAGCAGATCGAGGATGTCGTCTTCGTCGAGTTCAGCCCCGGCGCAAATCTCGCTCATCGCTTCGAGCGTCCAGCCTCCGACGAAGACCGACAGACGCCGAAAAACGAGCTGCTCTTCGAGCGAGAGCAAATCGTAGCTCCAATCGACGAGGGCGCGCATGGTTTGCTGCCTCGGCAACGCCGTTCGGTCGCCGCCGCGCAAGAGCCGAAAACGCTCACCCAAACGTTGCGCGATCTCGCCTACGCTTAGAACGACGACGCGCGCGGCGGCCAGTTCGATTGCCAGCGCGATCCCGTCGAGTTGCCGGCAAATCGACGCGATGGTCGTGGCGTTCTCGTCGGTTATCTGAAAGTCGCGCTTGACCGCTTTGGCGCGCTCGACGAACAACGCGACCGCGTCGTAATCCGCGGCGCACAGCGCGTCGACCGGAACGTCCGCCGGCGGCACCGAAAGCAGCGGCAACCGGTACACCGTTTCGCCACGGATACCCAGGGCCTCTCGGCTCGTCGCGAGGATCCGCACATCTTGGCAACCGTGGAGAAGTGCGGTCGCTACCTTTGCGATCGCCTCGAGGACGTGTTCGCAATTGTCGAAAATCAGCAGCGAACTCTTGCCGCCAAGCGCGCGAGCCAGACTGTTCGCGGCGTTTTCACCCGGCGGGATTTCGAGCCCAAGCAGCGCACCGATCGTTCCCGGAATGAGCGCCGGATCGGTGACTCGAGCGAGATCGACGAACCACGTTCCGTCCGCAAACGATGCGGCAAGTTCGGTCGCGATCGAAACGCTGATTCGGGTTTTGCCGGCTCCCCCGCAGGCGGTGATTGTGACGAGCGGACCGTCTTCGAGCAGCGCGGTGATCTCGGAAACTTCGGTGAAGCGCCCGATCAGACGCGTGTGTTGCTGGGGCAGATTGTTGAGCGGCGCGATGCGGCGCACCACCGCCGATTCCGGTCCGGTTTCGGGGACGTAGCCGGCCGCGGAAACGCGGTTTCGACCGGCGCGCTTGGCTTCGTACAGCGCGGCGTCGGCGGCCGACACAAGCGCTTCGCGCTTGCAGTCGAACGTCGGCACGATGGTTGCAACGCCGATGCTGAGCGACACGCGGCCGAGCGACGAGCCTTCGTGCTCGATGTTACGCTCGGCGATGTTCGCTCGGAGCGCCTCGGCCACCCGGGTTCCCCCGACAAGATCAAGCCCCGGCAGGAGCGCGACGAACTCTTCACCGCCATAGCGAGCGCAAAGATCCGACGACCGTCGGGCGTTTTCTTTGATCATGTTCGCGATGCGCTGCAGGCAGCGATCACCCGCCGGATGGCCGTACGAATCGTTGTAGAGCTTGAAGTGATCGACGTCCATCATCAAGATGGTCAGCGCCGTGCCGGCGCGCGCGGCACGCGCCCACTCGACCGCCAGCGTTTCGTCGAATCGGCGCCGATTCGCGATGCCGGTCAGCGCATCGGTGAATGCAAGCCGTTCGTAGCGCGCGGTATTGTCGAGCATCGCGTCGGTGTTGACCCGCGCGCCGGCCGACAGCGCGCACGACTCAAGCAGCGTGATCAACTCGCGATCGGGGTTGGGCGCGCCTTCAATACAGATCGCCCCGAGAAGCGTTGTTCCGAAGCGAATCGGGACGCCGACCGCGGCGGTTCCGCCGGCGTGTTCGCGGATCACGGTGACGTTCGTTGCCAGCACTTCCGCGGCGACCGATCCCGGGGGCGGCTGGGCGGCCGGCAGCGCATTTGCTACGCCGTCGGCCCACTGGCAGACGATGCGGTCTCCCGCTTCGGCGCGAAAGACGATCGACACAAGGCGGGCGTCGGTGAGGAGCGCTAGGGGCTGGCAGCAGATCGGCCAGACGTCACCGGCGGACCCGGGCGTCGAGAGCAGTTCGACAAAATTGCGGACGAGGGCAGCACGATGCCAGATCGTCGAACGAGGCAAACGACTGACAGCGTGCACTTCTCCTCCTTGTCTCTTCTTCTTATCGGCGTAAGCGGGTGGGCGCGTTTAGCGCTCGAGACCGAAGAACTTCGGCGGTGCGACTTCGCGCCGCACGCTCAGGCCTGTCCGGCTCGGCGCGACAATTTCCGAACGAACGCTCGTGGTGGTCGTCACCGTAGCGGGTGGCGCTTTTTGCGAGCGGACGGAGGTGGTCGTCACCGTAGCGGGTGGCGCTTTTTGCGAGCGGACGGAGGTGGTCGTCGCCGTAGCGGGTGGCGCTTTTTGCGAGCGGACGGAGGTGGTCGTCACCGTAGCGGGTGCCGGGTTTTGCGAGCGCACGGAGGTGGTCGTCACTGTAGCGGGTGCCGCGACTTGCGAGCGCACGGAGGTGGTCGTCACCGTAGCGGGTGCCGCGACTTGCGAGCGCACGCTCCTGGGCATGACGCCTCCCATCCGTACCGACAGCACGGTCTTCGTGGGCGTGACGATTTCGGAACGGACGCTCGAAGGACTGACGATGGCGGGAGCGGCGGTGGCGACTGCGGCGGCCGAAGTAGTCACGGGCTTGACGACTTCAGACCGGACGCTTGCAGCGTTCGTGACGCCCATGCGTGCGGAAGAGGTGAAAGCCGTGGATGGGCTGACCGGGGCGCTGGCTCCTCCGCCACTGCACGCCGGCAGGGCAATGATGGCAGCGAGGACGCCCAGGCGGGCGAAGTTGGCGCGATTCAATGTGTTCTCCTGATGTTAGCTTGTGTATCGGTGCGAGCGAGGACTCACTGACTGATATCGGTCGCGACATGGAAGAACTTAACCGAACCTGCACATTGTTTATTCTTGGCTCCGTGCAGATAGAGATCGGCACGTCCACCGGCAGTCCGCACCGCTTCTGTCATAGTGCGAGCGGCGACACATCAAGAGGTCACGTCGGCGACGGCCAATCGGGGCGCGTCCCCCGGGAGGCTTCGGCTGCGCCGAAGACTTCGCGTTTGCGGCGGCGCCGCGCGCCGCCGTCGCGTTTCGGCTGCGCCCAAGCCGAAAGGTGAAGCGAGCGAAGTCGATCCACCCAACCGCCGTCGCGTCCGCGCGCCCGCTGCCGGTCGCTGCTAGTGGCCGACGCCCTGATAACGATTGAGACCGACGCGCCAGAAAGCGTACGCGACGGCGACGAAAGCGATGCCGATGAGCGGCGTGAGCAGCCCGACGGCCGGCGGCAGCGATAGCCCGTCTTCCGCTTTATGCAAGAAGAACGTCGCCGGAAAATAGTTCATGAACGCGAACGGGAAGACGAACGCCAGCAAGAGCCGCACGCCGCGTGAATAGATCGTGAGCGGATAGCGCGTGAACTCCTGTTCGAGCTGCAGGACGATCCAACGCAACGCGTCGACCCGGATGAACCAGAAGGCAACCGTCGAGATGATAAGACTGATGCCCAAATCGATGAGCGCGCCGCCCAGGGCGATGAGCGGGACGAGCAGCACGAACGTTGCGTCCACGCGCACGGCGCCGTACCACACCGCCGCGCAAAAGTAGACGATCGCCAGAATCAGCTCGTCGGGGAAGATTTGCCCCGGCATCGTGATCGCTTGAAAGAGCGTGTCGAGCGGGCGCACCAAAAAACGGTCGAACTCGCCGTCCCGGATATGCTCGGGGATGTCGCCGACCGAGTTGAAGAACGTGTTGTTGAGGGCGTGTCCCAGCATCCATAGACCGTAGAGGAACGCCATGTCACGAAATGACCAGCCGTTCATCGACGGGAACGTCTGCAGGATGATGTACAAGGCGGCGATCGCCGTTCCGTGGTACACGAACGTGAAGCCGAACCAGATGAAGAAGTTCGTGCGGTACTCAAGCGTGGTGAGCAGGTTGATGCGCCAATACTGCGCGTACACGTCGAGCATCATCCGCACGCGGCAGCCCTCCCGGAAGCCGGCGCCGGAAGCAGCCGATCGATCACGCGCGTCCCAGAGCGCAGCCGCAAACCCGAACGGCGCTTCGGCGAAGCCGAACGCGAAGGATAGCGCGCAGCCGAATCCACCACCTAACCACCCTGTACGACGACGCGCCGGGCTCCGGCGCGCCAGATGACGGTGGCGATCGCGGCCAACAAGACCAGCCAGAACAGCTGCAACGCGAAGGCGGCGAGATAACGCGCTGGGGGAATCTGGCCGACGTAGATGAGCAGCGGCGTCGAGAACATCGCCGCGAACGGCAACGCGAAGATCACCTTCTGCAAGCCCAGCGGAAAGAGGATCAGCGGGATGATGCCGCCGCCTAGTAAGTCGGTGATCCAGGTCAAGATCAGTTGAACGGCCGAGATCTCGAGCGTCCAAAACGCGATGCAGTTGAGGACGAAATTGATGAAGAACCCGACGAAATAGCCGAGCAGAAAGCTCAACCCGAACGCCGCGAGCACGGCCGGCGCGGGAACGTCGATGTGAACCAAGAGCAGCGCGATCAGCAGCGCGGGGACGATGAGAAAAGCATGGAAGAGCACCTCGCCCGTTCCGTCGCTGAACAGGTAGAGCGGCACGCTGATCGGCTTCATGAAGTCGGTCGCGATGCTGCCGTCGTGCAGCTTGTCGTGGAGGATGCGCGTTTGATCGATGTCCAGCACGAGCCCCATCAGCAGCGCGACCGTCGAATACGTGATGATCGCGTGCAACGGCAGGTCGCCGGGCGCGGCGTTGTGCGCGTAGAGCGCCGTCCACACCATCCGCAGCAGATAGACGCGAACGGCGAACGAACCAATACTGGTGAACACGTCGAAGCGGTACGTGGCTTCGCGCGAGATGGCTTTTTTGGCGAACTCGACGTACGGCTCGAGCCGAAATCGAACGTCGACGGCGGGCCTCATGAGGGTTGAATCGCGGGCACCTGCTCCGTGTAACCCTCGACGTAAATGCGCCGCACGATCGTTTCGATGTCGGGTTCGATGATCGAGACATCGGTGATGGCGAAACGTTCGGTCACCCGACGGATGAGAGCTTCGGCGGTCAGCGTGCGTCGATCGAAGCGCAAGCGCACGACGTTGCCTTCCCGGCCGTCGGTCTCGGCGCCCTCGACGTCGACATCGTCGTACGACTCGGCGAGCGTTACCACCAGCGTGCGGTGCGTGCCGTACTCGGTCCGTAACCGCTCCACCGACCCGTCGTAGATGATCGTTCCGGTGTCGATGAGGATGATCCGATTGCACAGCCGTTCCACGTCGGCGAGATCGTGCGTGGTGAGGATGACGGTGGTGCCGCGTTCGCTGTTGGTCTCGCAGATGAAATTGCGGATCGCCTCCTTCGCGACGACATCGAGACCGATGGTCGGTTCGTCGAGATACACGATCTGCGGGTCGTGCAGCATAGCCGCCGCAAAGTCGCCGCGCATGCGTTCGCCCAGCGACAATTGGCGTACCGGTGTCGCCATGAAGCGGTCCAGATCGAGAATCTCCGAGAAGTGCGCCAGATTTTTCCGGTAGCGGTCGCGCGGCACGCCGTAGATCGCCCGCAGCAATTCGAACGACTCGCGCAGCGGCAGATCCCAATACAATTGGCTGCGCTGACCGAAGACCACGCCGATGTTCGACGCGTTCTGACGACGCTTCTCATGCGGCACCAGGCCCGCGACGCGAATGATGCCCGACGTCGGAACGAGAATTCCGGTCAACATCTTGATCGTCGTTGACTTGCCGGCGCCGTTGGGACCGATGTAGCCGACGAGCTCCCCCGGCTCCAGCGACATCGTGACGTCTTCCACCGCGACCTTCTCTTCGTAGGTGCGCGAGAACAAGGTCGACAGCGTACCGAGAACGCCCGACTCGCGCTTGAGCGACCGGAAGACTTTCCGCAGGTCGCGCGTCTCGATGATCGGCATCCGTCCATCGTTTCCACGAGGCGCGAAGCATAACCCGGTAAAGATAGCGGATGCCGACTTCCGCGCGACAAGTTTACCCTCGCTCGTCAGTGAGCGATTCTAATCAAATTCGCAGGTTTGCCCCCCGAGAGACGGAACTGCTTACGGGCACGCTGCGTTGATTCGGTACAACCGCCGTCCAAACGCCGGCTGTAATTTTCAAGAGATCAGGGGGTGATCATCACATGGCTGCCAAGAAGAAAGCAAAGAAAGCGAAAAAAGCGAAGAAGTAGTTCTGCTTTTCCACCTCGATAAAGCAATAATTCGTCATTCGCGCGCGGCTCATTCGAGCCGCGCGTTTTTTTCGTTTCCCTCAATTGCATAGGCGGCAAGCCGCTCGACGTGCCGGGGAAGGGCTCGAGCGATGCGCTCCGCCGCCCGCCCGAGCAGCAGCCCGCCGGCGAATCCCGACGTGGCGACCGCGGCGTCGATGTGGGTGCCCGTTACGCGGGCGGCCAGCGTCCAGGTCAGCTCGAGCCGGGCGATCGGACCGATCGTCAGAGCCAGGCCGAACCGGCGCGGCGGCCGCAGTTCGGTGAGCACCAGCGCCGTTTGACGGACGCCCTTGAGTTTTATGGTTACCGGCGTTCCGGGGCCGGCCTCGCCTTCGAGCCACATCCACTCGACGCCCGGGTTCCAAAAGCTCCACCGCCGGCCATCGAGCAAGACGTCCCAGACGGCCTGCGGCGGTGCCGCGGAATCGGCCGCGGCGCCGCCGCGCACGACCGGCGGTTTCATGGCCGCCCCCCGGCGTCGACGGGCCCGAAACCGCGCGGGGCGGAAAGAGCCGCGATGATCAGGACGGCAAACCGGCGATGAACGGCGATGAACACGAACAAAACCCGATCGTGGCGATGGCGATGAAGATCCGCGCCCGGCGCGAGCTGGGCGCGGCAATCGACTCGGCAACCCAGGACGCCCCTGCCTCGGACGCCGCGGATGCCGACGCGTCGTTCGCGGCGCTGGCCGACGCCCTATCGATTGGAACCAAGCGGCTCAATTCCATTTTGGGCAAGAGCGGCGTCACGTTCGTCCGGCTCGAGCAGCCGCTCCGCGTGCGTTTGCGCTTCGCGGGGCGCCGGGTCGCGCTCGATCTCGACCGCGAGCGGCAGCTCGTCGTGGTGAGCGGGCTCGGCCTCGACGGCGAGTACCAGTTCGATCCGGGCGCGGCGGGCCCGGCGCTGGTCAACCTCTCAAAGCTTTCAACCGAGGCCGGTTACGGGGAAGCGCTCACGGCCGCGAACCTGCTCAAGACGATCTCCGAGGGCGCCGAACTACCGCGGCCGCCGCACCTCGATGCCTCGGGGCCGATGCGCTTTTGACCGCGGCCGCCAGCGCCTTGACTTTGGCGACCAGCGGGCGCGACGGGCACATCGTGACCGGGCAGTCGCCGCACAGCGGCGTGGGGGCTTTGCAGACCGCGCGACCGTGGAGGATGAGCCAATGATGGGCATGGCGCCACTGCTCGGGCGGAATGAGCGCGGTGACGTCGTCCTCGACCGCGCGGGGCGTCGTTCCCAGCGTCAGGCCCAGCCGGCGGGCGACCCGAAACACGTGCGTGTCGACGGCAAACGCCGGGCCCTCAAAGGCAACCGACAGCACGACGGCCGCCGTTTTTCGCCCCACGCCGGGGAGCGCCTCGAGCGCTTCGCGGTCACGCGGCACTTCGCCGTCGTGATGCTCGACGAGGGCGCGGGCGGCGTTGACGATGTTCTTGGCCTTCATTCGGAAGAAGCCGCACGATTTGATGATCTGCTCCACGTCCGCAGTGTCGGCGCGCGCGAGCGCGGCGGCGTCGGGGTAGGCTGCAAACAGCGCCGGCGTCGTTAGATTCACGCGCGCGTCGGTGCATTGGGCCGATAAGATGACCGCCACGAGCAACTCGAACGGATCGCGGTAGACCAGCGCGGTCACGGCGGCCGGATAGGCGGCTTCGAGAATCGCCAGCTCTTCGAGCGCGACCGTGCGCGTTACTTTACGCTTCGGAAACGGAATGGCCACGCGCAGACGTTGGCGGCGCAACCCTCGCCGCCTCCGCCGGCGTCGAAAGCGGCATGCCGTTTCTCAAGCAGAAAGACAAAACGGTGCCGCCGGGTCAGACCGTGACCGACGGTTTTCCGGTGCTTCACGTCGGCGACGTGCCGCGCTTCGACCGGGCGACTTGGCGCTTGCGCCTCTATGGTCTGGTCGACGAGCCGTTCGCATTGAGTTTCGATGAACTGCGCGACTTGCCGTCGACGGAATGGCGCGGCGACATCCACTGCGTCACTCGCTGGAGCAAGAAGAACACCATCTGGCGCGGCGTGCGATTTCGCGACCTCGTCGAACGCGCCAAGCCCGACGCCGGCGTGACCCACGTCATCCAGCACGCCGACAACGACTACACCACGAATTTACCGTTGCAGGCGATGCTGGGCGACGACTGTTTGATCGCCTATGAGTTCGACGGTCAAGCGCTCGAGCCGATTCACGGCGGCCTGGTCCGCATGCTCGTGCCCAAGCTCTATTTTTGGAAGAGCGCCAAGTGGATAAAAGCGCTGGAGTTCCTCGATCACGACGTCAAGGGGTTCTGGGAGACGCGCGGTTATCACAACGACGCCGATCCCTGGAAGGAAGAGCGCTACTCGGACCTCCCGGCCTGGTTCGGCTGACACAAAATCTCAAACGCCCTCGCAGGCCGACAGGATTCGGCGCAGCCGAATCCTGTCAGCCGCTGAGCCGAATGCCGGCCCGGTCGCGGGCCACGATGCCCTCGGCCAGCAGCGTCTCGACGACGGCGGGAACCTCGTCGATGCGATCGGAGGGAATGACGGCGGCGAGATCGCGCTGCAGGTCATCGAGGTCGATGGCGGCGTGCGCCGGGATGTCGCGCAGCCGGTCGATGATCCGCCCGCGCAAAAAGCGGGTCGTCCGCACGAACGGCAACGCTTCCTGCGGAGAACGGCGCGCCGCGGCCTTGGCGAACGCCGCCAGGCGAACGGCGTCGACCGGCGCCGCGGCGCACTGCGCGGCAAGCGGGCAGATCAGGCATTTGGGTGCGCGCGACGTGCAGATCGTTGCGCCGAGGTCCATCAACGCCGAGTTGTAGTCGTGCGCGCGGCCGGGCGGCAGCATCGTGGCGGCCGCCGCGTCGATCGCGCGGTCGCCGGCGCGTACCGGGAACTCGAGCCCCAGGCGCAGCCGGTGCACGACCCGTCGGATATTGGTATCGAGCGCGACGTCGTCCTCGTCGAACGCGAACGCGCGAACGGCGGCGGCCGTGTACGGCCCGATCCCGGGCAGCGCGAGAAGCGCGGCGCGATCGCGGGGCAGCGTTCGGCCGTGTTCGCGCACGACCGTCTGCGCGAGCAGGCGCAACCGCTGCGCGCGCGAGTTGTACCCTAGACCGCGCCAGGCGCGCATGACGTCGCCGGCGTCGGATGCTGCCAGTTCGTCGAACGTCCCGAAACGTTCGAGGAATGCGACGTAGAGCGGCAACACGCGGTCGACCTGCGTTTGCTGCAGCATGAATTCGGCAACGACCACGGCATACGGGTCGCGCGTCCGGCGCCACGGCAGATGCGTGCGGCCGAAGCGCCCGTACCACTGCAAAAGCGCCGCGGACGGCGTCATTGCGCGATGGCGGCGCCGATGCGTCGAATGCCCTCGGCGATCGCATCGCGCGGCACGGGCGTGATTGCCAGCCGGAAATTGCCGTCGCCGCCGCCGTTTGCGAAAAACGCCTCGCCGAACAGGAACGATGCGCCGCCAAGTTCGGCGGCCGCGAGCAGCGCGCGGGCGCGCAGTTCACGCGGAGCCGTGGCCCACAAATAGTATCCGCCGCCGCCGCGAGCTACGCGCAGCGACGCGGGCCACGCTTCATCGATAGCGGCGAACGCGAGCGTCCGCCGCGCCTGCAGTTCGGCGCGCAGCCGCGGCAAGTGCACGTCGTAGGCCGTGCGCAGATAGTCCCACACGCCGGCTTGGACGTACATCGAGGTCGCCAAGTCGGAGGATTGTTTGCGCAGCAGCAGCCGCTCGTAGACCGTGCGCGGCGCGCACAGCCAACCCAAGCGCAGCGACGGTGCGATCGTCTTGCTGAAGCTGCTCAGGTAGATCACGTAGTCGGCGTTGTACGCGACGAGCGGCGCGCAGCGCGCGGCCGCAAGGTCACCGTACGGGTCGTCTTCGACGATCGGCACGCCGGCGCGCAGGGCGAGCGCGATGAGCCGTTCACGCCGATCCTCGCTCAGCGTGACCCCCGTGGGATTGTGCAGCGAAGGCATCATATAGATGAAGCGCGGCCGGCGCGTGCTCAACACGGCCTCGAGGTGATCGACCCGCAGCCCGTCCTCGTCGACCGCGATGGGGATCGTGCGCAAGCCGTGGATCCCGAAGACTTGCAGCGCGCCCGGGTAGGTCGGCGCTTCGACGATGATCTCGTCGCCCGGTTCGGCCAGGGACTGCGCCACGAGCGCGAGACCCTGGGTCGAACCGGTCAGCACGAGCACGTCGCGAACATCGATCTTGGCGCCGCGCAGGCGCATGCGCGCGGCGAGCGTCTCGCGCAGCGGACGATAGCCCTCGCCCTCGCCGTAGCTCAAGACGGAATTGGGATCGTCGCCCGCGCGCGCGAACGATCGCGCAAGGTCGGCCAGCGGCGATGGTTGCGCGGGCGGAACGCCTTGAACGAAAGCGATGCGGTCGCTGCGGTCCGTCGCCGCGAGCTCGGGGTGCTGACCTGCGCGCCGCGGCGGCAACGACACCCACCATGGCAAGACGACCGATTGCTCGGCATGGCCGGGGCGCAGTTGGGCCACGCGCGAACCGGATCCGACCCGTTGGTCGATCAAGCCGGCAGCGGCGAGATCGCGGTATGCATGGACGATGGTGCTGCGGTTCACGGCCAGCGTCACGGCGAGGCTGCGTTCGGGCGGTAAACGGGTACCCTGCGGCAGAGCGCCGGTGAGAATCTGTTCGCGCAGCCGCTCGACGATCTGCCGGTAAATCGGAACCACACTCTTGCGGTCGATTTCCACTGCCGGATCGGACCAGCCATTGCGCATCATTTCGGTGCTCCACTTGTACGGCCGAACCAGCCATTCCCACGTTCGCTCTCTCGGTGACCCGCGAATTGGATGGCTTGCCGCGTTCGATGGCAGGCGGAAAAGACGGCAAACCTACAAATCTAATCGTCGTTCTCGTACCCTGTGATTGCGAACGGTTCATTTTGACGAATATCGGAGCTGCTATGATCGACACGCCACACTCCTTGATTGCCTCGAACGGGAGCACCGCCGCTCCGCAAGCCGATCCGCAAGAGACGCAGGAATGGGTTGAAGCGCTCGACGGACTCATCGCAGCCGAGGGAGCGGATCGGGCGCGTGAGATTCTTGACGCCTTGTCCCAGCGCGCCCGCGTCCGCGGCGTCGACCTGCCGCTCGCGCTCACGACGCCCTACATCAACACGATTCCCGTCGAACGTCAGGCGCCGTTTCCCGGCGACCACGACATCGAGGAGCGGCTGCGGCATTACGTTCGCTGGAACGCGATGGCGACGGTCGTCAAGGCGAACAAACTCGGCTCGGATCTGGGCGGTCACGTCGCCACTTTTTCCTCAGCGGCGACGCTCGTCGACGTCGGCTTCAACCATTTCTGGCATGCGCCGTCGGCGACGCACGGCGGCGATTTGGTCTACTTTCAAGGCCATTCGTCACCCGGCGTGTATGCTCGCGCTTATCTCGAGGGCCGGATCACTGAAGACCAGCTCAAGCATTTTCGCCAGGAGACCGACGGCCGCGGGCTGTCGTCGTATCCGCATCCGTGGCTGATGCCCGATTTTTGGCAGTTCGCCACCGTTTCGATGGGACTCGGCCCGCTGCAGTCCGTGTATGCCGCGCGTTACATGAAATATCTACACAACCGCGGACTCGCCGATACGTCCGATCGCAAGGTCTGGAGCTTCCTGGGCGACGGCGAGGTGGATGAACCCGAATCGCTCGCCGGACTGGCGCTCGCGGCGCGCGAAGGGCTCGACAATCTGATTTTCGTCGTCAACTGCAATCTGCAGCGGCTCGACGGTCCCGTGCGCGGCAACGGCAAGATCATCCAAGAACTCGAAGGCGTCTTCCGCGGCGCCGGCTGGAACGTCATCAAAGTCATCTGGGGCCGGCGCTGGGACACGCTGCTCCAAGCCGATCACACCGGAACCCTCGTCCGGCTCATGAACGAGACGATCGACGGCGACTATCAGACGTACAAATCGCGCAACGGCGCGTACGTGCGCGAGCACTTCTTCGGCAAAGCACCCGAGACGCGCAAGCTCGTCGAGCACATGTCGGACGACGACCTATGGCGGCTCAACCGCGGCGGCCACGATCCGTACAAAGTCTATGCCGCCTACAAAGCGGCGGCAGATTTCCGCGGCGGACCAACGGTGATTCTCGCCAAGACGATCAAAGGCTACGGCTTGGGCACCGCCGGCGAAGGGATGAACGTCGCCCACAACACCAAGAAGATGGTTGCCGAACAAGTTCGCGCGTTCCGCGACCGCTTCGCGATCCCCGTCTCGGACGCGCAGCTCGTCGACGACGTGCCGTTCATCAAGCCGCCCGACAACTCGCCCGAGATGGAATACTTGCGCGAGCGCGTCGCGGCGCTCGGAAGCGTTCCGCAGCGCCGGCGCAACGTCGAGAAACCGCTGACCGTGCCGCCGCTTTCGGCGTTCGCGGCGCTCCTCGAAGACACCGGCGAGCGCGAGATCTCGACCACGATGGCATATGTGCGCAGCCTCGGCGTACTCGTGCGCGACAAGAACATCGGCGCGCGCATCGTGCCGATCGTGTCGGACGAGACGCGCACGTTCGGCATGGAAGGGATGTTCCGCCAACTCGGGATGTACGCGCCGCAGGGCCAGCTCTACCGGCCGCAAGACGCCGATCAGCTCATGTGGTACCGCGAAGACAAGTCGGGCCAGATTCTCCAGGAAGGCATCACCGAGGCCGGGGCGATGGCGTCGTGGATCGCTTCGGCGACGTCCTACTCGACGCACGGCGTGCAGACCGTTCCGTTCTTCATCTTCTACTCGATGTTCGGCTTCCAGCGCATCGGCGATTTCGCGTGGGCCGCGGCCGACATGCGGTCGCGCGGTTTTCTCATCGGCGGAACCGCGGGGCGCACCACGCTCAACGGCGAGGGGCTGCAGCACGAAGACGGCCACAGCCATCTCTTCGCCGCCGCGATTCCCAACTGCGTGGCCTACGATCCGACCTACGGCTACGAAGTCGCGGTCATCATCCAAGACGGACTGCGACGCATGCTCGGCGAGCAGGAGGACGTCTATTACTACATCACGGTGATGAACGAGAATTATCATCATCCGGCGATGCCCGCGAGAGCCGAAAGCGACATCTTGCGCGGCATGTATCTGCTGCGCGCGGGCGAGAAGAAAGCCGGCGCGCCGCACGTGCAGCTGCTGGGTTCGGGGACGATCCTACGCGAAGTCGAAGCCGCCGCCGTGCTGCTACGCGACGATTTCGGCGTGACGTCCGACATTTGGAGCGTCACGAGCTTCACCCAACTGGGGCGTGACGGGTTGGAAACCGAGCGGCAAAACTTGCTGCATCCGCTCGAGACGCCCAAGGTACCCTTCGTCGAACGGCAGCTCACCGGACACGACGGACCGGTGATCGCGGCCAGCGACTACGTCAAGATGTTCACCGAACAGATCCGGCCGTTCGTCAGCCGGCGTTTTCACGCGCTTGGGACGGACGGCTTCGGCCGCAGCGATGCACGCGCGAAGTTGCGCGCGTTCTTCGAGGTCGACCGGCATTGGGTCGCACTCGCGGCGCTGCGGGCACTCGCCGCCGACGGGGAGGTTGCGCCGAGCGAGGTCGCGCGGGCGATCGAGAAATACGGCATCGATCCTCACAAACCCAATCCGCTCACGGTTTAAGGACGCACCGCCATGGCGCAAACGATCGAACTCACCGTTCCGGATTTGGGCGGGTTCGAAGACGTCCCGATCATCGAAGTACTCATCAGCAGCGGCGACCGGATCGGGAAGGACGCACCGCTCGTGACGCTCGAGTCGGACAAGGCGACGATGGAAGTCCCGGCAACCGCCGCGGGCATCGTTCGTGACGTCAAGGTCAAGATCGGCGACCGCGTGTCGACCGGCAGCGTGCTGGCCAACGTCGAAGTCGCCGACGACGCGGTGGCCGCCTCCGCCCCGGCGGTTTCGAGTGCGCCCGTTTCGGCGGCCGCCGGCGCCGCCGCGCCCGCATCGGCGGCGGCGTCAAACGAAGGCGCCGAGATCGCCGAACCTGCGGCCGCGGCATCGACCGGTACAACGATCGAATTGGTGGTCCCGGACATCGGCGATTTTCGCGACGTTCCGGTAATCTCGGTCTTCATCAAGGCCGGCGACGCCATAGCCAAGGATGCACCGCTGGTCGAACTCGAGTCCGACAAGGCGACGATGGAAGTGCCCGCGATCAGCGGCGGCGTGGTCGGCGAGGTCCTGGTCAAAATCGGTGACCGCGTTTCTGAGGGCACCGTCTTGGCGCGGCTCGGATCGGCCTCGGCGCCGCAGCCGGCCAAGCCCGTGCCCGAACCCGCCCAGCCCGCACCGGCGCTCGCGTCTATCGTCGCACCATCCCCGCCCTCGACCAACGGGAGCGCCGGGACGGCCGGCAACGGCGTTTCGGGCGGTCCGATTCATGCCGGCCCCGCGATCCGGCGCTTCGCGCGCGAACTCGGCGTGAACCTCCAGGCGGTAACCGGCAGCGGTCCCAACGGCCGCGTGACGCGCGACGACGTGCAGCAGTACGTGAAGCGGACACTCGCGTCACCGCCGCTCGCCGCCGGCGGCGCGCCGGCGGCGAGCGGCGGTTTGACGGTTCTGCCCTGGCCGAAGATCGACTTCGAGAAATTCGGTCCGGTCGAACGCAAGCCGCTCTCGCGGATCGCGAAGATCTCGGGTGCGAATCTGGCGCGCAATTGGGTCCTCATTCCGCACGTCACGCAGCAGGAAGATGCCGACGTGACCGAGCTCGAGGAGTTTCGGAAGGCACTCAACGCCGAGCACAAAGACGTCAAGGTGACGATGCTCGCGCTCTTGATGAAAGCGGTTATCGCGGCGCTCAAACGCTATCCGGCCTTCAACAGTTCGCTCGACGGCGACGATCTCGTGCTCAAGCGCTATTACCATTTGGGCTTCGCGGCCGACACGCCCGCGGGCCTCGTCGTCCCGGTCATCCGCGACGTCGACAAGAAAGGCGTGCTCGAACTCGCGACCGAGACGTCGGCGCTGGCGAAGAAAGCACGCGACGGGAAACTGGGCCCGGCGGAGATGAGCGGCAGCGGCTTCACGATATCGAGTCTGGGTGGAATCGGCGGCACTTCGTTCACGCCGATCATCAACGCACCCGAAGTCGCGATTCTCGGCGTTTCGCGCAGCACGATCAAACCGGTGTGGGACGGCAAGGCGTTCGCGCCGCGCCTGATCTTGCCGCTCTCGCTCTCGTACGATCACCGCGTGATCGACGGCGCGGCTGCCGCGCGTTTCTGCGCGCACCTCGCCGCGCTGCTGGCCGACATGCGCAAGACGCTGTTGTAGAAGCTCCTTCTATTGGCCGGATGCGGCCGTTGCCGTCGGTGATGGTTTCGGCGCGGGGGAAGCGCTAGTCGTCGGTGTCGGCGCCGGTTTCGGCGTCGCGGTCGGCGACGGTTTGGGTGTGGGCGTCGGCGACGGTTTCGGCGTCGCGGTCGGAACCGGTGTCGGCGTCGGCGTCGGTTTCGGCGTCGCGGTCGGCGTCGGTTTCGGCGTCGCGGTCGGCGACGGTTTCGGCGTCGGCGTCGGCGACGGTTTCGGCGTCGCGGTCGGAACCGGCGTCGGTGCCGGTGTCGGCGACGGTTTCGGCGTCGCTGTCGGCGACGGTTTCGGCGTCGGTGTCGGCGACGGTTTGGGCGTGGCGGTCGGAACGGGTGTCGGTGTCGGTGTCGGCTTTGGAGCCGGCGGCGCACCGTGATCGTCGATCGCCGAGTAGGCTTCGAGTCCGATCTGACTCAACGCGGAATAGCTGATCCAGCCGTAGCCCGACGTTCCCCAATACGGGCCCCACGAGTTGATGATCTCGACCGCTTGTTTCGTATCGTCGTAGCCGACGGCGGATATGGCATGGCCGCCCGCCAACGTTCCGGCCGCACCCGTGTAGACTTGATTGGCACCGAGCGAAAAGAAATTGTTGTAAACTTCGATCGCAAGGATGACCGGGATGCCGGCCGCGAGTTGAACCTTCATCGACGTGAGATCGGTCGGCGCGATGTAGCCGTACGATGCAAGCTTGTAGTGCGCCGCATCGGCAACGGCCGCGGCACTTGGCTGCGTCGTATACTGTCCGGCGACGTACGGCATGTCGGCGAGCGTTGCCGCACCCTTCTGCTGCAAGAGGTTGAGCGCGGCGGGGATCGTGATCCCCGAGTCGCTTCCGCCGTTGAGCTGGTTGTAGACGAACGACGCGCTGAAATTCAGCGTCGGGTCCGTGCTCTTGGGCGCGATCGCGGACCAGACGTCCTCCCGCGCTTCGTAGCCGCGCATCGCATACGCGGTGGCCCAGCCGACGCACGACCCTTCCGCGCCTTGATCGCCGACACTGGGCATTTTCGCCGACAGGTCGACCAATGCGGGAAGCGCCACGACACCCTGCGTCCGCCGGATATGCGTCAGGCGCAGCAGCTCCGCCGGCTTCGCGCTTACAAGCCCAAGCGCAAATCTCGACGCTGTCGCCGGTCCGACGACACTGGACCCCGTTACGGACGGCGCCGCGATCGTGCTCGTCGCGCCTCCGCCGCCGCATGCGGTGAGCCCTCCCGCTAAGGTCAGTGCGACGACACGTGCGGCGCACGTGCGGGACGGGAGCGAACGCATTTTGTATGGGCCTCCGAACAGAAGTTTTGCCAGCGCTTTACTTGCGCTTCTTCTGTTGTGTCGGCGAGCGTCGGCTTGTTCTGAACCGTCCGCGACGTGTGCAAACGCACAATCTCAAAGCACAATCGCAGCGGCGCACCGCGCCGCGCGCAGTCCCATGGCATTTCGGCTGCGCCGAAGCCGCGGGTGACGGCAACAGGTTGTTAAGCCGGATAACCTTTAGACGTCGACCTCTAGACGTCGACTTCGACCCCCAGCTCGACGCGGCGCTCGGGTTTGATCCGAAGTTCTTCCGCCAACGGTTTCGACAGCCGGTGGAGAAAGCCGAAGAGCCGGCGCTGCCAACGCGGCAAGCCGTTCGTTTTGCGCAGAATGATCGGATCGGCATAAATGAAGCTCGTCGTGTCGTTGTCGATGTCGAATCCGTTGCGCTTACACGCTTCGATGATCGGCTTGATGCGCGGCTGCTCCATGTAACCGAACGACGCCGCGATCTGCGCGAACCGGTCGCAGGGCCGGGTGATCGTCACGCGCTCGTGCTCGTCGACATACGGGCGACCCGCCGAAACGATCGTGAGCAGCGCGACCCGCTCGCGATCCAAACGCGGCGCAAGCCAGCGGTGATGGGTCACGAACGGCACGCCGTTCGGATCGCCCGTCAGCAGCACCATCGTGCCTTCCGCGGTCTGCCGCAGCGCCGGGTATTGGGCGAGAAATTCAGCAACGGGCACTTGGTGCTCGGTCAGCACCTTGGCCACACCGCGCCGGCCCTCGAGCCAGGTGATGGCGATCGCCATGACCAGCGCGCTGATCGCGAGCGGTATCCACGCGCCGTCGAAAAACTTCGGCAAGCCGGCGAGAACGAAGACGCCGTCGACGGTAAGGAACAATCCGACGAGCGGCGCGACCCAGCGCTTGCGCCACTTGTACACGCGCGTCGCGACGACGAAGAACGCGATGTCGGTCGCGGCCATCGTGCAGGCAACGGCGAGACCGTACGCCGCCGCAAGCCGATCGCTGCTGCGGAACGCGAGCACGAGCGCCAGGCATGCGACGCCGAGCGCCATGTTGATCACCGGCACGTAGACTTGGCCGCGCTGATCGCGCGAGGTGTGCAGAACCGCCAAGCGCGGGCTCAAATTGAGCGCGATCGCTTGTTCGGTGATCGTGAACGCACCCGAGATGAGCGATTGGGAGGCGATGATCGTCGCAGCCGTCGCGAGTGCAACCATCGGCAACAGCAGCGGACCCGTCGTTAGCGCGTAAAACGGCGACGCCAGAACTTTGGGATCGTTGATGACGAGCGCGCCCTGACCCAAGTAATTGAGCAGGAGCGCGGGAAGCACGCAGCCATACCATGCCAGCGCGATCGGCCGGCGGCCGAAGTGTGACATGTCGGCATAGAGCGCCTCGGCTCCGGTCACGCAGAGCACGACGGCGCCGAAGACGAGAAAACCGACCAGGCCGTGATGGAAGGCAAAGCCCGCCGCATGCCGAGGATCGAACGCCGCCAAGATCGCCGGGTGGGCAAGAATCGCGATGAGGCCGGTTACGGCGATCGCAGTGAACCAGACGATCATGACCGGGCCGAAAAGCCGCCCGACGGCTTCGGTTCCGCGCCATTGGATCGCAAAGAGCGCGATGAGCGCTCCGGCCGAAATCGGGACGATGAACGGCTGGGCCGCGGAGGTGGCGACGCCGATTCCCTCGACCGCCGAGATAACGGAGATCGCGGGAGTGATCATGCCGTCGCCGATGAGCATCGCGCCGCCGATGACGACGACCCAAACCAGCCAGCTCGCTTTGGTCTTCGCACCGTGAATCTTCGGCGGTTCGGCGAGCGCCAAGAGGGCAAGAATGCCGCCTTCGCCGTCGTGATCGATCCGCATGAGAACCGTCACGTACTTCAGACAGACGACGAACAACAGCGCCCAGACGAGCAGCGAGAGAATTCCCAGCGTGTTCTCGACCGTCGGCGCGGCGTTTGCACTGTCGAAGCAGGTCTTGAGCGTGTAGAGCGGGCTGGTGCCGATGTCGCCGAAAACGACGCCCAGGGCCGCGACCGCGAGGCCGGCCGGCAGCCCGAAGCTGCTGCCGCGCGATGCACGACCGGTGCGGCGCTCGACGGATTTTCCTTGCGCGATACCTTGCATTGCCATCAGATCAGCACCCAGCCAAAACTTCGGGACGATCGAGCCCGGCGAGGGAGCCCCGATCGGGGAGCCACCTCTCCTTAACTGCGCCGTCCCATCAAGCGGGCGGTTTAACGACGGGTTATGCTGAGCCTAACGGTTGCCGTAGCCCGACACGAAGACTTTGGTCTGCCAAGCAGGCCGCATTGTGGGCCGGCCTGCTTGATGGCGGCTCAGCGCTTGCTGGCCGGCGGCGCCGCTTTGGGTTTGGGCGTCGGAGTCACTTTGGGTTTGGGCGTCGGAGTCGCTTTGGGTTTGGGCGTCGGAGTCGCTTTGGGTTTGGGCGTCGGAGTCGCTTTGGGCGTTGGCGTGGGCGTCGCTTTGGGCGCAGGCGTGGTCGTTATTTTCGGCGTGGCCGTCGGGGAGGGCTTGGGTGCGACGGTGGGCTTGGGCGTCGGGGCCGTGACGGGCCGCGGTGTCACAACCGGGGTCGGCGCGCCGTGATCGTCGATCGCCGAATAGGCTTCGACCGTTACTTGATTGAGCGCCGCGTAGCTGATCCAGCCGTAGCCTGCCGTACCCCACGCCGTTCCCCAAGAGTTGATGAACTTGACCGCGCCTTTGGCGTCGTCGTAGCCGACGACGGTGACGGCATGCCCGCCTTCGTAGGTACCGGAGATCCCGGTATAGACTTGGTTCGATCCCAACGCAAAAAGGTTGGCGTAGACTTTGATCGCCAGCATCACGGGGACTCCCGCCACCACCTGCGCCTTGATCGACGTGAGGTCGCTTGGGGTAATGGAACCAAACGTCGCGAGTTTGTAGTGAGCCGCATCGGCGACCGCCGCTGCCGACGGCTGGGTCGTGTACTGTCCGGCGACGTACGGCATGTCGGCCAGCGTGGCCGCACCCTGTTGATGGAGCAGAGTCAGCGCCGCCGGGATCGTGATGCCGGCATCTTTGCCGTGGTCGAGCTGATTGTAAACGAAGGACGGACTGAAATTCAGCGCCGGGCCGGGGTCTTGCGGAGCGATGCCCGACCAGACATCCTGTCGCGCCTCATAACCCCGCATCGCGTAGGCGGTCGCCCACGCAACGCACGATCCTTCCTGACCCTGGTAACCGACCGCGGGCATCTTGGCTGACAAATCGCTGGCGGAGGGCAGCGTTGAGACCGAGAGCAAGTGCCGAATCTGCGGCATCCGGGCGATCTCCGTCGAACTTGCGTTGACGAGCCCCAGTGAATATCTGGCGGCACCGGCCGGCGCGAGCGCGCCGGCGGCGTTGAACGCGCCGCTGCTGCGGACCGGGCTCAGAGCGGCGCTGCCGCCACCGCCGTTGCACGCCGCCAGACCGCCCGCTAGCGCGCATGCGGCAAAACTTGCGAAGAATTTGCGAAAAGCTGGGGATCGCATTGTTAAGCCCTCCAAGCGTGGAATTTACCAACGCTTTACGGGCGCGGTACCGCTTATATCGGTCGCCAAGTAAAGAAGAATTAGCTTTCCGGGACGTGCGTGAGCGCACACCTGCGAGGTGCAAGCGAGCGCGATTGCCCAAGCAAGAGCGATCGTGGGCGACGGTATCGAAACGCCGACGGTCCAAGTGTGGTGTCTCGGCATCCTCACCGACACCGTCACCGCGCTAAGCGAGGGCGGCCACGACCGGCATCGCGCCTCGCTGTGGGTACGGGACGGAGACGAACTGCGCACGACGGCGGCGATGCCCGGCGGCAAGCGGTCATCAAGCGGCTCGGCCCGCGTCGAGCAACCTCTCAAGCGTGATCGATCACATCGTTTACGCGGCGCCGAATCTGGAACGCGCGATCGACGACTTCGCAACCCAGTACGGGATCGCGCCGGTTTCCGGCGGCCGGCATCCCGGTTTCGGCACGCGCAACGCTCTCGTCGGTCTAGGCGAGACCATGTACCTCGAACTCGTGGGCATCGACGCCGAGCAGAAGATCTCGGCGGCCGAACAGCTCTTTTCCATCGACGAGTCAACACCCCCGCGTTACGTCACGTGGTGCGCGCGCGCCTCGCGCCCGCTCGCGCAAACGGTCGCGACGGCCCGCGCCGCCGGTCTCGACCTCGGCGAAATCATCTCGATGTCGCGCGCTCGGCCGGACGGCGGAACCATCGCTTGGACCATGACCTCGCCGTTCGCCGATCGCGGCGGGGGCGTGCTACCGTTTTACATCGACTGGGGTCCGGCCGCGCATCCCGCGTCGGCGCTGCCGACCGCGATTTCGCTCGTCTCGCTCACCGCGATTCACCCCGACGCCGATCGCATCCGCGCGATCCTCGACGCGCTCGGCGAAACCTGGGTCGGCGTTGAAGCCGGACCGGCGCCCGCATTGCGCGTCGTTCTGCGGTGACATCACGTCGTCGGGTGTCGTCATCGCAGCCGATGGTCACGCGCTCGAGCTTGCGAACGCGGCGTCGAACGCGGCCGTGGGCGGGCTGAAGTTGAGTTTGCGCAGGAACGCCAGCGCTTCGGGTGCGCCCAGCTCGCGATCCATTCCTGAATCTTCCCACTCGACGGAGATCGGGCCGTCGTAGCCGATCGCGTTGAGAGTGCGAAAACAGTGTTCCCACGGCACGTCGCCGTGACCGACCGAAACGAAATCCCAGCCGCGGCGCAGATCGCCGAACGGCAGATGCGATGACAAGCGACCGTTGCGCCCGTCGAGATGCTTCACCGACTCCTTGCAGTCGACATGATAGATGCGATCCGCGAAGTCGCGCAAGAAGCCGACCGGATCGAGGTCTTGCCAGATGAAGTGGCTGGGATCGAAATTCAAACCGAAACCGGGCCGGTTCGACACCGCCTCGAGCGCGCGCTTC
>Ga0182013_10002342_pt1 | contig 24847 bp, 14 predicted proteins | sample 612S2MmetaG_FD_120487 | JGI IMG/M metagenome (GOLD analysis project Ga0182013, IMG submission 120487) | Permafrost microbial communities from Stordalen Mire, Sweden - 612S2M metaG | ecosystem: Environmental > Terrestrial > Soil > Wetlands > Permafrost | place: Sweden: Stordalen | collected...
GGATATGGCGTAGGCGACGACATGGACGACCTGCTTGCAAAATATGACCCCACCTAACTGATCCTCGCGGCCGGTTCACGCCTGCAAAGACATGCTACGCATCCTTGCCGAAAACTCACGGAATTCGGGGGTCCTTTGGCCCCCTTCATGGGTGTCTTCTCGGCTCATCTACGGAGTTGTCACTCGTGTCCACGAGTGATCAATCCCCCGAGAGGCTTGGCACGATTCCACCTTTGGCCGCTTAGAAGGCGGCATTGACGATTTTGCCCTCTTCGACAACGGCTAGCCGGAATCATTGGAGAACCTCAGCTGCGAGCCACGCCGAGGAAAAGGCGAACGAGAGAAGGCTTGTCGGGAACACCTGCCAATCGGCAGTCATGCCACGGTCGCGCAGCTTCACCCAGCTTTCGCCGATGCCATAAGAGAAAACCAGTGGACCGCGCTCGACGGCCACAGAGTCGTGGAACCACCGCGAAATCCGCGGGACCATCGGAAAAGTGATTTCGACGCGGTCGCCGGCCCTCCACGTACGCTCGATATGGGCAAAGGACCCAGGCACGTGAACTGGTGCTGCTTGGCCGTTGATCCGGATCGCTGCCTCGGTCGCCCAGGCTGATATGCGGAGCTGCAGCGGAAAGCTGAGAGGCGCGCCGGAATGATTGTAAGCAGGATCGCGCCACGGAGGGGATAGTTCGTCTCTTCGACCACATGCACCGGGGCTCCACGCAGAGTCGTGTTCACTTCGCAGGGGGCGTAGACGGCCGCGACCAGGCCGTCCTGAGTGGAATCACCCTGCGCACCAGAGAGCATGAAGAGACTGGCGCAGAATTTCGGCCATCCCTGGTGGAAGTTGGCCGTGCAGCAGCCGAAGTTGGGCTCCAAGCCGTAGAGGTTCGATTCCGGACCATCTGTAGTCCAGGGCTTACGGTGCATACTGCACTCGACCTGGTTCGGTTCCTGGTTGTACTGGTGTGCCCACATGTCGTCGCTGAACGTTCCGGGCAGCGCGTTGAAGGTCAACTGCTCGAGCCGGTCGCCGAGAGAAGGCTCGCCGACAATGGCGAGCGAGTGTTCGAGCGAAAACATGTACTCGACTACAGTGCACAACTCTGAGCCTTGCGAAGGATCGCGACCAGCGAGATGCTCATCGCAGGAGAACATCCCATTCGGCAGGCCGTGATACTTGTTCAGCTCGGAGATCATCTTGAGAACTGCGGCCCGATCCGCAGAGTTCCCTGAAACGAGCGACCATGCGGGACCGGTCTTGACTGCCTGTCCGTTGTTTACCCCATGCGTTGCGAGCGACAGGTCCGTGAGTCCATCGTGTTCTTGAAGTTTGATATATTCCGGCGTGATTCGTTGCGTGTACTTGAAATTGGCGTACTGCGCCATCCAGTCATACCCTTGCTTGTGCAGCAGGTGCGCCAGGTCCAGCAGGTACGCAGAGCCTGTGCGGCTATAGAGCCAGACAACGCTGAGCAGTTCGTCCTGCCAGCGGAACTTGCTCCAGTCGCGCAGCGGACGCCGAGGTAACTCTCCCAGCTGATAGCGAAGGTAATTATCCATCACCGGGATTACCCGGCTGTCGCCGGTGAACTCCTGGTACTGCGTGAGCGCCTTCAGCATCACGATGCGTGGCCACCAGTCGTCGTTGGACGCCGGGCCGATCATGCCGTTCGACGCCGGATGTCAAGTGTCCAGTCGATGTACCGCTGCGCCTTCGCCTTGAGTCGCGCGTCGTCGAGCAACCAGGCTAGTGGCACCAGGCCATCGAGGAAGTACGGGCCTCGTTCCCACCATTCGCCCTTTCCCCCCAGCCAGCCGCTGCTGGGACCGACGTCGGCCCAGGTTTCGTCGAGGTGCCCGCTCAGCCCGTCGGCCTGAATGCGGAGTTGCCGCTTAAGCCAGCCCGCGGGACGGATCGAACCCTGCGGCAAGAAGTAAAACGTGCTCGCCGTCAGCGGCGCACGACTCTTCCACACCGGCACTGCGGCGGAAGGCGCTTGCGTAGCCCGGACCGGCACCCCCGATGCGGAGAGGAAGCGGCCCAAAGGCAGTGATGAGGTTAACCCGAATACACCAAGACGATTCAGAAAATGGCGGGCGTAGAAAAGGAATTCAATGAAGAGGACACGTTCAACTCCTGGGTCAATCTTGCGCTATCGTACATAAACCGAATTTTCTATGCATAGTACGAATGGTCTATTCCCGCGATTCACTTGGGAACGAATGAGAATTGAACCTCACAAAACGATTTCACGGTGTGGCTACTGAGGAAAAAAGAAAGCATAGTGACCCCAGAGCGACATGTGCCAACGGCCGAGATCCAACTTACCTACCAGCAATCGTCACAGGCACCTCCAACGACCCAATGCGGGCAGCGGCCAGATCGTAGATCACGATCCGCAGGAATGTTTGACCCGCCGGAAGATCGAGTGCGATTTGATGAGGGATCTTCGTATTTGCATCCAACATCCGGGCATAGCCTTCGGAATTCAAGTTGAAAATAGTGCCTTGATCGGTATAATTCACCCGCTTCCCGTTTGCGTCGTATGCGACTAGGGTGAATTCGATCTGCGCCTTGCGCATACCATCCGAAGATTCTTCAAAGGCAAGATTGTGCGGGTCCAGCGTTATGTCCACGATGGTGCGCTGCGTTCGTCCCTTCAGGGCTGCTGACATCTCGCCCGCCGGCCCATCGGGGAGCTTCAAGCCCTCAAGCAGCGGGTCGTTTGCGGGCAAAGCCCTCACTTGAAATAGAATCTGCGTGGACGGCGGCGCGCCAAATTGGGTTGCCGCGAGCAGAACGCTGGTGTCTTCGGGGTTGTGTGCGGAGGGCTTGTCCACAGCGTCCGCGTAGTAGCCACGTCGGTACGCGAGGTTGTATTTTGCGTTGTCGATACTAAGCTGTATCTTGCGGAACAGCCCGTCGGGTTGTTTCGAGGGCTTATAACCCACGGTGTAGTAGCTCACCCCGTCCTCGACGGCACTGGCTACGGCCTCTTTCAGACCGTTGGTATTCACGAACGCCCGCCCCCCGGTAGCCTCGGCGATTTGCTGCATCGAGTCATGATCGGCTCCGAGCTGTTCAGTTTGCCCAGAGAAGATTGGGTCTTGGTTGGGTGACCTTCCAGCAATTTTCTGATTATCGTGAATTGCCGCAGCATCCTTTCCAGCCTGGGAGGGTTGGCCTGGAAGGCTGCCGGTGTCGCCTTCGATTTCGAACGACCGATCAGTGATCAGTCCTCGCGCATCCACGGGATAGACGGCTACCCGGGCAGCGGACAGCAGATCACATGTCTGTTTCACGCTGCCCGTGCGGTTCGGCGGACCATAGAGTCCATCGATTTTCACCGGAAAGAGCGCGATGGGGAAAGAGGCGGAGAACCAGATCAGGTTTTTGCGGCTGGGGATCGCGCTCAGATAGCGCGCGAGTTTCTGCAGGGCATCCAGCGTCATCTGTACGCGCTGATCGGTGTGAATGGCGGCGTATTGTTCAATCGCTTGCCGCATCTGGAGGAGGACAATCGCAGCTTGAGGCTTGGAACGACTCGGTGCGCCACCCATCGCCGGGCTTGCATTGTTGTACTGCTCTTGCGCAGGTTTATCCATCTCCGAATTTATGGTTGTCGATTCTTGCTTCTTCTTCAGCGCCTGGGACAACTCGGCAATGTTGCTGGTGAAGCCAACCAGGATTCGCAGCCGGGAGGAAAGGAGGAAGACAGCGAATGATGCACCAGGCCGACTCTTGCCAAGATACTCGGCCACCTTGCGCTGAACATCTCTCATATCGGGTTCAGGCGTGTTCAACGTGTCCAGAAGAAGCACATTGAGCGCGCTCGATTCAGGATAGGCAGGGAGATTGCTGTAGGTGTTGGACGGCAGCGTAGCGATGCTGGCGGCAGGCGCTGGTGCTGTGGCAGGCTTGTGCTCGTCGAAGGTGACAATGCGCTGTTCTCGTCCCTCTTCCAGGACGTGGAACCGACTCCGGTCCAGTCCGTGAACCGGTTTGCCCTTGTCGGTGACCACCACATCCTCCAGCACGAGATTGGTATTCACTTGCAGGACGGTGGTTGTCGGGGTTGGGGTTGCAACCTCAGGCGCTGCTGATTCCACGTGCGTAACTATCGTGGGCTCGGCACCCGCGACGGTATCGGAGTTAAAGGGAGCCGACACCTGCGGGACAGACTCCGGCGGTCCGGAATCTCCAGGCGCAGAACTCGCAGACTCCGGAGGCTCTCCGGTGAGAATCCTTGCTGTCGAAGCGAACCGGTGGTAGTTGATGAACTGCGTTTCATTCAACTTCAGGAGCGGTGCAGCCCCAGAAATGTCGTTGGGATCGATGGGGTCCAAATGGAGGGTTAGGCTGCAAACCGGACAAATAAAAATGTGGTCACCAATCGTGACTGGTCCGTACTGGACCAATGCGTCTGCGCGCTTGACTTGGTCGCGATCTTTTAGGTCGGTTTCAATTGTGACGCGGAGGATCGTTCCAGTGGCGGGATCTAGCCAAAGTGAGCCGTGGTAACCGGGGGTGATGCGGTAAGGCTTGGTCCTGGAAACGTCGAGACCTTGTTGCAATCCGATTGGGCTGTGGACGGAGTCCTCGACTGGTGCGCGTTGCGCGACTGAGCCGACTACAACGTAGTGCGAAGCGGTCTTGGGCACCGAATAATTGAAGACTGCCACCGCCGAACCTGCGTTCTGTTCCCAATGGCTCCAGTTCACCTTGCCATTGGCAACGTCTCCAAAGATCATGGCCAGAATGGAGCCGAACTCACCCCAGGATGTCATTACATTCTCTGGCGGTACCTGCCGGGCGCTGGATTTCGCAGAGGCAGTGGTTGCCAGGGCGTTCTGGTCGTCACGGATGGAGACTTCCCGGCTTGATGTGCCTACGAGGTGTAATCCCGCACGGATAGGCCAAGCGTTTTTCCCCAGTTGCTGAGGGCTGTCGTCGAAATAATTGGTGGTCCGTGTCGCGAGGAAGTTGGGCAGACGGGGTAGAGCTTGCGCTACGTAGTTTTGCGCTGCATCGAGCATCCGCTGCTTTTCGGTGTCATTCGGTGGGGCAATGGCAGGCAACTCGCTTGCCGGCGGATCAAGAAAAGCAGACTGATCAGCGAGCAAACGCAAAGCTTGCGTTGTCTGGGGGCCCTCTGCAAGATTCTTGGTGAGAAGTTCCAGCCTGGCCTCGGTCAGCCGCTCGGAAAGTTCCATTGTTCCGATTTGGTGCACAACTTCTACGTCCGACTTGTGCGCGACGTGTGCTTTGGTGAGTATCTGCTCCAATTGCGCCACTGTCGCACGGGCCCAGGCGGGAGACCCAAATGTCACGAAAATTGCTAGAATGATCAACCTTCGCATTGCTTTGCTCCCCCAATAGACTTACCGGCGAGGAACAGATTGTATTCCGTGTGCCTCTTTTCAGTCGGTGTCAACCCACGGCAATAATAGCCAACACGCAACTCCAGTGAGGGGTTCAAATAAACTATGCCAGGAATTCATGTAGAGTGTACTTTACCCCTGGCTGTACGGGATCCAGACCTGCATTGCCGCGGGGCCCCGGTTTGCCCATGCATAGTATGGAATCAACTTCAGAATCGTCTCGATCTCCTCGGCCTTGTGCGTTTCTGTTGCGGGGTAATAAAGTCCCGTACCGGCAGTTGAACGGGTGATGGATCCCGGATGACTCAGAATCATGACCCCATCAAGAAGCTTGGGATCGAAACTGGTGGTGGTGTTCGCATCGAGCCGCACGATGTAATTGGTAAGATCGGATGCATACTCGTGGTTGACCTGGTCGGGCTGTTCCATGCAGAAGACGATTGGACCGCGTTGGAACGCCACCCGTCCGCGATCCTCCGTGACGGCAGGATTCGCTTTCAGCAGGCGGGCTGTCATATCGAAGCTTAGCTCGACGGTGTCGCCGATTGCCCAGCTGCGTCGAATTGCAAGATACTCGCCGGGACGCGCTCCATCATGGAGTCTTCCATTCACCTTGGCGGCCGTCTTTTGCGACCAGCCCGGTATGCGTACGAACAGGGTGAAGTCGCTTGGAGTGACCGGACTAACCGTTATTCTGACCTCACCGTCCCAGGGATAGTTCGTCTTCTGCTGGATTTGCAAGCTATTGCCATTCTGGAGATGCCAGTTCATCTCCGAATTGTCGTAAAGATGAACATAGACGCCTTCAGAACTGGTGCTGTAGAAGTATCCGGATAACGAAGCAAACGTGCGCTCGAGGTTTGGCGGGCAGCAGGTGGTGTCGTACCAGGGGTTGCGGATGTTGCCTTCAGGGTCGTGGCGATCGTTCGAGTTTCCGGAAGGGTCGAAGGCCAGCGGATTCCGGTAACAATATGTCTTGCCGTCGAGCGACATACCGGAATTAATGCCGTTGTACAAGGCGCGCTCAATGACGTCGGCGAACCGGGCTTCTCCAGAGGCCGCGAGCATGCGCCAATTCCACATCATGTTGCCAATTGCGGCACAGCTCTCTCCGTAGGCACGCGCATTGGGCAATTCGTAGGCGTCTCCGAACGCTTCGCCAGCCTCCCGCGCTCCCACGCCGCCGGTGACATAAAGCTGATGCGCCGACAAGTCCTCCCACAACATATTCAGGGTCTTCCAGTAATTCTTGTCACCAGTCTCCAGGTAGTAGTCCGTGGCGCCGCAACACGCATACATGGCACGAACCGCGTGCCCTTCGAGTCTGGTCCGCGAGATGAAAGGAATTCCACAAAACATGTAGGTGATCTGGCCCGGCCGCAGGGGAATCCTGTCGTCTCCGTGAAGAATATAGCCCGCCAGATCCAGATACCCGTGCTTTCCCGTGGTGCGATAGAGTTCGATCAGCGCCATCTCTATCTCGGGATGTCCTGCGACGATTCCCTTGTGCTCAGGTCCCGGCCCATAGTTGGGAAGTAAGAATCGATCAACGAAGCGGACGCCGGCGTCGAGCAATTTCCGGTCTCCGGTTGCGCGATAATTCGCAATCGCGCCCTGCAGTAGATGACCAATGCAATATAGCTCGTGGCCGCCTACTTGGGTTTCGTATAACATGCGCTTGTCTTTACGATCGTCAACAAAATAGGTATCTAAGTATCCGCCCGGCTCCTGCGCTGCAACGATATCGTGAATCATGGCGCAGGTGGTCTGCTGAAGCTCCGGCTGGTCGCCCGTTTGCAAGATGAATCCAACCGCCTCGATCCATTTATAAACATCCGAATCAGAGTAGAGCGGGCCCCTCTGCGGCGTGGGGGTCTTACCTTCCAGCCTCAGAAAGTTGTCCATGCGACCATGCGCCAGCAATTCATCATGCATGCTCGGAATGCTGGAAATCAGATTTGTCTTGCACCGCTGCGACCAGAATCCCTCGTGAATCGCGACTGCTCTCACCGGCACAGTCTTCAGCTTGGCGAAAGGGGAGTTGGTCAGGTCGATCACTCCGGCGTCTCTCCAAATCTCAGACGGTGCGCTCGGCGCCCTCCACTCGTCTGCGAACAATGAGAGCAACCTCCCGCTCCCTGGCTGCGCGCCCGCGATAGCAGGTGGAATCATGGAGGCTGCGGTGGAAGTAATGAACTTGCGGCGAGATAATCTGGATTGCATCGAGGTGCTCCTTTCAAGATCTTGAGGGCAGTCCAAGGGTAGTTTGAAAGTGATTCCCAATCCATCGCACAAGAGTGGTCGAACGCATCTTCTGAGACCAATCGGATAAAGGTGCGCAGCCAGGTCCCGGATCATCACCTAGACCGGCGACTTCGGCGCTCGCGATAAAAAGGAATCTTCAACTACAAGCCATAGCTCGTACCGTCATAAAGGGTCCCGTATTGCGCTTCCATTTTCTCGATCAGTGCACTTTCCAGCAGAGGGAAGGATTTGAGTGCGTCGTCGATCCGCGTCAGCCACATCTTCTCCTTGTGCGAGATGTGAAGCTTTTCGTGCGCGATCCCGTCGTTGAGAATCTCGACGGCAGCACGGCCTGCGGCAATGGTTTGGCTATAGGGAGTATCCGCAGCGACGATCGCATCTGCGATCTTGATGGTGGCTTTCGGCGACAGCACCGCTGCCTGAGGACTTCTCCACTCATCGGAGGCGGTCATCCAGTTCCTCATTTGCAGAGCGCCGCCTTCCGTGGCGGCCGCAGTATTCATCAACCGGCAGTCATAGGCCAGCAGTTCTGTAAAGACTTCCGGCGCGTTCCCCGAGAGCAGGCGTACATTCTGCACCGATTCATTGCTCCACAGATCGCACATCGCTGCGGCAATGTTTCCCAGCGGGCTGAAATGTGCGCAGGCAGCCGATTTGCCTTCCATCGAAATCGGATTGCCTGTGATCGCTTTGATCACCGGGCCCTCATAGGCGCAGTCCTTCGATGGACCCACTGCTCCCTGCTCAAACGCGGCCAGGCTGCGCACGGCACTCATTGCCCGCACCACCGCGGCAAGAACTTCAGGAAGCATCTTCTGGTGGGCGAGTTGCATGGCCGTGTTGGCGAATCCGCAGGCCGAATCACTTCCGCAGATTACGCCCGGATGCGCGGTGCAGATATCGTGTATCTCTCCCCAGAGCCAGGACATGTCTCTCGGCGCAAGCACCCCCAGGGCAAAAACAATCCCCGCGAAGTCCCCATACATCAGTGCCTGGTCATGGACCTCCTTGCCTCCAACCGACTCAATGGAAAGGATGTCCGCTCCGGCCTCTGCGCACAACTCCAACGATCGCCTCAAATGCTCCCAGCCGGGACCGGTGCGCAGCTGGGGCGGCTTTACCTGGTCGCGTACGTCGGTCGGAGTCACGCGCAGTGCGCAAGGCAGACCGAACTTTTCGTGGTAGGACGTCAGACGCCACTTCAGCAGAGACACAATCTCGGCGCCCCACTCTGGCCGCTCCGTCATGGCCGGCAACAGCTCAAATTCCAGCGCGATTCCAGGAACCGAAAGCGAGATCGCCCGCCGCAGGATATGCTCGGCCATCTCCTCGTAATGAGCAACCACATCCGCCCAGGTCTCCTCCGAGATATTCATCAGCGGCAGCGTGAAGTTGACTTCGGGGAAGACAGTGCCCCCGCCAATCGTCAGCCCCAGCCCGCATACAAGAGGACGCGGGCTGACCCCGTACAGCAAGCCATCTGGGTTTGGAATCGCAAGCGTCGAGTATTTTCGAATCGGCCGATCATTCATCTATACTTTGCTCCAGCAAGAAGGATTCCACGGCATCAACAGGCACCCTCTGCGCCATCATTGCGTATACCTTTTTCCGGATGACATCTTGAGCCTCCAGACCAGACAGGACAAGGTTTTATGCGACCGGTTTCTCGCGCAGAGAGGTACGGTCATTGCCTGTCGCTGAGACGTTTGTCGCAACCATACTCTGGTAGCCAACCCGCAGCCGTACAACCCCGCGGATCGCTCCTTGAATAGCTACTTCAGGCCATCGCGATCAGGCTCTTTACGAGGCTAACAGCACCGTTCGCGCTCTCACTGTACCCGTCAGCACCAATCTCCTTGGCATACTGGCTCGTTACTGGAGCGCCGCCGATCAGCACCTTCACTCTGGCACGTAATCCCGAGGTCGTCAGCGCATCAATGGTCGTTTTCATCGCCGGCATCGTCACGGTCAGCAGTGCCGATAAACACACAACCTGCGGCTTACGTTCCTCCACCGCGGCGACAAACTTCTCCGGTGACACATCGGAACCAAGATCGACGACTTCAAATCCGCTGCCCTCAAGCATTGACGCGACAAGGTTCTTGCCGATATCGTGCAGGTCGCCCTTCACAGTCCCAATTACTATCCTGGTTGAGAGCTTTTGTCCCGAGGCAACCATCAGCGGTCTCAACAATTCCATTGCGCTTTTCATGGCGCGACCTGCCAACAAAAGTTCAGGGACGAAATACTCTCCTGCATCGAATAATCGGCCCACCGCGTCCATCGCAGGCACCATTGACTCTGCAATCAATTGCATAGGATCATGGCCCGATTCCAACTGTACCTGCGTAGCAACGAACGCTTTCTTGGCGTCGCCATTGAGAATTGCTTCATACAGCTCTTTCGATTGCGGCATTGTTCTACTCCTCATTGCTGAGTCGGATCTACGCGCATGCGCCTTCCGTACTCACGTTAAGACGAATAGTCACGCCAATTCTGTATACGACAAAGATCAGCAGGCTACACGCCGTTTCAGAGACGAGGCTATTGCGGAAGAAGGGCAATGCAGCAACGTAGCAAGCAATCAGTCCATTTCCCGTTTTTGGGTACATGCTCCATGTCGCCCAGACAGCGAAATTGCTCACCAGAAAGAAGCCGACAGATGCCAGTAGGGAAGCTCCAAGAACACGCGGCGCGGAAATCGTGCTCCGCAGCATTGCCGCGCCGAGCGCCATCACAACGAGATACCATATCCAAGTGACGGCTTGATCTGAGGTGAGCGCGTAGCTGTACCGGCTCGTGGTCAAGAAGACATCCACCCCAATGAGAGCGAGAAGAGGTATCGGGAACTCCCACCTCCGACGCGTCGCACCGAAAAAGAGAACGCAAGCGAATATGGGAACGAAATTGTACGGGTGATCCACGGTGAGCCGAAGCAGCAATATGCCCAGGATGCCGACATAGGGATAAACCAAGGTGTGGTTGCTTGCGAATCGCTTCATGAAGTACCTCGTGCAGCTTTGATATTGCTTATGCCAACTCGTCATCGTGTAGCGGCTTTTCCGCAAAACGAGATGAGTATTACTTTCACCTTGTGTAGACGAGCGTATTGAGATAACTGTCTGCTATTTCGCCAGGATTCTTACCGCCGAGATACTTAATTCGGTCGTTCTCTTGTGATGCGTTTGTAGGCTTCATCACCCTCATGCCATCTGCGTAGTAGGTACCGATCATGGCCTCGCGCATTATATTCGAACAATTTGGCCCCGCTGCGTGCAGTGTCCAGCCATAATGGAATGAAATGTCTCCCTGCTGCATGGGTATACCCTCTACCACCCTGCATTTGTGCTTTTGAATGTAATCTTCGAAAACTCCCTGTGATTCTTCAGAAATTGCATGCTGGCCCAGGAATCCATGTTTGTGGGTGCCGACAGCCCATTTCATCCCCCCCATTCTCTCTTTAACATCTACCAAAGGCATCCAAAATCCGATCGTCGTTTGCTCCTCGAGAGGCCAGTAGTATTGGTCTTGGTGCCACGGCGTTGGATTTGTACCATTACTAGGTTCCTTAAACAGCGACTGATCGTGAAAGACTCGGACACCATTCACTCCTAGAAGATCGGCAACCATCTTTCCGATTCTGTGACATGTTATGAGCTTCATTACTCCGTCATTATGAATGCGAAGATTCAATGTCTGAAGGAAGGCTTTCCCGTAGGCGTCTCGGTCTTCAAGTCGGCGTTTTTCCGAATTCAACTCCGCACTTGCTTTGTGAATCTCGCGCCGATATCGATCAACTTCAACTTTCCTGAACACTTCGCGCAAGATGATGAACCCCTCGGAGCGAAACTGCGCGATCTGGTCGCTGCTGAGCGGATATTCTTGGGAGAGATCGGGCAGGTTTTCAAACTCTGCTTTCGAATGGGTCATCTTTGTCAACTCCTTCATGTGTAGGGAATCTTACAAGGCAGGTGAAAGAAACTGCCATTGCAACGATCCCAAAAAACATTTGCAATCTCCAACACTGAACTCTGACATTCGTGATCTCGCAAAAAATCAAGCGGCTCTCGCATACGAGAGGTTGGTTTCACTACGGATCTGGCTGGGGATCTCATGCTCAGCATTATGGCTGGCTACTGAATCGCATCGGAAGGCTTGATTGAAAAATTCGTCAGGCAGTCTATGGTAGTTCGGCTAACCTCGACTTCCTGTTTAGCTGGATCTGCTGAGCACAAGCATCAATAGCCCAGTCACATACAAGAGAAACATTAGAGCGAGGAGAAGCTTACTGCGCCTCGATGCTTTGTCAAATTCGTGCCACGCAACAATACCCCAAATCGCGGCTACCAGTGGGTTAGCCTGACCAATTGCCATCGCGAGTGCAATCCCAACCTGATTAGCCGCAGTCCAAGTCAATGCCGCACCTAATGTCCAGATGGATCCGGCCAAAATGCCCTCAATGTGCTGGGCGGGAGTGCCATTCCAATACACGCAGGGGCGCGTGGGTGGACCGTCGAGAGGGTTGCGCATAAACCAATACAAGATGGGAAATGTGCTAGCGAGAGCTGCAAACGTAAATAGAAGCGTAATTCCGTATGGGCTAAGTTGAGGATTCGCCGACAGCGCCTTTCCTACTACCGGCCCGACGGTCGCAATTAGGACACCCGCCAATAGGCAAGCAATGAGCCCCATTCGCGACGCTGATTTGCGCTCTGCGGTGTTGCTACTGTATGCAAGGGAGTTGACAACTACGGCCGCGAATACGAGGGCTACACCGGCAGCAAGGAGCGTCGGATTGCCCCTGGGCATTACGAAGTAACCCCCGATTGTACTAAGGACCAGCGCTAAGCCAATTGATATTGGAAACGCTACAGCCATACCGACCAAAGCGATCCCATTGACTAGTAAGACATTTGCTAAATTCCAGATCACTCCGGAAAGCAATATCAGTAAGACTGCGCCTCGGTTAGCTACAGCCAGGTTTTGCCAGCAGGTTGGGGGCGCAAAGAGAGAACCAAGAGTAGCTGCGATCAAGGCTCCCGCAACAAAGGTTCCGATCGCGAAATCAAAATAGAAGAATTCGAACCTCCACTTGGTGAGCTTTTGAATGGTGGGCCAAGAGCCCCAGCAGATCATGCCGACCAACATCATCAGGATTGCGGCTATCGATGATTCTGGGAGAAACATGGGTTGCCTTACTCATGCAACGGGGAAAACATTCCCACGCGCTGACCACCGTGTGACACAACGCAGAAGATCGTTTGCCTCCCCCTCTGACGATGCCTGTGTGCAGAGGAAAAGGCCCTTGGGAGAGAGCTCGGCGAGAAGTGGTTCGATCTCATCGGGCTTTGCGAGTAAGTATAGCCTCTTGCCTTGCTGTTGTATCTTCTTATACTGATCTATGTACTGAGGCGAGAAGGTCGGTGCACAGCCAACGCCGGGTGTGAACTCGATCATATCGATCTCGTCGATCGACAGTAGTACGGGCAATTGAAACTTCATCGCCTGCGGTCCGTCGAGATGATACGTGCAGTATTCGCACCAGTTTCCTTCTCGCGTTATCTCATCGAAGAAAAAGGTGCGAAACATTCGTGGTGAGAGAACAGACGAAAGATCGCACGCCACCTGTGCGTGCCTCCCGGGCGCCCAAAGGTTCATCCATGCCAAGATGCCCGCGCCATCGTTCACTTTGGATCCCATCAAGTATAACTGTTCGTGCAGGTCAATCCAAGCATCAGTGAGAACTGTAATAGCCTCCTTCGCTACGTCGGTGTTCTCGACAAGGTCAAGGCAGAGCTTTTCCGTTCCGCGCAATAGCGCCAAGACATCCCCTACACTACCCACTTCCGGGTACCCAATGAAATACCGCCCTTCACACCTTTCGATGAGGTAGCGGTTAATAGAGAGGATCTGCTCCCAATATGGGTTGGTACCCTGGTCGAATTGCCATTTCCATGAACTCCAGTCGGAGATTACCTCGGGATACCAGACACTATGTTTACTGAACACCGCCGGACTGCCGAAATAGGCAGCCATTGGACTGGCGCCCCAGTTCACGTATGTAGCGGGAATTGCTTCACCGCCAAAGTAGGTATTCTCGAACCATGTCGTCAGCCGCAGGTAGTTTGCTTCCGGGTCAGTCCACCATTTCTTTAATTCCTCATGGTCGTCTTCCGAGATCAACTCCAGGCCGCCGAGCCAAGGTCCATACTGTAATTCAGGAAACGGCGGCACCTTTGAAGTTTTCCTCGGCGCAAGAACGGCAACGCAGCATCGATCGATGACTTCGTTTTGCCAGAAGGCTTCAACGCGCTTTTTTGCCTGTTCCCAATCGGGCTTGTAGAACATATTCACTCCTGAATTGCTACCTGTTCACGCGCTGATCTGCAACCCGTTTTCAGGTGATCAAGACGCGGTTAGCGCGCATGGACACCAAAGATCATCTAGATGCCAAAGATGCCTCGCACGAGGCGTAGTATTGATTTCCTACATGTGCGTCGTATCCTATACAGGAACCCAAGCTGTTTTCAATAGCAGCAATCCCAAAACACATTTGTATTATCCAAGGACCGAGAATCCTGCTTCCGAGGCGCGACCTTTGTGGTTAAAGAACCCTAATTCCGCCAAGTCACCATAATCAAAGGAATGCACCCGGTCAGAAGCAGAAATTGCTTATGAAGCATGTTGAGGAAATTGTTGGATCTGATTCGAAGATGGGACAAATCTTGTCGTTGACCGAGCGAGTGCTCAAGTGGAAACGATAATGACTAGTCTTAGTGTAACATCTTGTCATGCTTGGGGTTTTGACCCGACCACACGACATTCTTTCGATTGGTAAGCACACCCGCGAGTGGATCGTAGATGTGCAAACGTGCCCGCTTCTTGAAGTCCATCACATCAACATGGTTGGAATAAGCGAAGCATTGCCTGGATTCAATTTTGTCAGGACAAGTCCTGGGATGAGTGTGCTGATGGCTTCGACGAAAGGCCGCGGCTGTGCTTATCTTGATGGCAAGTATACGGACTTCACCTCAGGTATGGCCTATCTGATGCCAGCACATGTTTTACACGCCTATGCAGCCACTGGCCGCGGTAGGTGGCGTGTTTGCTGGGTTTGCTATATCGATCCTGCAGCGCAATTGTCAATTATCTCTGGCGACCTGCCTGCGCTTGTGCGTGCACACGGAGAGCCATTGGACGAAGCGATTTATGGGCTCTACCGAGAGACAATAAACGATGCACAGCCATCGGTGCAGAGGCTCTACATTGAACTCATACATGAGTACTCATTGCGTATAGCGAAAGACTTGCAAGAGGATAGCCGTCTCATTGAGCTGTGGAGGATGATTGAAGGTGACCTAGCACGCCACTGGACACTTGATGAACTTGCACACAGGGCGGGAATGAGCGTCGAACTGCTTCGTGTTCTTTGCGAGAAATCGACAGGTCGAAGCCCTATGAAGGAAGTAACATACTTGAGAATGCAGCGGGCGGCGATTGCACTGTCATCCACTCAGGACAAGATTGCTACAATTGCTGACGAAGTTGGATACAGTGATCCGTTTGCCTTTTCTGTTGCTTTCAAGCGCAGCATGGGAATGACGCCTAGAAGTTTTCGCTTAAGAAAACGCAAAGCCTCGATCCATTAAAGTGGCTTCCAAAGCTGTAGGGGTAGTGCTCTATTGCCCAACGACGATCGGCTTCTCATCAAGTCGCAGTAGTCGGGCAACCATTCAGTCAACACTTCTCCTCCAGCGCACAGTAAATTTCTCCGTCCTGGAACTCGTTGCGGAGTTCCCGGTTGAATCTCTACCAGTACTGGCTCACGCAATTGGAATAGATCTCAATTCTGGCTCCCGCGCAGGAGAACCACTTGCGTCGATCTTTGGCCGCAAACCTACGACAATTGTCCGACCGAGTATATTCGGCGTTCCATTTCACGGTTACGGTATAGGCCAGAACTTAAATAGCGTTCCTGCAATTGAGGCTACGCCGCAATTGCCTTTTGAAGCACTCCTTTATTCATATTGATCGTTCAGATTCAGCACGCGTACCATCCCTCCGTTTTGGTCGATTCCCCAGCACGATCTTATGAAAAGATGCTCCGGCCGCAGCCGGACACGCGAGCCGTTGGAACGCTGGGTAATCCGTACCACGAAACATGATATTGAAAGGCAGTCTCAAAGGATCCAGCCTTTTCAGCCCCAAAAACATCGACATACATGAACCGTTGCCTTGGGATTTCGCAAATGTTTTTTGGGACCTTCACCATTGTGCATGCCTGAAACTGCGGGTAACGTTTCAGGCACCTGAAGAAACACAAAGGTTGATGGGCCCAAAGTCAGCATTGGCAGACCTCGCGAGGGTAAAGCGCAACCTATCGCGATGGGTGGGTAGATTAGCCTTTTGTTTTCGGAAGGGCCTGTGAAGAGTGCGCTGCCCGCTTCTGACAAGTTGAACGGGCATGAGATGTAACTTTGCATACATGCCGACAAATTCTGATGGATGAAAGGTACAGTGATGGAGACAATGCGAAAGCAATTCCTGCTCCTGATGATGATCTTCATTTCAACGGCCAGTTGCTATGCGCAGTTTACAAGCGGAGTTCAAGGAACTGTGCAAGACGCCAAAGGTGCTGTTGTTCCTCAAGCGACGATTACCTTGGTCAACCCCGACACCGGTGTTACGCAGAGGGCGCTCAGCAACGCCAGTGGAGTCTACCGTTTTGTCAGTCTGGCGCCCGGGAACTATACCGTGTCGACAACCGTGCAAGGGTTCTCGCCCGCCTCGGTTTCGTTCAATCTCGCTACGGCTGAGACGCGCGACGTGCCGTTGGTTCTGACAGTGGAGAAAGTTTCGTCCACGGTCACCGTGACCACGCAGGCTCCGCTGATCGACACCTCAGACAGCCGCTTCGAGCAGACCCTAGACACCTCGGCAATGGCGGATCTACCTCTGCAGGGCCGGAATCCAACCAATGTGCTTATCGTGGCCCCAGGTGTTACTGGCCTGGGAGGACAGAATTCCCCAGGATCGAGCACATCGACGAACTTTGCTCCTGAAAACTGGGTGGACGCAAGTGCTAATGGACAAGGCGCAACGGGCAACCAATACATCGTCGATGGTATGGATGTAACGAGCTCGATTCGCCCCGGCGTATTGAACCTGACGCCAAATGCAGATGTGTTACAAGAAGTGAGCGTCCAAACCAATACCTACACTGTCGATTATGGCCGTGCTGGAGCGATCCAGACGGTGATGACTACCAAATCAGGAAGCAACCAATTCCATGGCCTAGCAAGCGAATACTACCAGTATCAGGGCTTGACGGCCCGCGGCGAATTCGGCGTACCACAACCGACACCGCTGAATCCCTACCACGTCAACAATATGTCGTTTGCCGTGGGCGGGCCGGTGATTCCCCACAAGGAATTCTTTTTCTTTGCCGGCTGGGAGCCTTACCGGTCATTGGCGTCAAATGGTACCGGACTGATAGGTTTCGAGGATCCGGCGTTCGTGTCTTTCGCGCAGACAACAGCACCCAACAGTCCCGAAGTGCAATTGATGGCAAAGTACCCGGTGGCCAAAGTGGTGAATATCAAGCAAGCTGCTACCGCCGGCTCGTTGTGGAACAATACTCTCCCCGCTGCGGACCAGGCTGCCTGCGCCGGGGGCATAGGCAACGTCACTGCTTATGACAACATCTCCATCCCTTGCGCCACCCCGGTGCTCGATTCGGGCAATTTCAATTCCTCCAGCTACTACAATGCAAATCAGTACAACGCCAGGCTGGATAAGTACTTTAAGAAGGACCGCGTCTACGGCCAGTTCTTCCGGAATTCCATCGCGAATGGCGGACCATCAAGTCGACCCGCATTCGCGACTACTGACGCCTTCTACACGTTTTCCATTCAAGTCAACGAGACCCACACGTTCTCGGCAACAACACTAAATGAGGCAACTTTCGGTTACAACCGAATCGAAGGCATCCAGCCCAATTCCGGACTTTTCACCGTTCCCGTCGTCAGCGTGACCAATCTTGGAACAGGTTGGGGAGATGGCTTTGCCGACGGCGATTACATCCAGCACAGCTATCACTGGCGCGATGTTCTAACCCATATTGTTGGTACTCATAGCTTCAAAGCAGGATTTGAGGCATGGGGCGGTGACGACATCGCGTACTTTGCAGGCGCCTGGGGTCAGCCCAGCTTCCAATTCAACAATATGATAGACTTCATCGCCAACAATCCGTACAGCGAATCCGGAGTTTCGTTTAACCCTGTAACTGGTGCAGAGGACCCTGCCAACTACGGCTTTAAGGAGAAAACATTTGGCATCTTTGCGGAGGATACATGGAAGGTCAATCGCAAGTTAACCGCCAACTATGGCATCCGATACGACAACTTCGGTAATCCTGAAACGGCGGTGAGTGGAACAGTGTTGGCCAACTTCCATCTCGCGTCGGGATCCACCTTTTTAGACCAGGTCGCAAACGGCGTGATGACCAAACAGGCACATACCTTTGCCAAGGATATGAACTATGTATTCAGTCCTCGAGGCGGTGTCGCCTACGATGTATCTGGCAACGGCAGGTGGGTGGCGCGAGGCGGCTTTGGAATGCTCCGCAATGAATTTACTTTGGCGAATGGCGAGAGCAGTTTGAGGGGTAACCCCCCGGGATTCGTTTTGCCGACCTTCTATAACAATGGGTCTACCGCAGCACCCGTCTTTGGCTACGGGACACAAAATAAGTTCCCGTTTGGCTTCCCATTGCCGCAGTTTGTTGGGGCGCCGCTTGACGCCCATGGCGGCGTCACAGGCTCACAGATTGGCGTGGGCGGAGTAGACGGGAAGTTGTCTGCCCCCACCGCGCTAAACTGGACTGCCGGGCTGGAACACCAACTCAGGGCAAACCTAGTGGCCAACGTGGGATACGTGGGGTCACACGGTTCCAGCCTTGTCGCAGCTGGCGGCAACACCGGTGGTGTTTCGTACGGCGTGGATGTGAATATATACCCTGGAGACCTAATCCAGCATCCGACGTTCGCTTCTAATGGAGTATGGACTGGAAATGGGAGTCAAACCCGCCCTAACACCAGCTTTGGCTCCATCACCTATTCGTATAACGCTGCACACTCGAACTACAATGCCTTCATCGCGGCAGTGAAAGGACGCTTCGGTGGGCATGGGTTCCTGACTGCCTCTTACACTCGCTCAGCTGCGAAGGACGACTGGAACAACTATCCCGAAGGATACGTGGCTACCGGTGGGACTTCGTACAATCTCGAGCAGTGGTACAGTCTATCGCCTTGGGATGCACCCAATCGTCTGTCGCTGGGCTGGAGCTACGAAATTCCTGGCTTGAAAAAAGGCAACGGCTTTACGCAGAGAATGGCTGGAGGCTTTAACCTGTCGGGGGTGACGGTGCTGCAGTCGGGCAACCCGTTCTTTGTATCCAACTCGAACCCGCTGGCACTCGTAGATACCGCTGGTGTGACTGTCACGCAAGCCAACTATCAGAGCGAGCTCGCAGCGGGAAACTTCGCCTTTGCGCCCAACAGTGGCAACTACGCCGCCGATGGCGATAACTTCAACATTCCAGACGCAGTCAGTTATAGCCAGAAGCACGACCGGAAGGCGTATCAGTACACTGGCGTTGTTGATTCAGGCGTTATTACCCATTCTCAATTTGCACAGCCTGCGTTTAAGGCCGGAGGTGTGGAAGGTAACGAGAAATTGAGTCTATTCCGCAACCCCGGTTATGCAGACACGGATCTCACCGTGAAAAAGGACACCGCTATCGCCGAACGCTTCCACTTAGAGCTTCGCCTCGACATGTTCAACTTGTTCAACCGGGTCAATCTGAATGGCGTGGGTGCTAACTACGGAGATACTAGTGCAGGCTTCGGCACGACTAGCAGTAACAAGCCTCCACGCAACATGCAACTCGGAGCAAGGTTCCACTTCTAGGTCTGGCGGAACGCAGAAGTCGCCATCGCAGCCCACCGTCTTCACGCGGTGGGCTGCGGCGAACCTTTTTCGTTTCCCCGTGCAAAGTTAGTCGTCGCGGCGTTGCCTTGGAGGTGTAGCGGGCATCCTAGCTCATACCTTCCGTGCGGTTTACGAATTGGTTCGCCTCCTCGGATAAGTGCCTCACTTAAGAGGAATGGTTCTAGGTAGACTCTCTGCATCGCCTCTCGAAATGTTATACACAAAAGCTCTGCCGAAGTGATTTCATAAGGATGTTATGTCGACTACTCACCGGTTGTTATTGAGTCTTGCCTGTCTGCCCGCATTCTTGCCCACGAGCTCGTTTGCGCAAAACTTCGAACTGAAGAACTCCATCATGGATGCAGAATTCGGCTCCAGTGGACTGATATCGATCAAGAACGTCGAAGCGAAGACCAGCATCGATATTGCGCAGGATGCTTGGTTAATCGTCGTCGATGACGCCACTCTAAGCAGCGCCGAAAAGTCGCCTGCGATCCACAAGTCAAGCGATGACGAGATTGTTTACACCTACGAGTTGCAGGGTTATCGGATCGAGGTTGTCTACCAACTGAAGCCAGGTTGGAAATTCGTCGGCAAACAGATCAGGATGTTGCACGCGCCGAGTGCTAAATTCACGGTTCATCGGGTAGTTCCATGGGATCTGAAAGTGAGCAATTCAGTGGGTTCCGATTTTGTGCCGTCGGCCTATTTGCCGCAATTCGGAGAGACCATCGAGCAAAGCCGGAGGTCTTTGCCGGGAAAGGACTATGGCGAGTTTTTGCGCCTTGGCGGAGACCAAGGGGTAATGCTATTAGTCCAGAATCCCTTCCTTCAGGTACTGCGCGACGGGCAGGGGGTGACCATCGCCTATACGCCAGAGATGGAGTGGCAGCGGACATGGGGAGAGTTTGAAAGCGACGTCGCCTGCATCGGCTCCTATCGCTTAACTGGACGACGCAGACCGCGTGAAATGGTGACGGAATGGCACCTTCCGCCAGTTCGTCCAGCGGATGACGGGGCAGACGATGCAGAGATATTAGCGTATGCCGACTGCGTACGTGCTTTCTTGATCAACGCGGCGCCGTCACCGATCAGTGTACACATTGGGTGGACGCTTAGTGACTATCAGATTGATGTTGGCACACATGAGGGAATGGCAGAGTACAAACGAATAATTGACATGGCTTCGCAGCTTGGAATCCAAACGGTGCTTTACGCTCCAGGAAATTCGAAGTTGGCAGACCGGACACAGAGTTCTGACGCATGGGGTTGGGAGTATTGTCTGTGGTTGAACCTTGGGGAGAAGATACGCAGAGGCGAATGGGATCCAGCCAAGGATGCTATCCCCGACAGCGTCTCCGAAATTCTGTCTTTCGCGAAGCAGAAACATGTGGGACTGCTTGCGTACGTTTATCCGTCAGTTCCCTTCGCCAAAAATCCTTCCTGGATTGCAAGTGGCGGGCATGGAGGTGACTCTCCAGCTTTCGCCGACTCGAATTATAAGTATGCGACACTCGCATCCCGTGAATTCCAAGACTACCTGATTCAGAATCTAATCGCCTTCCAGAGGCGCACAGGAATCGCCGGATATTCGTTCGACTATGCGTGGCTGAATCTGCCCGGCAGCAGCAGCTATACGCAATGGTACGGGTGGCGAAGGGTCATGGAGACGCTCCGCAAGACTGACCCCTCGATCGTGATCGACGGTCGACAGTCTTACCAATTGTATGGGCCGTGGAGTTGGCTGGCAGGGAGCTATCCACACCCGACAGGGAATGACGAGTCCCCTGAGAGTTTTAAGCCGTTCCCGGATCTGCATTTCGACCGCGTCTCTGCTGATCGGATGCGATTTGTGAATTATTGGTATCGTAACTTCCAGTTTGCACCGGAAGAACTCATCCCTGGTTATGCCAGCCACTTGACCGAGCGTTTACGAAACGTTACCGCCGCAGATGGTCATCAAGCGGTGGAAACGATGTACACCCGTTACCGCCCGCGCGACTGGGACTACTTGGGCTTCAGGTACTCTTTTATTTCGTCGATTGCTACGGCGGGTTGGAACAACGTCGTAAATATGATTCCGGCGCGAGACCCTGAAGAAGCCCGGAATTTCTCCGCGGAAGACAAGGAATGGATTCGTAGCTGGCTTGCCTGGACAGTGCAGAATAAGGAGTATCTGCGGCATACACGCACGATTCTCGATCAGCCGGCCTTGGGCCATGTGGATGGAACGGCCGCCATCATGAGTGATCGTGGATACCTTTTCCTCTTTAACCCGAATTACAAGCAGATGCCCGCTGAATTCGCTCTTGATGGAACAATCGGCCTGACGGGAGGCGAGAGGTTCCTGTTGCGAGAAGTCTACCCGCAAAAGGGGCGCCTGATCGGTAAGGCGATGGCGGGAGAATGGTCTCGGGGAGATAGGGTGGATATGCAGCTTGATGGGACAAGCGCTACCGTTCTAGAGTTGATCCCCGAAGAGAAATTAGATCATCCGCTTTTGTTTAACGCCTCAGGCCCGCGTCCTGCGATACAGCCCACCGTTTCCATAAAAGGCGAAACTCTCTCCATCGATCATGTCAGCGGTGAGCCTGGGACGGTACAGGACATCGGCGTTTTGCTTCCTCGCGAAGCTGGGACCTTGAGTGTTATTGTGAATGGCAGTACTCGCAGGGTCAATAAGTCAGGCCGTTACATTGAAGTGCCACTAAAGTTTAAGGGACAGAGGTTTGCCCAGGCGCAGGAGATTACAGTTGTATCCAGCCTCGACGGGTCATTGAAGGGGACATTCATTGTTCCGCGACGTGTGTTGGTTCAGTTGTCGGATCGCAAGCGGGACTGGCCCATTCCGTGGACACCGGAGGACTATGAAACGACCTGGCTCGCCCCTGAACGGCTCCTGCTCTATGTGCAAACGCCCGAGGCGAAAGATACCACGATGGTGACTCTGACGGTCGACGGACAACCCTTTGACCTCAAGCCAGCTTACAGCTCAGTCCGAGCTGATGCTACATGCTTTGTCGGGTTTTATGCTGATCTTTCGAAGATCGCTCCTGATATGCAACATACAATTGAGCTACGGGCTCCGCAGATGACTCTGGGGCATTTGCATGGGATATTCTTCGACAATGTTACTCCGCAATTAACAGAGTCGCTTGAGCCATGATGCTGTGCCGGGACCAAATCGCAGGTCCAGGCGGCATCGGAAGTGATTTGATTGAGGAGTCCGAGCGCCTTGTTCTCGCTATCGTTTTCGATGAGGCAGAAGAATCGGCACCTGATTCTCTTTGTCTGCTTTTGGATAGCTTCAGCGGTCGATTATCGTGTTCAGGCCCAATCACCACAGGATGCCGTAGCGCCCATCATTGCAGCGATGCGCAGTCAAGATTATCCGCGGGCATTGAGCTTAACCCGAAGCGCATTGGCAAAACGACCGGGAGATTACAGGGTCTGGACTTTACAGGGGATGGCGTTCTCCGGGATGGGCCGGCTCCCAAGGGCGCTCACGGCGTATCAACAGGCACTCAAGTTCGCCCCGAACTATCTACCTGCTCTGGAAGGGGCTGCTCAGACCGAGTTCCACTTGGATAGCAATGCTGCAGTCCCACTGCTATTGAAGATTCTGGGACAGCAGCCCAATGATGCGACATCACATGCGCTTCTTGGAGTTCTTGAATTCAAAAAGAAGGATTGCACTGCTGCCGTCGATCACTTTCAGAAGGCAGGGGGAATCATTGACGGCCAAGCGGGAGTACTTAACGAATTTGGAGTTTGTCTTGCCAATCTGAATCGTATTGACGAGGCTGTCGCTATATTCAAAAAAGTGCTTGCGCTGGATTCAACTAAGCGCGAAGCCCGTTACAATCTTGCTTTGGCTCAATGGAATGCGCACGATGCAGATACTGCTCTTGCGACACTGAAGCCCCTGACCGACGCGACCTCGATTGATCCAGATGCCTCACTGCTTGTCGCCGATATCCTTGAGTCCAAGGGCGATACCGCCCACTCGATCGAATTGCTGCGTAGCACAATTCTTGCGGATCCCAAGAACGCAGGTGCATACCTGCAGTTTGCCGCATTGACCTTCGATCATGCTTCTCCTCAGGTTGGCATCGATATTCTGAATGCTGGTCTTAGCCAGTTGCCGAAGGAGCCGAGGCTCTACTTTGTTCGAGGGGTATTGTTGACTCAACTCGGAGAGTTCACGCGCGCCGCCGGCGATTTTGAAATGGCGAACAAAATCGATCCCCATCTGCAGTTTCTTGGGGTGGCAGAAGGACTTGTTGAATCGCAGCAGCATCTATCTGCAGAGGCATTGGCCAAATTTCGCGCTGCAGTCAAGGCCCATCCAGAAGAGGCCTATTCACAGTATTTACTTGCCGAAGCACTAATGGAAGAGGAGAAGCCGGAAGGAAGTCCGGAGTACAAGGAGGAAGTGGTAGCGGCTACTCGTGCCGTGCAGCTCGACCCAAGCCTGGTTGCGGCTCACGATCTACTCAGCGCAGTATACATAGAAAGCGGGAATGTTGAAGGAGCGATACAACAGAGCCGTGCCGCACTCTCTTTCGACCAAGACGATCAGCAAGCGATCTACCACTTGATCGTTGCGCTACGCAAGACGAAAGAGAAAGATCAGATTCCCTCGCTCCTTAAGCGTCTTGTTGAATTGCGCGCGAATGAGAAGACGAAACAATCCGCCGATAAGAAGTACCGCTTGTCTGAGATCCCAAGCTCAATTTCCACCTCCGGTCCATGAATTCCCGATCTAAGCCCCCATTCCCTTTTTGATTCATCACTCTGAAACCTCGAAGCGCCATAATCGTCAATGTTTATGAGGGTGCAAGCTCGGCGAGGACGTTCCGGAAGTATGAACCCAATGGGTGAGAAACAAAACCGGCCTTTCCACTTCTCCTTCAACTCGTCGCTTAAGGTTGATTTTCAGGGATCACGAATTACCTCCGACGCTGGCCCGTTGCTGGTTAGGGAGTTGGACGAGCGGCTCGGACTCGACCAACTCATCTCCGACAACCTGACCCATAATCGTCGCGGAAAGAACACGCAACTTCCCCTTCCTGATTTACTGTGAGTTTTCGGCAAGGCTGCGTAGCATGTCTGTGCAGGCGTGAACCGGCCGCGAGGATCAGTTAGGTGCGGTCATATTTTGCAAGCAGGTCGTCCATGTCGTCGCCTACGCCATATCCAA
>Ga0182013_10002343_pt1 | contig 24846 bp, 26 predicted proteins | sample 612S2MmetaG_FD_120487 | JGI IMG/M metagenome (GOLD analysis project Ga0182013, IMG submission 120487) | Permafrost microbial communities from Stordalen Mire, Sweden - 612S2M metaG | ecosystem: Environmental > Terrestrial > Soil > Wetlands > Permafrost | place: Sweden: Stordalen | collected...
ACAAGGGCGATCACGAAAAGATGAAGCAGGCCGTCAACAACGTCGCCGTGGTTCTGCAGGGTCTGCAAAAGGAACTCGCCCGCCTGACCGAGGCCTCGAAGGAAGGAAAGCTGGCGGAGCGCGGCGATAAGGATCGGTTTCAGGGCGCCTATGCCAATATTGTGCGCGGCGTAAACGCCATTCTGGACGCCGTCATCACACCGTTGAATGTCTCGGCAAACTATGTGGATCGCATCAGCAAGGGCGACTTGCCTCCGCAGATCACCGACACGTACCACGGCGAATTCAATACCATCAAGAACAACCTCAACACGCTCATCGCCGCCATGGACGATGTCACGCACGCCGCCGAGGAGATCGCAGAGGGCAACCTCACCGTTGTCGTTCGGGAGCGGTCCGCGCAGGACAAACTGATGCAAGCTTTGATCGCCATGGTCGCGGGTCTCACCCGGACGGTTACCAACGTCCGCACGATTGCCGGCGAAGTTGCCGCCGCCAGCCAGGGGATCAGCAGCGCTTCGGTTCAGGTTTCCAACGGCGCCAGCGCGCAAGCCGCCTCCGCCGAGGAAGCCTCGTCCTCCATGGAGGAGATGGTTTCCAACATCAAACAGAACGCCGATAACGCCCAGCAGACCGACAAGATCGCCACCAAGTCGGCCAAGGACGCGCAAGAGAGCGGCAAGTGCGTGCTGGAGGCAGTCGCTGCGATGAAGGAAATCGCCAGCAAGATCTCCATCATTGAGGAGATTGCCCGTCAAACCAATCTGCTGGCGCTGAATGCCGCCATTGAGGCGGCCCGCGCCGGCGAACACGGCAAGGGGTTCGCCGTGGTGGCCGCGGAGGTCCGCAAACTGGCCGAGCGCAGCCAGAAGGCGGCCGGCGAGATCAACCAACTCTCCGGCACTACGGTGAAGGTATCGGAGAAAGCCGGGGAGATGCTGGAAAGACTCGTGCCGGACATCCAGAAAACCGCGGAACTGGTCCAGGAGATCACCGCCGCCAGCAACGAACAGGATACCGGCTCCGAACAGATCAACAAAGCGCTCCAGCAACTGGAGAAAGTGATTCAGCAGAACGCCTCCGCGGCCGAAGAGATGGCCTCGACCACCGAGGAACTGACCGGCCAGTCCGACCAGCTCATGAGCGCGCTGGGATTCTTCCGAACGGGAGATTCCGGGCAAGCGCCGGCCGCGCGTCCCGCGACGGCGCGTCCCGCCGCCTCCTTATCCAAGCTTCACGAGGCCGTCACACATGGCGGCGCCCCAGCCGGTTTGAAGAAAACTGCCAAGTCCGGAGTCGCCCTCAAGATGAGGGAGACAGGTGACCACATCGATAAGGAATTCGAACGTTTCTAGGGCTGCGGCGCGGGCACTTACCCACCGCGCCGCAACTTCAAAGATGCGAAAGGAAGGCTAATCATGAGCGTTACCGAAATCACTGAAACGCGGCAGTACCTCACATTCAAACTAGGCGGCGAGATATTCGCCATCGACGTCGCTAAGGTGCGTGAAGTTCTCGATTTCACCACCATCACCAAGATCCCTCGCACACCCGATTTCATGAGCGGCGTGATCAATCTCCGGGGCAACGTAGTACCGGTGGTCGATCTGCGCCTGTGTTTCGAGATGTCAAAGACGGAGAAAACGGTGAACACCTGCATCGTCGTCGTGGAAATGTTCCTCGATGGCGAGTCGACCGTGATCGGCGCATTGGCCGATTCGGTGGAGGAGGTGATTGACCTGGAGCCTGAGCAGATTGAGCCCGCGCCCAGAATCGGCACCAAGATCCGGACCGATTTCATCAAGGGCATGGGAAAGCGCGATGCGCAGTTCATCATGATCCTGGACATAGACCGCGTCTTCTCCGCCGAGGAGCTATCGGCGGTCCGTGGCACGGAAGTGGCCGTCTGACCGGAGGAAGCGGGGCGCAATTGGCCGCGGCCCCGCCTTCCACCCACCCCATGAGCACGCCGAATGCAGGTCTCTCCAACTCGGATTTCGCCCGGCTGCGCGAATTGATCTACGCAGAATCCGGCATCAACCTGAATGCGGAGAAAAAGACGATGTTGGAGATCCGGCTGAAACGGCGGTTGCAGAGCCTCAGTGCTTCCTCGATCGCCGAGTACTGCGATTATGTGTTTGAACCCGGTGGTAAAGAAAGCGAACTCGTCCACCTGATCGACGCGGTCACTACCAACAAGACCGATTTCTTTCGCGAGGCGGACCATTTCGACTACCTCGCATCCACAGCGTTACCAGAACTGGCGGCGCGCCGGCGCGCGGGCCGGAAGTGCCTCGTATGGAGCGCCGGCTGTTCCACGGGGGAGGAACCGTATACGCTGGCCATGGTCTTGAGTGAATACGCAGAAACCTGTCCGGGTTTCCGGTTCAGCCTCCTGGCAACCGATATCTGCACCGCCGTGTTATCGAAAGCCCGTATGGGCATCTACAAGTCCGAATTGGTGCGCCCCGTTCCCCAGGGTCTTAGGCGGAAGTACCTCATGCGTAGCCGTGATCCGGAGTCCGATCTACATCGAGTGGTTCCCGAACTGCGCGACCTGATCGAGTTTCGACGCCTTAATTTCATGGATGCCGATTTCGGCCTGCCCGAACCGCCGGAAATCATCTTCTGCCGCAACGTCATCATTTACTTCGACCGGGCAACGCAGGTCCGCGTGCTGCAACGGCTTACCGCCCAGATGGCGGCCGGGGGATACTTCTTCGCCGGCCATTCCGAGTCCCTTCAGAATATGGACTTGCCGCTGGCGCCGGTCGCCACCGCCGTCTACAGGAAATCTCGATGATCGAAATTTCGCCGGTTCTACCCGACGTGGATCTTCTGCCAGCGGAGCTGTACCTGGCTCGCGAACCTGCCATTCTGAGGACGATCCTGGGATCGTGCGTGGGGGTCACTTTCTGGTGCGAGCGCCTGGGCGCCGGCGCCATGTGCCACGGCGTTCTGCCCAGACGCCCGCTGGTCATGCCCGCAGGCTCCACCATTGCCGACTGTTACCGATATGTAGACTTCAGCATTCGCCACCTGATCCAACAGTTTGAGGCTCTGGGCGCCAGCCGCTACGAACTCGCAGTGAAACTATTCGGCGGCGCCGATGTCCTCCCCGTCGCCGCCAAGGGTGGCGCCAAACCAACCGTAGGCGCTCAGAATTGCCGGGTTGCGGTCGAAACCCTGGCGGATGAAGGGTTGAACGTCTCCGCATCCGACCTCGGCGGAGTTCGCGGCCGGAGAATCCACTTCCACACGGGGACGGGGGAAGTGCTGGTGCACCGGCTGGCCGTCTTGGGGGCGCCTGGACCGGTAAGGATTGCCCAATGACAAAATCAACAGTTCGCGTCCTTATCGTGGACGATTCCGCCTTGGTTCGCCAGACACTGGCCCAGATCTTATCCGCCGACCCAGCCATTGAGGTGATTGGCACGGCGTGCGACCCTTTCGTGGCTGCGGAGCGGATGAGCGAACAGGCGCCCGATGTGATCATGCTGGATATCGAGATGCCCCGGATGGACGGCTTGACCTTCTTGCAGAAGATCATGAGCCAGCACCCCATACCTGTAATCATCTGCTCCAGCCTGGCTGAGCGAGGCGCGCAGAGCACCCTTAAGGCGCTCGAATACGGGGCTGTCGATATCATTGGCAAGCCACGCATGGGGAGTAAACGATTCTTTGAAGAATCGAGGGTCGTGCTGTGCGAGGCGGTCAAAGCAGCGGCCTCGGCGCGGTTGCGGGTTTTCAAGCCGAGCTGCGTCGTTGAACCCAAGTTCACCGCCGATGCTGTTCTGTCCCGTGCCTCGAAGGCTATGCTCGAAACCACCGAAAAGGTGGTGGTGATCGGCGCGTCCACCGGCGGGACCGAGGCCCTTCGTGCGCTGCTGGAAGTCATGCCGCCAGACGCTCCCGGCATGGTGATCGTGCAGCATATGCCGGAAGTCTTCACCCGCGCCTTTGCCGACCGTCTCGACACCGTGTGCCGCATTTCCGTAAAAGAGGCCGAGCGCAACGACACCGTTCTGCGCGGGCGCGCGCTGATTGCGCCGGGCAATCAGCATGTGTTGCTAAAGCGAAGCGGAGCGCGATATTACGTCGAAATCAAGGATGGCCCTCTGGTTTCCCGGCACCGGCCCTCGGTGGACGTGCTGTTTCGCTCGGCGGCGCGCTACGCCGGGCGAAACGCTGTCGGGGTGATTCTGACCGGAATGGGCGACGATGGCGCCAGCGGAATGCTGGAAATGAAACAGGCCGGAGCCGCCACCATAGCTCAAGACGAAGCCACTTCCGTGGTTTTCGGCATGCCCAACGAGGCGATCAAACGCGGCGCCGTGGATTCGATTCTGCCCCTGCACGCTATTGCCGAATCGATCCTCATTCATGCCGGCTGATGCCGCCGCAGGGGAAGCCAAAGGTGTACTCAAAAAAGCTCGACCGGCTGAGTAACTTGCAGCACGATCTCCGCGGTTTCCCGACTGTCTTCCCTAACCCGTTTTGCGGCTGGCACAAACCTCCAGTGCGGGCTCAACACCGCGGGCTGAGGGCATGCCCCCTTTGAGGGGCCAGCAACCATTAAGCCCCCGGCTCTGCCGTGGAATAGTTACCACCATTTCGGTAAGGGGCCGCGAAACAATAAGCTGACCAAATGTCTCGAACGTGCGCCATCGCTCCCTAACGGGGTGCCCTCTGGGCCCGGCTCCGTCAAATGCGCATGCCGAGCCGCGCGCGGGAGCAAGCGGTTGGGTCTGAGTGCACAGGATATTTCTTCGCGGCTCCTCAGCGGAGGAAGATCGCCGCAAGCAAGCGCAGGCCAAGGGCGGGCAGCCCGCTCCGCCGCCGGATCCCGAATACAAGCCGCGCGGCTTGGGCGAGACTCTGCTTTCGAAGTTCGCCGGCGCCATGTGGGTCGACGAAACCGACAGCAAGGTCAGACCTCCTGGTCTCGCCCCGCAATTCCTGCCTGGCGGGGAAAATGGGCTGAGCCATTCCCTTCGATGGCCAGAGCTTTGCAGGTGGGCCAGGCGAGCACCGCCTGCCCCACCTGTGGGCTCACTGCAAATTCCGCCACTTCAGGAGTTCTGAAGGTGGCGCGTGCAGGCGCTCTCCGAATCCCCCATCGTGCCGGAGCGGGACAAGGTCAATGGCGGCATATGGATGTGCCGGCGGCCCGGTTCGGATAAAATCAAGGTTCGCGTGCGAATCACCATCTCGAAAGAGAATTACCTCAAGACCATCGCCGAGGCCGAATCGGAAGGAGAAACCGTCAAGGCCGTCACGCTGACACGCTGGCTGCAAGTGTCGGCGCCCGCCGTCACCATGGCCATCAAGCGGCTGAAGCGCGATGCGCTGATCGATGTGGGCGCGGAAGGGCAGATCACGCTCACGCCGGCCGGCCGCGAGATCGCCAACCGCCTGTTGAATCGCCATCACCTGATCGAACGCATGTTGACCGAGATTTTCGGGCTGGAGTGGTACAAAGTACACGACGAGGCGGAGCAACTGGAGCACGCCGTATCGGCCGATTTCGAGCAGAAGCTGGCGGAGCGGTTGGGTGCCAGCCACGCGTGTCCGCACGGCAACATCGTGGGGATGGATTCCCCGGCGGCGCGGCGGCAACGCGGCCTCAAGCCGCTCGAAGAGGCGCAAACCGGTGAGCGGCTGGTGGTGGTCAGCCTGTTCGAGCGCGACCGGAAACTGCTGGAGTATCTTGACGGGGCGGGCATCCGGCCCGGTGTGCGGCTGGAAGTAGTGTCCGCCATCAATGGCCTGGAGTTGCGGTCCGGGCGCAGGAAGATTCACCTGGAGCAGGCGGCGGGGCCGAAAATCTGGGTGAAGGCGGAGTAAAGCCGCCGGACTTCAGGCGTGCAGGACCAATTCCTGGTCCATCGCCTGAGCAAACAGGTAGACGCCGAACAGCGGCCTGGGATCGCCCTTGCCCCAGCGGTTCACCTGCCACTTGGCGCGCAGGAACTTCACGGGACGACCGGTGAGGTCCATCAGGATCTGGTACGTTCCGCAATAGAATTTCTGCGGGAACGCCACCAGCGGCTTGCTTCCCCAATCCGTACCGTCGGCGGAACCCCAGATGGAAACGTCAATGCTCTCCTGCTCAATGATGCGGGTGAGCCCCATGGTCAGAACCAGCGTTCCGGACTGGGGTTCGCCCAAGTCGATATCGGGAGACTGGCCGGCGTCGCGGACCGTGGTCTCCGGCAGCAAGAACTGTGGAAGCATAGTATCTTCCTTGCCCGGCATAGTTTTAGGCGGCATTAAGTTTCGTTAACTGGTGTCGAGCTAACTCCAGAGTCTCATATTTTTTGCAAAAACAAAAGCGTACTTGTTGGCTACTACCACAGGTCTGCGCATAAAAGCTCGACCCGGGGACGGCGGCCACGCCCACATGGTCCATCAAATGGCGAATAAAGGCGAAATCGCCGGCAAACCCAAAGGCCGAAATATCGGTCATCACGTAATAGGCCCCGCGGGGTCGAAAACAGCGGAAGCCCGCTGATTCCAGGCTGGTTATGATGTGATCCCGGCGCTTGGCATACTCCGTTGCCAGCCCCAGATAATAATCGGCGGGTAGCTCCAAAGCCTTTATACCGGCCGCTTGCAGGGGGGCGGCAGCTCCAACCGTCAGGAAGTCGTGGACCTTGCGGATGGAATCGGTCAAATCGGGTGGCGCCAGCACCCAGCCGACGCGCCAGCCGGTCACGGAGTAGGTTTTACTCATGCTGTTCACCAGGATCGAGCGGTCCTGCATGCCCGGCAGGGAGGCGATGGGGACGTGGACGGCGTCATCGTAAAGGATATGCTCGTAGATCTCGTCGGTGATGGAAAGCACGTCAAATTCCTGGCACAGGGCGGCGATCTGCTCCATCTCCGTGCGGGTGAAGACCTTACCGGTGGGATTATTGGGGCTATTGAGGATGATCGCTTTGGTCCGGGGGGTGAAGGCACGGCGTAGTTCATCGGGGTCGAAACGCCAGTCGGGCGCGTGCAGCTTGACGTAGCGCGACTCGGCGCCGCAGAGCTGCGCGTCGGGGCCGTAGTTTTCGTAGAAGGGTTCGAACAGCACCACCTCATCGCCGGGATTGAGCACCGCCAGCAAAGAGGCCACCATGCCTTCGGTGGCGCCGCAGCAGACTGTGATTTCGCGCTCGGGATCGAACTCCATGGCGTACGTGCGCCGGTACTTGGCGGCGATGGCGTCACGGAACGGTTTGGCGCCCCAGGTGATGGCGTACTGGTTGATGTCGGCGTCGATGGCGTCGGCGGCGGCCTGTTTGAGGACCGCGGGTGCCGGAAAATCCGGAAATCCCTGCGCCAGATTGATGGCGCCCTTGGTCAAGGCGAGCCGGGTCATTTCGCGGATTACCGATTCGGTGAAGCGCGAAATGCGCTGGCTGCGAAAACGAGCCCGTGGGGCGGTTGAAGGAGATGACACCTTTCGAGAGTAAGAGAAAAGCCGGTGTGCTGTAAAGCCGGAGTTGCTGGGAGGGCCCGCTGTTATCCAGGCGCGGGCCCATCCGAGTAGTAGAAAGGATCGTTGATGAAACTATAGCATCGGCCTTACGCGTCGAACAATATGCCTTTGGTTAACTCTGGGGTGCTATCCTGCGGCATAAGAGGCATGTGGCAACTTCTGAAACGCGCGGAAATCCCGTTGCGCATCGGGGTGATCGCGGCGGTGGCTTACTGGGGCTATGTCCTGCTGGCGCGCTACACCGCCGATCGACATTGGGCCGCTCGCCAGAAGAAGGGGGAAGCCGCGCCCGATCCCAAATTCGCGGCCACCTACGGCGGATCGGCCCTCAAAATCCTGCAGTTTTACGCGCGCGACGCGGTCCTCACGGAGGACCGGAGCACGGTGATTTGTTACGGCGTAGTCAACGCCAAATCGCTGCGGATCGACCCGCCGGTGGCCGCGGTCTACCCGGCGCTCAACAGGTGTGTGGAAGTCGAACCGGAACACGACACGAAATACACCCTGACGGCCGAAGGCAACGACGGGACTACGGCGACTGCGGGATTCGGCCTGGTGGTCAAACCCGATCTGGCGAACCGCCCCAGGATTACCGCGTTTCAGGTGATCAAGCACAGTGTGGAACTGGGGCGCCACTACTTCACCATCGCCTTCCGGTTTGAAAACGCCCGCACGGTGACGATCGATCCGGCGGTCTTTTCGACCATCGAGGATTCCGCTCCCTGGGGCCAGTTCGTGGTCGCCCCCGAAACTACCACCACTTACACTCTGACAGTGATGGGCAAGAAAGGCCGCAAGGCGTCCAAGCAGTTGACCGTGGAAGTGCCGAAGGGATGATGATTCAACGGCGGCGGCGCTGTTGAGAAGTTCGTTATGGCCGCCAGGAGGGCTGGCGCTCCCAAGCGTATGGGCGGTGCCCTATGGGCCGGAGATTTCGGGTAGTCTGGGAAAATGAGCGGAGCCATTCCTTGTACCGCGCCATGGCAAGAGATCCGGAGGTGGGGCAGGTGGTGCTCACCTGCCCTCTTTCCTGTTTGGGAGGCGGGCTTGGTTCAGCGCGGGCGGACTGGCAGGCGAGCACCGCCTGCCCCACCTCCGGGCTCACCGCGAGATTCCACGGCATCGAGAGTTCGGAGTCTGCGGTCGAGGAGAGTACCTCGAACCCACCGTTATCAAGTCGCGGACTAAGTGCGTGTCGCCGCCACTTCCTTCGGCCTACGCGATCCTATCCAGGGCGGAATCCGCGCCGAGGAGTACATCGACCGACGGCGCCGCCACCAACTTAGTCGCGCTCCTCTCGGACTTCAGATAGGCGTAAGGGTCATGGTTCAGACCACCCGCCGGCAGCCATTCCCATAACGGGCCGAGATCCCTCCGCACCATGTCCGAATAGAATGTCGGGAGTTCGTCGGTCTGCTGCTGAAAATACGGCGAGAACTGCCGGTCGCTATCCAGGCGCGCACGGATTTCCTTGTAGTATTTCAGCCGGCCGGCGCCTTCCGTCGAAACGGCCCTCACCACGTTCAGCCACCGCGAGGTCATCCCCTGAGTTGCGCGAAAACGGCGAACAATCGCCCGCGCAGTGAAAGAATACCGCGTCAGCTCGATCACCTGATCGTAGAAATCTCTCCAGCCATAATTCCGCGGAGTGACGTTCATCGCCTGGTTGTTGTTGAGGAAGTGAAAGGGGAACGGCAGCACGCGATCGGCCCGCTGGTACTCCAGATTGAGCGCCGCGGCCCGGCCAAACGCCGTCAGCAGGGAATAACCGGGAAATGCGCCGGGCGTCAGGTCCAGAAACCGCTTGGTAAGTTCGAACGGCTCCTCGCCCTCGTCGGAATCCAGCCCCAGGACGAAATTAGTTTGCACGTACGGAATGTATTTCAGAATCAGGTTCACGTGCTCGGATACCTGGCGGACTTTGGCCATCCCCTGCAACGCGCCGGTCTTCGATTTGCCGCCCAGTTCGAACCACGACTCGATACCGGGCAAGAGAGCTTTGAAGCCGTTGTGGCTGAGCCGCTTCAGGTGGGGCTCCGAAAGCAGGGATAAGCTGCTCTCGGCGGCGAAGTCGATGGAGCCTGGAGGCACGGCGTCCTCGATCATGTCGAGATAGTCGTCGAACCGTACACCGAAATTGGGATCGTGCCATGCCACCAGCGGCCGCTTGAATCGCGTCCGCAGGAACCGCAAGTCCTCCCGGAGTACGTCAAAGTCCATGGGCTGATAGGGCACGTCGGCGTCGATACAGAAACTGCACGTGTAGGGACACCCCAGGCTGCCGATCATGGGGACCATTTTCAGGAAGGGGGTCTTTTTGAGAGTCGGTTCAATGAAGTCCCAGCGCTCGCGCACGCCCGGAAGCGCCAAGGGCTGGCGCTGCGCCGAGAGGTGCACACCCATCGGCCGATGTTGCGAGCAGTCCCGCAGGACGTCGAGCAATGTCTCCCGGTCGGTGAAGCCCAGAACGTAATCGAAGTATTGCCGGGCATCTTCGGGGTAGCATCGGGCATGCGGCCCTCCCAGAACCGTAATCGCACCCCTCTCGCGGAAGAGGTTGCTGAGGGCGTACGCCGTGTGGGCGGCCTCGGTGAAGGCGCCGATGAAAAGCACGTCGAGGGTAGCGGGTAGCTCCTCGAGCAGGTTTTCAAAACCGGTATAACAAACCAGCGTGACGTCGTGCCCCAGTTGTCTGCACCAAACGCCCAGTACTTGCGGCATGATGCTGGCAAGATTGGCATTCATCACGCGAGCGTAGAGCGCTCTGGTGGGGCCTTTGGAGACTATATCGATGATGCCAATGTGGAGTTTTTGCATGTTCGATCCAGGTCCGGATACCGCCGTGTCCAGCCGTGCTCTCCCACCTTTCGGGGACCGCGATGGCCGGCCGCCGCCTGCCCCGTGAGTAGCTTCCGGCACATCGATTGTCTCTATTTCTCCTCGAATGCAAGGCGCCGCGACAAAGGTCGCGGCGACCCCTCAGAGTATTTTTGTTTCATCGATTATGTCATCTTTCCGGTGTCTTCGCTGAGCAATATTGCTCACCCGCATCTCCGAGTAGCATCGCGCCGTCCGGCGCAGCCCTCCCGTGGTCCCTGGCCAATCACCGTCCGCGGGAAAGCCCCTGCCCTGGATATGGCGGAGTGTGGGCGACCGTCCCTACAGTATGCCAGAAAGAACGGACGCAAGCGCGATAATTTCAGACTTCCTGATGTCGTGGAATTTGCGATGAGCCCGCAGGTGGGGCAGGCGGTGCTCGCCTTCGCTCGATCCCATTCGAGCAGCGACCCCAAATTCAGCGCTGGCGGGCAGGCGAGCACCGCCTGCCCCACCTGCGAAGCTCTCGCCATCGAAAGGAATGGCTCAGCCCATTTTCCCCGCCAGGCAGAAATTGCGGGGTGACCTCAGGAGTTCTGAATTTCGATGCAGGGTGCGTAAACGTTTCCGGGATTCCGGGCGAAACCCGCTCCGTTGCCGCCGCGGCTCGGAAACGGTCGCGTTGATTTCGTAAGAGTTACCGAGCCGCGCGCGCAAGCAGGCGGGGGCGTTCCCGGAAGCGTGTAGGCACTCTTCGATGCAGGCGCAGTCCGCCGGCGCATGCCCGATTTCGATTCAATCCCGCAGCACGACGTTGAGAAGCGAACTGTGGACCTCCAGGCCCTTTTTGTAGTCGATGAAGCCCTTCTTGCGGAACCGGTTCATGAAGAAACTCACCCGCGAGCGCGTGGTTCCAACGATCTCCGCCAGCGTTTTCTGGCTCATTTTCGGGATGACGGTCTCCGGTTTGCCTTCCTTGCCGAAATTGGCCAACAGCAAAAGCACGCGCGCCAACCTCTTCTCACTGGAGCTGAAGAGCTGATCGATCAAATCCTCCTCAATCCTGATATTGCGCGAAAGCACGTAGCTGAGGAATAACTCGGAAAAGCCCGGCTCCTTGTGAATCACGGCAATCGCCGCGGCCTTCTCCAGACGCATCAGCGAACACTCGGACATTGCCGCCGCGCTGGACATCCGGACCGGTTGCCCGGCCAGGCATCCTTCGCCAAAGAAATCTCCGGATCCCAGGATGGCAATCACAGCCTGCTTGCCGCGATTGGATGCCACCGTAACCTTCACCCTTCCCCGCCGGACATAAAAAAGGGCGTCGGCCGCGTCGGACTGCGTGAAGATGGCCTCGCCGGTGGCGTGGTGCTTCACCGACCTGCCGGTTCCCGCGCTCGCCAGAAAGCTTCTGGCGCTGAATCGACGCTTGTTTAGTTTCATTTTCCCGGGGTTCAAGCCATTCGCGCAGGCAACCCGTGCATGGCCCGGCGCGAACTCCCTGTCGAATTTCGGCGGTGCACGCAACAATCGTGGATCGCCGGCGATCCGAGCCATAGCCAGTGTAAGGTGCGTGTTCGTTCCCGTCTGGTCAATCTTGCTCACGAGGTTTTGCCTCGGTTTCCGCGAAATGCTAGGCTATACGTTCAGTGGCCGATTCAGATGGCAAAAAGAAAGGCAACAGCAAAACCGCAGCGTTCCACCAGCTTCGATCCGCAGGCCTTCCTGGCGAAAGTCGGCGCCGGACGAAGCGCTACAAAATTCCCGCAATCCAGCCGCATTTTCGCGCAAGGCGACGCGGCGGATGCCGTCTTCTACATTCAAGAAGGGCGCGTGAAACTCACGGTGGTGTCCCGCCAAGGGAAAGAAGCCGTAATCGGGATCCTCGGCGCGGGCGATTTTTTCGGTGAAGGATGTCTGGCGGGACAAGCGACCCGCATGGCCAGCGCCGCGGCCATGGTGGAATGTTCCATCGTGCGGCTGGAAAAGGCGTCGCTGATTCGGGTCCTTCGCGAAGAGCCGGCCTTTTCGGAAATGTTCCTGATGCACGTTCTCTCCCGGAACATCAGGTTTGAGGCGGACCTGGTGGATCAACTCTTCAATTCCAGTGAGAAGAGGCTGGCGCGGGTTCTGCTGCTGCTGGCGAATTTCGGAAAGACGGGAGAGCCCCAGACGGTGATTCCAAAGATCAGCCAGGAGACCTTGGCCGAGATCATTGGCACCACCCGCTCCAGAGTGAGCTTTTTTATGAACCGCTTCCGGAAACTGGGCTTCATCCACTACAACGGTGGGCTCGAAGTGCACAGCTCGCTGTTGAACATCGTACTGCACGATTAGCCGCCCGCCCGGCGCTCGGCAATGCGAGCTTCCAACAAGTCGCTCCCTAACGGTCGCGGCTCCGTAAGCAACCTCAGAACTCCTGATGTCGCCCCGCAATTTCAAACTGGCGGGGAAAATGGGCTGAGCCATTCCTTTCGATGGCGAGAGCTTCGCGGGTGGGGCAGGCGGTGCTCGCCTGCCCCACCTGCGGGCTCACTGCAAATTCCACGACATCAGGAGTTCAGAACCTCGTTCCGAGCCGCGACCGTAAGGGAGCGACCACGCAACAATACGTTAGCCTGCTTCTAGTCCATCAGCCGGTGGTGGTAGTTGCGATGCGGCGCAATCTGGTCGATCGCGAAGTGCGCGCTCCCCTCAACGGTCGCCTTTTCCTGCGCGCAATAGAGGCTGAAAGTCCTCTGGTCCGCGGGACAGGTGCGGGTATCGGCGCGGTTCCATTTCGCGGGCGAACTGAGAATCTCCCGCGCCCGTTTCTCCTCGCCCTATTAGGACCTGGCACAGCCGAAACAGTTAGCCGAAACGATGCCCGCAAATAAGAAAACCCGCCGGCCCTGACTGAGGGACCGGCGGGAGAGGAGTTCCACATCTCGATTGGACCAGCGGCCGTTACTTGCTGGGTGTGCTGGTAGCGGTCTTGGTGCTCTTCTTAGTAGAGCGAGTCTTGCTGCCCTTTTTGGTGCTCTTGGCTGCCTGTTTGCTGGCGGCGCTGGCAGAGGTTCCGGCGGGCGAAGCGGCCTTGGATGCCTGGGCGGCAAACGTCAGAGGCATGGTAGCAATCGCAAGTGCGATGGCGGCGAATAAAGTCTTTTTCATTTTTTTCTCTCCCTGCGGGCCCATCGCCCGCTTACATTCTCATATTGCGCCCGATCGCCTTTGCAATCGATAGCCTGTGCAGGCTATGGAACGCACCGAAATCGGGCCTACGGAGGTTAACGTTTATTAGCCTGCGAAAATAGCCCCGTCCGGGGATATCGGCGGGACTCCAGGCGCGCGATACTGAGAACGCTATGGTTCCACGCCAGATCACCCACCAGAACATCTTCCGGGTCCTGACCGTGGGCTTCGCCCTGGTGATTCTGCTGCTGCTTGCGGCCGCCGCGGTGGGCATCCGCAACATCCGCGCGATTCAGGAGAATGCCGCCGGACTGGTCCGCGACCAGGAAGTCACCAACCGCCTGATCGGCGAACTGCACAGCCAGCAGACCAGCCTCGCCGAAGTCTTCTCCGTCCTCGCGCGCGACCCCGATTCGGTGGACTACGACGGTATCATGGAGCAACTCAACCAGGCGGACAAAGATATCGAACGCATCACCGCCGAAGGGGCACGCACTCCGGAGCAGCAGCTTTGGAAGCGCCTGCGGCAGACGTCCACCGAGTTCTCCACCGAGGCGCGGCGCATCCTCTCGCAGGACACTCCGGAGAGTTTCACCTCCATGGCGCTGTTTCGCGATCACGAAGCCTTCATCGCCGTGGTGGCGCGCCTCATCGAGACGCAGTATCGCAAGGTGAGCGCGGCGCAATCGGAAATCAACCAACGCACGTCGCGCCTGCTGGAAACGTCTCTGCTGTTCGCCTCGTCCAGCGTCCTGCTGGCGCTGATGTTCGCCGGTCTCACGGTGCGCATGGCGTCGCACCTGGTCCGCGGAATGGAATGGCAGACCGCCGAACTGGGCCGCGTCTCGTTTCACATGCTGGAAGACCAGGAGGCCGCCGCGCGCCGGTTCTCGCACGAGTTGCATGACGAGTTGGGACAATCGCTCACCGCCGTGAAGACCAACCTGACCGCGCTCCACCCCAATGGGCAGGTCAATCCCGAGCGCCTGGCCGATTGCCTTCTCCTGGTGGACGAAGCCATCGGCAATGTACGTCAGATGTCGCAGCTTCTGCGGCCCACGATTCTGGACGATTTCGGGCTGGCCGCGGGGTTGCGCTGGCTGTGCGAAGGGTTCGCGCAACGTACCGGCATTGAGGTGGTCTGCGAGGCTCCTTTTGACGGACGGCTGCCGGAGGGCGCCGAGACGCACTTGTTCCGCATCGCCCAGGAGGCGCTCACCAACGTGGCCCGCCACGCTTCCGCGAAGCACGTGCGCGTCAATCTCGCGGGCGAAGGCGGGCAAGTCTCGCTGCGCATCGCAGATGACGGCTGCGGACTGGGACCGGTGACGGCCAACCCGCGCGGGCTCGGCCTGATCGGCATGCGCGCGCGGGCCCGCAGCGCCGGTGGCGACGTGGAGATCCGCTCGCGCCCCGGCGAGGGTGTTCTAATTGAGGTTCGGGTACCGGTGGGCGATGAAACGCATTCGAATCCTGTTAGCTGACGACCATGCCGTAGTGCGCCAGGGCTTCCGCATGATCCTGAGCGCCCACCCCGACCTGGAAATTGTGGGCGAAGCCGGCAACGGCCGGGAGGCCGTGGAACTCGCCGCCACCTTGCGGCCCGACGTGGTGGTGATGGATGTGGCCATGCCCGAACTCAACGGCATAGAAGCCACCCGCCGGTTGACGGCCGAAAATCCGCACATCCGCGTGGTGGCGCTGAGCATGCATAAGGACTCGGTCTACGTGCGCGAAATTCTGCGTGCCGGCGCGCGCGGTTACCTGTTGAAGGATTCCGTGGCCGACGATCTGGTGGCCGCGGTGCGCGCCGTGGCGGGCGGCGAAGGCTACCTCAGTCCGGCGATTTCCAATGCCGTGTTGGACGATTACCGCAAGCACGTGACCAACCCCATCGACCTGCTCAGCAGCCGCGAGCGCGAGGTCTTGCAGATGCTGGCCGAGGGGAAGACTAATAAGGAGATCGCGGTCACCTTGAATCTCAGCGTGTACACCGTGGAAGCGCACCGCGGACGCATCATGGAGAAGCTGAACGTGCATAGCATCAATGAGCTGGTCCGCTTCGCCGTGCGCAACGGGCTGATCGACTGAGCCAACCCTTCCATATGACGAATCCTCGAAGACGGACATTTCTTTTCGGCATGGGCGCCGCGGCTGTAAGCGTCGCGGCACAGTCTGGGGCACCGACGCCTGGGCCCTCGCTTCCCAATCCTCTGCGCGAGCCCACCAGTGTCGCGGCATTCGGTGAGGGCAAAACGGGCGCGATCCACCTGGCGCACGCAGGCGGAAGGTGGCAAGGGGAGGATGTCGAGGTGGATATCGCCAACGGCGCCGTCGGGGTCCGCGCTCCGGCAACTCGCCTCACTCGCCTACGATTGCGCTGGCAGGGCGGGTTTCCATCCGGGTGGCGATTTCTGGGAGATGCCTGGGAACGGTCGTACGGCGATTTGGAATGGCGCGGGCTGGTGGGCGAGCGTCCCATGCCGTGGTATTTCCTGACGTCGGGCGGCGGCCTGACATATGGGTACGGCGTGAAGACGGGCGCTGCGTCCATTTGCTCCTGGCAGGCCGACGCGGGCGGCGTCACGCTGTGGCTCGACGTGAGCAACGGGGGTGCTGGCGTGGAGCTGGGCGAGAGGCGCCTGGCAGCGGCGGCCGTCGTGGTCCACCAGGGGCAGGCGGGCGAATCCGCGCTGGCCGCGGCGCGCACGTTTTGCCGGGCGATGTGCGAGAAGCCGCGGCTGGCGCCGAAACCGATCTATGGCAGCAACAACTGGTATTACGCCTATGGCCGGAACACCTCCGCGGCGGCCAGCTTGAAAGATGCGGCACTCATGGCGGAACTCGTGCCGCCGGGCGTGGAGGACCGTCCCTTCGTGGTGCTGGACATGGGATGGGGCGGCCCGCCGGAGGGAGCCGGCCCGGTGACCGAGACGCAAAGCGGCTATCCCGACATGCCGGGACTGGCGCGGCAGATGAAAGAACTGGGCGTGCGGCCGGGTATCTGGACGCGGCCTACCTTGACCACCGAAAAGCTCGCCGAAGGCTGGCGTCTGCCACCCTCGGGAGGCAGGGCAAGAGGCGCGTCGATCACGCTCGACCCCAGCATCCCGGAGGCGCTGGCCTATATCGCCGCGAGCATCGCGACCATCCGCGGATGGGGCTACGAGCTGATCAAGCACGATTACTCGACGTTCGATCTGACCGGCCGCTGGGGCTTTGAGATGGGCCCCGAAATTACCGCGCCGGGATGGCATTTCCACGATCGGGGGAAGACCACCGCCGAAATCATTCTGGACCTCTACCGCGCCATCCGGAACAGCGCGGGCGATGCCGTGCTGATCGGCTGTAACACTATCGGCCATCTGGCGGCAGGGCTGGTGGAGGCACAACGCATCGGCGACGACACCAGCGGACGCGAGTGGAGCCGCACTCGCAAAATGGGCGTCAACACGCTGGCGTTCCGGCTGGCGCAAAACAACACCTTCTTCGCGGCGGACGCGGACTGCGTTCCCATCACGCGCGATATCCCCTGGGACCTGACACGGCAGTGGCTCGACCTGGTGGCGCGCAGTGGAACGGCGCTCTTCATTTCCGCCGATCCAGCGGCGGTTACGGCGGAGCAGAAGCCGGCACTCAAAGAGGCGCTCCTGGCGGCGGCCGGCCGTCACCAACCAGCGGTCGCCGTCGATTGGATGGACACCACGGTCCCGGAGCACTGGCGCCTGGATGGCCGGGACGTGCGCTACCACTGGTACGAGTAGCTATTTCGGGGACAGGCTACATAACCTCGAAATTAATTTCGAGGTTATGTAGCCTGTCCCCGAAATAGCCCTTCAACTTCGTCGCAGTCAGCCGCCTCCATGGACAGCGCCCCGTCACGCGAGGCGTGCCGATAGTTGAACGCTCTCCACTGACGGTATCGGTTGGCGGCGCGTCGAGTCCGGCAGTGACAGAGAACAGGTGAAGAGCCGGCTACGGTCGCGGTGAGATTACTGGATGGCGATGGTGACGTTGTCCTGGCTGGAATAGTTGCCGATGGTCAGGGACAACGGCACGTGACTTCCGAAATCGATGCTGGTCGGGACAATGACGTTGATCTGCAGCAGGCCCGACACGAATCCGGGGGCCGCTCCGGCATACAGCACCTGCGCATTGACCCCGCGAATCGTAACGCTGACCGGCTGCTGCGGCGTTGCGAACGGAGGCGTCAGTGGCGTCACCGAGCCATCGGAATTGGTCGACATCAGGCCCGGCCCACAGGCGTAAAAGGGAAGATAGCGAAACCAGGGCATCCAGCTACCAGGGTAGCAGGGGCGGGATGGCTCACAAACAAAAAGCCGCAACCGGCGCGAACCGGCTGCGGCTTTCCTGGAGAACTACGTTACTCTTTGGTGCCTTCGTCTGCTTCTTCTTCGTGCTCGCGGCCTTCGCGCTGGGCTTTGAGCCTATCTTCCTTGCGCTTGGCACGGTCGGCGGCGCGCTTCACCAGCTCGGAACCAACCAGTTCGAGCATGGCCTGTTCGGCGCCATCGCCCTTGCGGGGTCCCAGGTGGGTAATGCGGGTGTAGCCGCCATTACGCTGGCCGAAACGAGTGCCCAGCGTATCGAAGAGTTTCTTCACCGACGCCGGCGTCCGCAGAATGGCAGCGGCCTGACGGCGCGAGTGGAGCGTGTCTTCCTTGGCGAGCGTGATCATCTTTTCCACCCACGGCCGGACGGCCTTGGCCTTGGGCACCGTGGTGATGATGCGTTCCTGCTCAATCACGCTGGTGGTGAGATTCCGCAACAGCGAATTGCGGCTATCCACCGGCCGCTTAAGTTTGTATCCGGCATACTTATGTCTCATGAGCTACTCCCCGGCCTGATCCTGCGGCCCTTCCTCGTCCTGACCGTAATCCACCATGCCGCCAACCTGCGGCGGCGGGGCGACCAGGCGGCCGTGCTGGTCGATGCGCATACCCAACGCCAGCCCCATGTTGGCCAGAATTTCCTTGATTTCGTTGAGCGACTTGCGGCCGAAATTCTTGGTACGGAGCATTTCGGCTTCGGTCTTCTGCACCAACTCGCCGATGGTCTGGATGTTGGCGTTCTTCAGGCAGTTGTACGAACGAACGCTCAATTCCAACTCTTCCACCGAGCGGTTGAGCACTTCGTTGATCTTGTCGAGCCCGTGCTCGGAGATTTCCTCGGTCTGCTCCGGCACTTCCTCGAAGTTGATGAAGATGGACATGTGGTCCTTCAGCAACTTGGCGGCGTACCCGATGGCGTCCTGCGGCGACACGGCGCCGTTGGTCCAGACTTCCAGGGTGAGCTTGTCGTAGTCGGTCATCTGGCCGAGGCGGGCGGCCTCGACGGCGAAGTTGACCTTGCGGACGGGCGAATGGACCGAGTCGATGGGGATATAGCCCAGCGCCAGGTCTTCATCGAAATTCTTGTCGGCGCTGACGTATCCGCGGCCGGTCTTGAGGCGCATCTCGATGGAGAGCTTGCCGCCTTCGCTGACGGTGGCCAGATGCACGTCGCGGTCGAGCACTTCCACATCGGCGTCGGTTTCGATCTGGCCGCTGCGGACGTCGCCCGGCTGATCCACCGTGAGGCGCACGGTTTTGACGCCCTCGCCCATAATTTTGAAGGGGATCTGTTTGAGGTTGAGGATGATATCGGTGGCGTCTTCCACCACTCCGGGAATGGGACTGAATTCGTGCTCGACACCTTCGATGCGCACGGCGGTGATGGCCGCGCCTTCAATCGAACTGAGTAATACGCGGCGGAGGCTGTTGCCAATGGTGGTGCCGAAGCCGCGTTGGAAAGGCTGCGCCGTAAACATGCCATACCGTTCCGTAAGGGACTCGGTATTAGCGACCAGACGTTTGGGTTTTTGGAAGCCCTTGAACATTAGAAAGTCCTCGTTTGAAACCAGGAAGCCAAAAGCCGGAAGACGAACCGCCCGCCGGCTTCAATTCTTCACTTACTTCGAGTACAACTCGACAATGAGCTGCTCGTTCAACTGGATTTGCACCAATTCGCTGCGTTGCGGCAGCGCGGTGACCCGCCCCTTCAAAGCTTCGCGGTCCACGTCGATCCAATTGGGCGCGGGGGCATGAGCGGTAGCATCGCGAGCGGCCAGGACAGTGGGGTTCTTCTTGCTGCTTTCGCGAACCGAGACGATATCGCCGACCTTGACGGTGGCCGAGGGGATGTCGCACTTGCGACCATTGACATCAATGTGGCCGTGGCGTACCACTTGGCGTGCCTGGGCGCGGCTGGTGCCGAAACCCATGCGGTAGATGACGCTATCGAGGCGGCGTTCCAGCAGCGACATCAGGTTGTCGCCGGTGATCCCTTTCATGGCGGCGGCCCGGTCGAATGTACCGCGGAACTGCTTCTCCAGGAGGCCGTAGGCGTGGCGCGCCTTCTGCTTTTCACGCAATTGCAGACCGTAGCCGACGATCTTCTTTGCCCGATCCTTGCCATGCTGTCCGGGAATGAAGTTGCGCTTTTCAATGGCGCACTTCTCGCTGTGGCAGCGCTCGCCTTTGAGATAAAGTTTCATGCCCTCACGCCGGCACTGCCGGCAGACCGGGCCAATGTATCTTGCCAAGTTGACTCCTCTTACCTTTCTTTTACCAGGTGCGGTTTACAGCCATGGCAGGCCTTCGTCCCGCTTACAACGCTCCCTCACTGTCGCAGTTCGGAAGGAAGCGGTCCCAACTATACTCTACGCTTCTTCGGCGGACGGCAGCCATTATGCGGAATCGGCGTGACGTCCTTGATGGCGCGCACTTCAATGCCCGCCGTGGAGAGAGCGCGCACCGCCGATTCGCGGCCCGAACCGGGCCCGCTGACCCGCACTTCCACTACCCGCAATCCGCTTTCCCCAGCCTTGTTGGCAGCCGTCAGAGCCGCCTGCTGGGCGGCGAACGGCGTACCCTTGCGCGACCCGCGGAAACCGAGCGATCCGGCGCTCGACCAGGAAATGGTGTTGCCTTCCTGATCGGCGATGGTCACGATGGTGTTGTTGAAGGTGGCCTGGACGTGCACGACGCCCATATGGACGACGCGCTTCTCCTTCTTCTTGAAGCTTTTCTTTTTGCCGGCTTTGGCTGGTGCTTTGCCGGCTTTGGCTGCTTTTACTGGTGCTTTCGCCATATGATCTCAGATCGCTCTTTACGTCTTGGACGCGGACTTCTTCTTGTTGGCAACGGTTCCGCGGCGCGGCCCTTTGCGCGTACGGGCGTTGGTGTGCGTGCGCTGTCCGCGCACCGGCAGCCCGCGGCGATGCCGCAACCCGCGGTACGAACCCATCTCGATGTGACGCTTGATGTTCATCGAGATTTCCTTGCGGAGGTCGCCTTCTACCGCGCCCTCTTCTTCCAGGATCGTACGGACCTTGTTGACTTCGTCTTCCGTCAGGTCGCGAACCTTCTTGTTGAAATCGATTCCCGCGCGGTAAAGCAGGGACTTGGAACGGGTACGGCCGATACCGTAGATATAAGTGAGCCCGATCTCAGCCCTTTTCCCAGCGGGCAGATCCACACCGGCTAAACGTGCCATATCTCTTTATCCCTGCCTCTGTTTGTGTTTCGGGTTAACGCAGATGACCCGCACCACACCTTCGCGGTTGATCACCTTGCACTTGTCGCAAATCTTCTTGACGGACGCTCGAACTTTCATATCGTGAACCCATTATGGCCACGGATGAACACGGATAAACGCGGATAAGACTTAAGAAAATGTATGCTCTTATCCGTGTTCATCCGTGTTCATCCGTGGCTAAATCTTTTTCAAAATTCTTCCTCTGGTCGGATCGTGAGGACTTAACTCCACTTCGACCCGGTCGCCCGGAACCAACCGGACGAAATTCCGTTTCACCGTGCCCACTACGTGAGCCAAAACCTTTTGCTGCGTCGGCAGCACAACCTGGTACAGCGCGCTGGGCCGCTCTTCTACTACCACGGCCTCCACCTTCACGGCCGGGTCAGTACCCACGGCCCATTCTCCGTCACCGCGATGGAGTGTTCGAAATGAGCGCTATAGGATCCGTCCTTCGTAACGGCCGTCCACTTGTCCTTCAATACCACGGCTTCCGTCCGGCCGGCATTCACCATCGGCTCCACGGCCAGCACCATGCCCGGCTTCAACCGGGGATTCTCGTTCTTGCGGTCCACATAATTCGGGACCTGCGGTTCTTCATGAAGCTGCGTGCCGATGCCATGGCCCACATACTCCCGCACCACCGAAAAACCGTTCGCCTTCACATGCTGCTCCACCGTGCTGCAAATATCGAACAGCCGGTTCCCTGCCCGCATCTGGCCGATGGCCTTCTCGAGCGCTTCCTGCGTCACCAGGAGCAGTTTCTTAGTCTCCTCGCTCACTTCACCAATCGGCACGGTGATGGCCGAATCGCCATAATATCCGTCCAGCTTCACCCCCGTGTCGATGGAAACGATATCGCCCTTTTTCAAAATTCGCCTGGAATTCGGCATTCCATGGACGATCTCATCGTTCACCGAGGTGCACAACACAAATCGAAACGCTTCGCCGGCAGCCGGCACGTAGTAGCCCTTGAAAGCGGGCTTCGCTCCGGCATCGCCGATCATCTTGTCCGCGGCCACTTCGAGGTCCATGGTGCTGGCCCCTTCCACGGCGAGCTCTCTCATCTTCTGCAAAATTTGCCAAACCAGCAGGCCGCTACGCCGCATCTTCTCGAGTTCAGCAGCGGTTTTTCGAACGATCATCGCTTTTCCATCGCCTGGCCAATCTTCCGAAAGACCATCTCGGGCGGATCGTTACTGGCATCCACCTCGATCACCCAACCCCCGGCCGTCCGCAAATATTCCAGCACCGGACGGGTTTGCCGCTCGTATGCATCCAACCGCTCGCGGATCACTTCCTCGCGGTCGTCGTCCCGCCGCACCAACTTCTCGCCGTCCAGATCGCACAGTTCATCCACTTTCGGTGGGCGGAGCGCGACGTTGTACAGGGTTCCGCAGCGAGGGCATTCGCGGCGTCCGGTCAAACGGGCAATAATTACATTGTAATCAACCGCGAGATGAATCACCACCTCGCCGTTGGCACGCTGCTTCAGCCACTCCACCAAGCTCCGGGCCTGGGACAGCGTCCGCGGATACCCATCCAACACAAACCCTTCGACTGCATCGGGCCGGCCCAGGCGCTCTTCCACCATGCGGTCGACTACGTCGTCCGGCGCCAATGCACCGGCGTAAACCTTCGCGGCCACCGCAGCGTCTACACCGGCGCCTTGCCGGATGCCATCCCGCAGCATCTCGCCCGTGGAGATGTGGGGAACGCCCAGACACTCCGTCAGCAACCTGGCCTGTGTTCCTTTCCCGGAACCTGGCGAGCCGAACAGAACGATGGCTTTCACAAACCTCTTTACGACAACGTGTTAGAAACTGCTCCGCCGGCCTCGAATCCGGCCCGAACGCGGAGTAAACCCTTCATAATGACGCATGATGAGCTGGGCTTCCACTTGGTTGATGGTATCCATGGCCACGCCCACCACAATCAATAGCGATGTTCCGCCGAAGTAAAATGTCACCCCCATCCCGTCCAGCAACCACCGCGGGGATACCTTGTCGATCCAGTTTCCGACGAGCGCCAAGTGATTCAACTTGATTCCCGAAATCATGATGTCCGGGATGAGGCACAGAATCGACAGGTAAATGCCGCCTACCACCGTGATCTTGGTGAGGATGTTGTTCATATAGTCGGCGGTATTGCGGCCGGGCCGGATGCCGGGGATGAAGCCGCCGTACTTGCGCATGTTGTCGGCCGCTTCGTTGGGGTTGAAAATAATCGAAATATAGAAGAAACAGAAGAAAATAATGCCCGCCACGAAGAGCACATAATACAGCGGCTCGCCGTGCCGGATGGACATCAGGGTAGTCTCCAGCCAGCGGGTGTTCTTCACCGAGTTCATCTGCAACAGGGTGGTGGGGAAGGCCAGGATCGACGATGCGAAAATTACCGGAATCACACCGCCGGCATTGACTTTCAGCGGCATGTGCGTGGATTGTCCGCCCATCACGCGGCGGCCCACCACACGCTTGGCGTACTGCACCGGAATGCGGCGCTCGCCGCGCTCCACCAGTACGATGAAGGCGACCACCGCGATCATCATGGCGATCAGGATGATCAGCGTGAAGGCGCTCCACTCGTGGGTGACGAAAGTGTTCTGGTAGACGTTGGCGATACCGTTCGGGAGGCCCACGACGATGCCCGTAAAAATGATCAGCGACATGCCGTTGCCCACGCCGCGCTCGCTGATCTGCTCGCCCAGCCACATGATGAACGCTGTGCCGGTAGTCAGCGAAATGATGGTGAGCGTCACGAAACCGAAACCCGGGCTGATGACGATCCCTTCCTTCATGGACTGAAGACCGCCGGCGATGGTGGCCGATTGCACCACCGACAGACAGATGGTCAGATAGCGGGTCCACTGGGTGATTTTGCGGCGGCCCAGTTCGCCTTCCTTCTGCAGTTTTTCGAGGGTAGGGACCACCACGGTGAGCAACTGCAGAATGATGGATGCCGTAATATACGGCATGATTCCGAGGGCGAACACCGTCAGGCGGCGGATGTTGCCGCCGGCGAACATGTCGAAGAAACTGAAGAGCGATCCCCCGGCGGAATTGAAGAATTCCGTCCACCGCGCGGTGTTGATGCCGGGCGTGGGGACGTGCCCGCCCAGACGGTACACCGCCAGCATCGCCAGCGTGAACAGCAGACGTTTGCGAAGATCCGGGACGCGAAAGATGTTGGCGAACGCTTCCAAAAACTTCATGGGTTCCCTTCGATTCCCGGCGCCTACTGCGCCACCGCGCCGATCACCTGCGCCGTTCCGCCGGCCTTCTGAATTTTTTCCAGGGCCGACTTCGAAAAATGGTGGGCTTCCACCGTGATCTTGCGGGTCAACGTTCCGGTGCCGAGCACTTTCAGCCCTTCACCCAACTTCTTGACCAGCCCGATTTGCCGCAAGCTGTCCACCGTAAACGTGTCGCCTTCCAGTTTCTCCAACTGCACCAGGTTGACGATGGCGAATTCCTTCTTAAAGATATTGGTGAATCCGCGCTTGGGCAGGCGGCGGTGCAGGGGCATTTGCCCGCCTTCAAAGCCGCGCTTCTGGCCGAAGCCGGTGCCGGCGCGCTGTCCCTTCGACCCGCGCGTGGAGGTCTTGCCGTGTCCCGAGCCCATACCGCGGCCTATGCGTTTGCGTGGCTTGGTTTGTCCGGCGGGCGGTTTCAAGCTGCTGAGGTTCATATCTGGTTTCTCTCTATATGCCTGGGCGGGCCGGGGCCCTATGCCACTATTTCCAACAAGTGCGGAACCTTCTTCAC
>Ga0182013_10002345_pt1 | contig 24826 bp, 35 predicted proteins | sample 612S2MmetaG_FD_120487 | JGI IMG/M metagenome (GOLD analysis project Ga0182013, IMG submission 120487) | Permafrost microbial communities from Stordalen Mire, Sweden - 612S2M metaG | ecosystem: Environmental > Terrestrial > Soil > Wetlands > Permafrost | place: Sweden: Stordalen | collected...
ACCGAAGTGACGGATTACTGCCTGACCGATGTCCTTGCGACTTACAGCGTGTTTCTCCGCTACGAAATGGTGCGCGGCGAGTTGAGGCCGGCCCATTTCGACGCCTCCATGGAGAGCCTGCGGACCATCATTCAAAGACATTTGGAGCAATGGCCGCTATTATCTGCGTTCCTATAGCGCCGGAGCGTAACCCGGCCGAACGGTCGCGGAAAACCGACACACTGGGGACCGGAAGCGCGCGAGCAACGCAGGGAGGGACCGAGAAAGAACCGCGAATGACGGATGCCCCCCATATCCAGCGCGGGTCGGGGAGGAGCTTCAATAAAGCCCGGGAAAGAGTCGGGACGTTCACGTCACGAGTCCTTCGTTCAAGCGGGTCCGCTGAACCCCAACTTGCCACCGCTACCGACACGCCGTCACCTGGCGGCCTGGCGCCAGTAGCCGACATTCCGAAAACCCTTGTTGCGTCAAAATTGGGGTTTTGGTTCCTGCGGCTTGAAGGCGGGGACTCCTCGGCCGGAGCGCGGGAGAGGGCGGACCTCGACGAGAAACGTCCTGCGCCCCACCTCGACGTCAATGATGTCCCTGAGGCGCCGGTTCTGGTCGCTCTCGAAAAGTGGGTCGGGCGGAGTTTTGGCTCGCAAATCGGCTGGCGTCCGCACTTCCCATGGCGGTCACCGGCGACTAGCTCGCGGGCCGGGAGGACGTGCGGCTGGTCGAGCGGAGTCTGGTCGGGCCCTTCTGCCTCTTCACCGCGCCATCAAGTCCACGCTCGTGCCGCATAGCGTGACGCAGTCGAGTAGGGCGCCGACATGGTCGACCTTGACGTTCTCTCCGTTGAGCTTGAGCACATGCCCTAACGTTACGAGGCAAATGGTCCTGCACTCGGTGCAGGCGTCGATGCAGGCGTTCATATTCATCACGGTTCTCCGCTTGGATCGGCGATGAAATCAGCTCCCGCCGTCGGCAGTCATATCGGACGGACCCGCGCTGGGGGCAGCCTCGGAAACTACCCAATCCGAGGCTTGCTTCGCTTTGCGCCGGATGTTTCTTTCCAGCGGAAATGCCGTGCTTGGGCCCGCAGTGCCACTGCTTTTGGGCGCTCCCAAATATCTCGCTGGTGAGATGACCCTCGGAGACCTGATGCAGGCGGCCGCCGCGTTTTGGCAGGTCCACGCCGCACTGAACTGGCTCGCGGACAACGCTTTGAGCCTGGCCAACTGGTCCGCGTCCGCACGGCGCGTCGCCGCGCTAGACCTTGCATACCAGGAACTCGACGTACAGGCGTCGCAATGCGGTCATGAGGCGTTTGCAGCCATGGAAAGCAAGTCCAGGGGCGGGGATGCAGGCATGACCCAGAGCGCGAATGGATGAGCGGCGACACGGACATTTTCGTTGGGTTCCTTGTTGCGCTTTCCATGGCTTCGCTCAGATCAATCTCATGGCCATGTGGATTGGGGGGCGTGATCATGAGCGCGTTTCCACATGCGCTTATGGATTTTGGTTTGAGCTTTGTCGACCTGGGTCTGGAATTTTGCGTAAACGAAGCTGAGTACATTCCGAGGTTGGTCGGTTTCTATATCGGGCATATTTAATGTTGAAGTGAAGAAGTGCTTCGGCATTTTCTTTCAATCCGAGCTTGTCGCTTGCGGCAAACCCGGGCGGGTTGGCTGCAAAGCTTCGGAGCTGGCGTCAAACTGAAAGGCGTTCCAAATGTTTGGCATACTCACCATCACCGTTCTCGTCCCGTTGCTCGTCGGCGCACTTTCAAAACGGCTTCCGCGGCCGCGTTTGGCTGTCGTCCCGATTGAGCATGATCGTGCTCACTCACCTGGGCCTGTCAGACCTATTTCTTCGCGTTAAACTCTCGTGTGACGCGCGCCCTACCGGGCCAAAGCGGCCTCCCTGCGAGGCGCCATGCCCGGTAAGACGTATGGCGTCGATCGTCGAATCGCTGGACTCCAAGACATGAGAAGCAAGGGCGACGGGTGGTTCGGAGGCCCGTCCGATCCGCTGTGCAGCGTTTCGGCGATTTCGCGCCCATTCAACTGCATTCTGCGTCGCTTACGGTGGCTTGAGTTCGGGTTTGCCGCGCCCCTCCCCTTCTGGTGGACTCGATGAAAGCACATTTTATGATCGGAGTTACGGCGCTGGGTTTCGTCTTGTCGAACTATGGGGCCTACGCCCTTTCGGCGTGGTCGGATTACTTCAGCAAGAATTCTCAGGTGCGGCTGCAAAACACGGCGGACATCATACACGCGGATATAGCTTCCCATCCTGCGAGAATGGACTTGTCACCAGCGACTGACGCTGTTAGGCCGCTGTTCGAATCGACGTGTAATGAAGCAGTGATGCGCAAGCGCGATTGGGGCAATTCGCTATCGGTCCAGCGCCTCAAGCAAACGCGCTATTTGCTGTCGCCATATTTGATGGCGCGTTCCGCGCGGGGATGCCTCTGCGCCATTTCGTTCGATACCGCGTTTGCTGCCGGTTCCAGGCTGCTATTCAACTTGAATGGCTTCGCCTTGCGATCGACAAGGGGGGCGCAATAGCGTCGGGGAAACAGTAGACGGCATGCACAGAAATGAGGGGACTTCCCCTGATCAAAGCGAGTTTTATGACGCCATCATTGAAGCCGAAGGAACTGGACGGTTCAGCGATCCATATAACGAAACCCTAGGTTATGGCGCCTATGGACTTCCTCCGAAATTGCTCACTGAAATGACCATCGCCGAGATCTATGTTTTTGGAGACGAAATTCGTGCAGCTCATGGTCGTTCGTCAGCGCTCGGCGCGTTCCAAATCGTCGGAAGGACGCTGCGAGACGCTCAGCGCGGGCTGGGGCTGAACGACAGGGAAGATTTTACACCACCAATGCAGCGCCGCATCGCCTCTTGGATTGCGTCGAAACAAGGTCTGGGCGCATGGGCGGGCTTTAGGATTCATCCGGTTCAACGCATCCGCGCGGCGATGGCGATGAAGCGTCGCACGGATTGTGATCAAACTGCGCCGTCATTCCGCGAATACGTCCGGCGCAGCGTCAAAAAACCGCCAAACACCGCCGCATGGACCGGGAGAAAATGATGGAAACTCATATCATGTGCGGCCTTCACGGTCGCCAGCGTCGCGTTGGAGTAGGCGCATATATCCGACAGGCCGCACCGTCGATGAAATTGGACGCCGAAGCAAGCAGAGTAGATTCCGAGTCTGGCTTTCGGGATCGCGACCAATTAGTCCCTTCGTTGGAAGGAAAAGTTGGGATCGCCCGCGCGATCGCCTTGCAGCCATGGTCAGGCCGTTGGTCGGATGGCGTCCGACGACCAATCAAAAAGGTTGGCGGGACGTCGACGAGGCCGCCTTTGGAATCGCATATCGCCATCAGCGCCCCAAACTGAACCATTGCTTGCAATTTGGCGGTGAAACGGGATGCGCTGTAATCGCTCCTCCCTCTCTTCAAAATCCCGGGGCGCTACGTGTCCGCCTCTCCGACCGACTGCAACGATGGAAAACCCACATGTCCTGTTCCGACCGCGGTCTTGACGGAAACTATATCTTGGAAAGTTGTCTGGGGAAGTGACTGCATCTAGGAACGTGCATATGGACCCGGGAACGGAGCGCCGCGATGATGCGCTGCTGACTTTGTTGAGGTTAACCCGGTCGGCGGCCTACAGCTTTACTACCGTCACTCCGTTGACCAACGCCCGGGTCAATGCACGTCTGGAGAACGCTCGGGCCAAAGACCTGGCTGGCGTGTTTGGCTGGAGTATCCCGTTCGGGAGGGTTCTGGCGCCAGAATTATTCCAAGCTCTGCAAAGCGCGCAGGAACTCGAAACCTTTGGGGATGCTTGGCGTTCCCGCATTCGAGTTTCAACCCTCTCATCAAAGTATTTCCTCCACAGCGCTCATCCAACGCTTGAGCCTAACGCGGTGTTTTTCGGGCCGGACACCCTGCGCTTCGTGCGCGCGATGGAACAAGATCTCCGCGTCGCGCGGCCGACGATCCGCCGCGCTATGGATATTGCCTGCGGCGCGGGCCCCGGCGCCATCACGGTCGCTTGCTACGCCCCAAAGGCGCAGGTGTTCATCAATGGTCATCCGAAGGTGCAGACCCCATGAACACCCCGCTCAAACTCCTCGGCATTCCTGGCAGCCTTCGTCGGTCCTCCTACACAGGTCTTTGCCGTGATGGACTCTATGCCATCGCCGAATTGACGGCGGCTAAATTCGTCACATTTTCAACCCCCACCGAAACAGGAGCAACACGATGACCGAAAAAACCGCTAGCGTCCATTGGGAAGGCCAAGGCAAGCAGGGTCAGGGCAGGATCAGCACCGAGACCGGTGCGCTGAAGCGTTACCCCTACGGCTTCGCCAGCCGCTTCGAGGACGACCGGCGCGGCACCAACCCCGAGGAACTTCTGGGCGCAGCACATGCCGCGTGTTTCACAATGGCGTTTTCCTTTGCGTGCGACAAGGCGGGGCTGGCGACCACCGATGTTGATACCATGGCCAGCGTGCGCCTTTCCAGGCAGGGTGACGGCTTCGTCATCGATCACATCGCTCTTACCATGCAGGCCACGGTGCCCGGCATCGACAATACGAAGTTCCAGGAGATCGCCGCCACGGCCAAGCTCAATTGTCCTTTGTCGAAGGCACTTGCCGGCGTTCAGGATATAACCCTTCTGGCAACGCTGAGGCCGCATACCGCCGGCTGAATGCGTTTGAGCTGGACCGCGATTTTGCACCGCTCACGACGCGAAGCGGGGCAAGCCATGCTCAACGGGCCTGCAAAGGGCTTGTGTTGCCTACGAGGTTTCGAGCGGCGATCGCGTCGCCTTTCACGTGGATCGCGAGCATGAGGGCGAAGGCATGCGTGATCGCTCGGGTCGTGATGATGATCGTGGTGGCAATCACGACGACCGCCGCCCGGACGATGCTCGCCGCTACTATCCGGCAGTGAACGTGGCGGCAGCGCGCTTCGCTGCCGCCTTTCTTCGGGATGACGACCGTTGCAAGGAGTCTTGAAATGGACAAGATAGGAATTCTGGGTATCGTGGGGAGCTTGCGCAAGGACTCCTACAATTGGTTTGCGCTCAAGGCGGCACAGGAAATCGTACCGGATGGGGCGGTGCTGGACCTGATCGACCTTCATGGCATTCCAGTCTTCAATCAGGATGATGAAATGGCGCCGCCCGCGAGCGTCCTTGAATTCAAGCGACGGATTCGGTCTGCCGATGCCATCCTGTTTGCCACGCCCGAGTACAACTATTCGGTTCCCGGAGGGCTCAAGAATGCTATCGACTGGGCCTCAAGGCCCTACGGCGAGAGCGCCTGGCAGCGCAAGCCGGCAGCCATAATGGGCGCGTCGGTCGGCAGTCTAGGAACCGCCCGCGCGCAATATCACCTGCGGCAGATGCTGGTTACGTTGAACATGCCGGTGGTTAATCAACCGGAAGTCATGATCGGCAATGCGGCACGGGTGTTTGACAAGGCTGGCAGACTTACCGATGAGCCGACCCGGCAGTTCATTCAAAACCTGCTGGCTGCGCTGGTGCAGCTTGTTCTGGAAAGCCCGAACAGCAAAATTCCGACAAAATGAGAATGGGATGCTTGTTGCGAATGGCTGGATATGGCCGAACGACCCAAGCCGCAGCGTGAAGCGACACCGCTGAACGGGCACGGCGACACCCGGTGTTAACGGGAGAACGTCTTTTGCCAGAATAGGCAAAGCCGCCAAAAACGCGCGACCGCGCAAGCCAACGGTGTCATTGGAGTTGCCCAACTGCCAAGGGCCCGTTGGGTCAGCGGCTCCGGCCTTGTCCGCTCCTGCATTCAGGCCGCATTCGGGCGGCTGGGGGGCGAGAGCCTGTGAATTACGAGGACAAAGAATCCCGACGCATTGCGTAATCCTCCATTTAGCTCAGGCTCTTGAATAGCTTTCGGCGGGTTGATTCGGTGGGCATGAGCATGACTGAAGAGTTCGAGCTACTGAGATTCTCAAAAACCGAACTGGTTGTTAAGCACCCTACCGAGGGACACCTATTCGTTTTCCCGATCACTCAGGCCATGGTAGGTAGACGCATTGTCGGGGAGGGCGCTTGCCGAAATGGATCGGCGACGAAACGCTCTGCGCAATTTTTACACATGGTCGCCAGACGTTTTGCGGAGACCGAAGCCCGACGGTTGGATTTGATCGGCTGATTTGCGGCAAAAGAACAGGCCGCCTGTTCAAGGCGCCTTGTGCATCAGCTGTTCCAGACGCGGCGGGCCCCACTTCAGCGAGCGCCATGCGGAATTCAACATGGTGCGCCAGGCCCTCGGCGAAGCGCCCCTGATCGGCTTTTTCGCGGGCGGAGAAATCGCACGCCACCATCTATATGGCTACACCGGCGTCCTGACGGTTATTGCCGGAGCCGCCTGAAAGAAAAGGGAACGCGCCAAAATGAACGCCCAGCCGAAGATCCTGCCCTCTACGTCCCGCTTGCCTTTCGGCCGGTTTCCGAGAGCCAGGCGTCGAATGGGCGGCGCCGCGCCCGCGGAGTCCTGAGCATGCCCGCGGCGGATTCGGTCTCGAAGGAAGGCAAGGATGATCGCCAGATAATCTCCGCCTTTGGGGTGGCCATGCCCGGGCTCATTTACGGGACCGCGTGGAAGAAGGAGCGCACCACGGCCTTGGTGGAATTGGCGCTGCGGTTGGGCTTTCGAGGCGTCGACACGGCTTGTCAGCCCAAGCATTACCACGAAGCGGGTGTGGGCGAGGCGCTTTCAGCGGCCTCCAGCAACGGGCTGACCCGCTCGGAGATCTATGTTCAAACGAAATTTACGCCCCTCGCGGGACAGGATCCGAACGACGTCCGCTACGACCCCAAGGCCAGCCTGAGCCGGCAGGTCATAAAGTCATTTGAGACGTCGCTCCGCAATCTTCGCACCGACTATCTGGATGGCCTCGTTCTCCATTCCCCTTACCCCAACAACAGGGATACGTTGGAGGCGTGGCGGGCCATGGAACGCCTGTATGACCAAGGCGTCGTCCGCCAATTGGGCGTCAGCAATTTCTATGAACTCCCGCGACTTGAAGCGCTGTGCCGGAACGCCCGGATCATGCCCGCGCTGATCCAGAACAGCTTCTATGCAAAAACGCATTACGACAGGGATATTCGGGCCTTTTGCAAAGAGAGCGGCATTGTTTATGAAAGCTTCTGGACCCTGACCGCCAATCCCGAGGTCCTCGCGGCGACAGGTATGATCGAACTCGCCGCGAAATACGAGCGAAGCCCGGCCCAGCTTTTTTTCCGCTATCTGACGCAGCTCGACATAGCGTGTCTGACCGGCACGTCGTCGAAGGACCATATGGAGCAGGACCTGTCCATTTTCGAGTCTCGCTTGAGCCCGGCGGAATGCGAAACCCTGGGCTCCCTGCTGCTCCGATCTCCGTGAATGGGCGCGGCGTCAGAGCGGCCTTATGCGCTGAACAGAGATCTCGTGACGACTCGCGCGCCACGCCTCGTATAGGGGGCTGGGTGACGAAAAGGGTGGGGCGATAGGCGCCGCGGGAATAAGCGTTTCGCCTTCCGATCTTCAAGCGGTCTCCCTTGGCTGGCTCGGAACCTGCAAGAATCTGCTTCAGAACAGAGGAGCGCTCCATGAGCGTCGAGAGCAATCGGCTCGGTCAAGAGACCAGCCCCTATTTGCTGCAGCACCAGCATAATCCTGTGCATTGGCAGGCTTGGTCCGCGGAAACTCTCGCCCTCGCCAAGCAGACCGGAAGACCCGTATTGCTCTCGGTCGGCTACGCTGCGTGTCATTGGTGCCATGTGATGGCCCATGAATCTTTCGAGGACGCCGAAATCGCGGCGTTGATGAACGAATATTTCGTCAATGTGAAAGTAGATCGCGAAGAGCGACCGGACGTCGATTATTTGTATCAACAAGCGCTGATGATGATGGGCCGACGCGGCGGTTGGCCTCTGACGATGTTCCTCACGCCGGACGGCGAGCCCTTCTGGGGCGGAACGTATTTTCCGCCCTTTGCACAGGGCGGAAGACCCGGATTCGCCGAGGTTCTGAAAACCATCGCGGATCTGTGGCGCAGCGGCGCGAGCGCGATCGAACACAATTTCAAGGAACTTGGGGCGGGACTGGCCGGCCTTTCCGTGACCACGCCGGGGGAAGCGGTCTCGCCCGAACTCGTCGAGACCATTTGCGAACAGTTGGAGCAACGGCTCGACCGCGTCGATGGCGGCTTCGGCGCGGCGCCAAAATTCCCGCAGACGACCAGTCTCGATTTTCTCTGGCGGGCCTGGAAGCGGACGGGTCGCGCCTCGTTGCGCCAGGGCGTCCTTTTGACTCTCGATCATATTTCGCAAGGCGGCGTCTATGACCATTTGGGCGGCGGCTTCGCGCGCTACTCGACCGACGAACGATGGCTCGTGCCGCATTTCGAAAAAATGCTCTACGACAACGCCCAGCTGATCGATCTGTTGACCGAGGTCTGGCAAGACGAGCGGCGCGAACTCTATCGCTTGCGCGTGACTGAGACGATCCAGTGGATCGCGCGCGAGATGCGCACGCCAGGCGGCGGATTCGCCAGCAGCCTCGACGCCGACAGCGAAGGTGAGGAAGGAAAGTTCTACAGTTGGAGCGAAACCGAAATAGATGAGGCGCTGGGGGCGCGCGCGCCGTTCTTCGAACGCGCCTATGGCGTCGACCGCGCAGGCAATTGGGAACACGGCAAGTCCATCCTCAACCGCTTGGGATCGATCGAGCTGTTTGACGAGGAGACCGAGGCGGCGCTGGGGCGAGACCGCGCCGTCCTGTTCTCGCTGCGCGAAGGTCGCGTAAGGCCTCTGTGCGACGACAAGGTCCTGGCGGATTGGAACGGCTTGACGATCGCCGCCGTCGCCAAGGCGGCTTGCGTTTTCGAACGCAGAGACTGGATAGATCTGGCGATCGAGGTCTTCACATTCGTGAAGGGCGCGATGACAACGGACGATGGCCGTCTGCTCCATTCCTGGCGAGAGGGACGCGCACGTCACTTGGCCGTCCTCGACGACTACGCCGCGATGTGTCGCGCGGCGCTGGAGCTCTACGAAGCAACTGGCGCACAGTCTTATCTCGAATGCGCCCGGCGCTGGGTCGAGCATGTCGAACTTCATTATCACGATCGAAATGGCGGCTATTTTTTTACCGCCGACGACGCCGATGCGCTGATCGCACGCGCGAAAATCGCCGAGGACTCGGCTCTTCCCTCCGGCAACGGCATGCTGCTGCAAGTGCTGGCGCAGCTCTATCATTTGACCGGCGAGAGCCTCTACCGGGAACGCGCCGAAGGAATCGCCAAGGCCTTTTCCGGCGTCGTCCGCCAACGCGTTCTTGGGTTTTCGTCCTTGTTGAACGGAATGGAAATGCTGCGAGAAGCCGTGCAAATCGTCTTGATCGGCGAAGCGAACGCGGAAGATACGGCGTCGCTGACGAGAGTGATTTACGGCGTCAGCCGGCCCGGTCGCATTTTCAGCGTCATCGCCCCCGGGACAAGGCTTCCACGCGCGCATCCAACTTTCGGCAAAACCTCAAGCGGAGAGCAGGCTACGGTCTATGTCTGCCGGGGAATGGTCTGCTCGCTGCCGATCGTCGATCCTGAAGCGCTCGCCGCGGCCCTGCGCGAGGCGTAACGCATTTCCAACGTCCTCACGCGGCCTGTCCACGCCGCCACACGCTTGCCAGCCAGGGCTGTGCGCCCGCTGGCGCTCCGCTGGGCCTGTAATAACGCTCAAGCTCGACGAAGCCCGCCGCCGATCCCAACGCTCGCCAGCTTTCGGGGGCATGAAACACGCCATAGCGTCCGTCGCTCCACCCTTCCTGGTCGGCTCCATGCGGAATGGAACTGAACAGAACGCCTCCATTCTTCAATGCGGCGCGAAGCTGGCGCAGGACGCGAGGCAATGCGCTGCTCGGCACATGAAACAGCGACGCATTGGCGAAGATTCCGTCGAAATGGCCTCGAGGAAAATCGAGTGCGAGAAAATCTTGCCGCCACACCTCGCAACCGCTGTGTATGCGCGCCATTTCGACAAAGCGTGGCGCCCCATCGAGGCCGATCGCGACGTGCCCAAGTTCGGCAAAAGCCTTCAAATCGCGTCCGGGCCCGCAACCGAAATCGAGCAAAGTGAAGGGACGCTCGCCACGAATGTGATTCAGCATCGCCGCGATGTTTTGCGTGACGTCGTGCCCGCGCGTGCCCTCCCAGAAAGCCTCCGCGCGCTGATCGTAATGTTGCAGCGTGGGGCCGGTGACCTCGTCCAACTCGTCAGAGCTTGGATTCATGCTTACCCCTCCGAACAATCGTCTCGTGATCCCCGACGCCGCAAACATCACGCCAAAACTTGAGGCCTCTCTCACCCCGCTGAAATCGATCTTTATCGACGTGAAGTCGACGCTTACCAAGGCATGGAGGTCAGCGTGCAGGCTTCCTCCCGACAGCGGGGATACGGCACAAATCATTCGTGTCGGAGCATTACCGCTGGGACGAATGGAAGCATAGGCGGTCGGTGACGCATATGAAACAATTCTCCGTTGGGACTTGGCATATCGACGATCCGACGCTCGCCTTCGGTCGCGCGTATCCATTCAGTGCGGACGCCCAAGCGATTGGAGTTTCAGTTACCGTGCGCCTGGTCGAACTCCATGTCGTCCTCGAAAACCGGTTCGTCATCCCCGGAAACCCCAAAGGCGCCGTCGAGGTCGACGTCCCGTTCAGGCCGCTGCAGCAAACCTTCGTCTTCGAGCCGTTCGATGTCTGGAAGGTCGCGCAGCGTCGCGAGCCCAAACACCTCCAGGAATTTCTTCGTCGTGACATAGGCGAAGGGCGCACCGGGTTCGGGCGCGCGCAAGGCCCCGTCGATGAGATCGAAGCGCTTCAGGCGGCCGATGACGTCGCGGCTGATCTCCTTGCCGGCGAGTCGCGACACATCGGCGCGGGTCGCCGGTTGCAGGTAAGCAATCGCCGTCACCGCCAAAAGTTCGGTCGGCGTCAGCTCGGGCGCGCCAGCGTCGCGAAGATCGCCCGAACTCGCCGACCGGATCGCGTCCGCAAAGCGCGGTTTGGTGCGCAGCTGATAGCCGCCGGCGACGAAGACGAGTTCGTAGGGTCTTGCGCGCAGCTCGTCCGCGATGTCGGCGATCAGATCGTCTAGATTGCAGCGCGGTCCGACCAATCTCGCCAGCGTTTCTCTCGGCACCGGATCGCGCGCGCAAAAAAATCGCCGCCTCGACGCGGCCCATCCATTCGCGCCAGCGCGCGGGTTCCGGCAATTCGGCGAGATCGGGATCGAACGGCGATTCACGTTCACGCCTTTTCGGACGACTCATGATCGCGCCTCACAAACCATAGAGCCGAAAATTCGGGCGACCGGAGAGTTCGCGCACGGCGCCGAGCTCGATGAGCCGATCGAACAAGCGACGGGCGGCGCGATCGGAGAGACGCGCCACTTTTGCCGCGCGGGCCGGGGAAACCGCGTCGTCGTCCAGCAAGAGTTCGACGACCCTTCCAGCGCCCTTGGCGCGCAATTTGGGTTTTGACGCCAACAGCGCCTGCGAACGACGCGACAGCTCGCCCGCCAGGGCGAAGGCCTCTTGGGCCGCCATCGCATAGGCGCCGGCCACGGCGTCCGTCCAATCCGGATCGCCGGGGCGCGGGCGCTTGCCGGCCGCGCCCCGGCGTAACGACGCATGCGCAATCGCCGTGGCGAGCAGCGGAACCGGCGCGTCCCAGCCGAGGCGCTGCGCCAGCGCGAGATCGGCGCCCCAGAGCGCGAAAATCTCGGCGTCGACGGGCGGCGCGTCGGATAAAAATTTCATCGCCGCAGCGCTGGCGTCCACCGCCGCCGCGAGCGGATCTTTGGCGCCGGCGACGAGGTTCCGCAGGGTGTCGGCGAACGCCTCGACGTTGGCGCTCTCCGCAAGGCCGAGGAGATCGGCGGCAACTCTCAGCGTCGGCGCGTCGAGCCGCAGCGGTCGCATTGCGAACAGGTGTCGCGCTGCAGGAAATCGCGCGACAGTATTTCAATATTTTCAATTGGTTACGCCTGTACGAAACTTGAGAAGTTGTGTGAAACGTGAGAATGGCGTGACAAATTTGCGCGAATTGTGCGAATTATCGGCCCCAATGTTTGCGAACGATTCGACCTTGGCAGGCGGAACGAGACGAGCGAGATTAGGAAGAGGCATGCCGCCGCGAAGACGCGATCCGCATATTGCTCAACGGTCGGACGTCGACCTTGACCGCAAAAACTGCTCGCCGACGCACATCCGTGATTCTCATATTTGCAGCAAATACGCGACGAAAGCCCGTTTTGGTCTCGCCGTTTCCAGCAACGGTCGTCCGAAACCGGGGCAATCACACACTTTCGTGCAGAGTGACATCAGGCCTTTTCGAGCATCGCCTCCCAACATATGTGATTCAAAGTCCTTGTGCGCCTTTGCCTGGTCTGTTTCGACACGAACAGGCCGTTCGCCGCAAACGAGCATTTCTGCTCGAGCCTTATGCTGCGCCCGACCAAGCGCTCATCGGATTGAGTAGTTTCCGAAGCTGCTCTTGGAACGGGTCCCTACGGTATAATCGTCAATGGCGAGAAATACTTTTGTCGCCGATCCGGGAGGAGAACTGCGATGGACATGAAGGCCTGCATCGACGCCTGCACCGAGTGCCGGACGACCTGTCTCATAACGCTTGGGCATTGCCTCGCTCTCGACGGCGAGAACGTCAAGGCCGACCGGATCGACGCCCTGCTCGACTGCATCACGCTATGTGCGTCCGGCGTCGATTTGATGGCGCGAAATTCTCCCCTGTGCGGACGCAACTGCGCGGTTTGCGCCGAGGCTTGCGGGCGCTGCGCGGAATTGTGCGAGGCGACTCCGCGCGATGTCGTCATGCAACGCTGCGCCAAAATATGCCGAGAGTGTGAGACGACCTGCACCGTGATGGCGGCGCATTAGGCGCGCAAATCAAAGGCGCTACACCCAATTGCGCCAAACATTATAGCGCGAATGCGCGCGCGATCTGAAAATGACAGCCGGATTGAATCGCGCCAAGCTTTGACAGATGGCGCGTGGGGCGCTGTGTCGGGCGCCACACCGGCAAGCGCCGGTTTAGCTCGAATATTTCCGTTAGAGGCCGCATCGCCTCCACGACGCGCTGGCGTCGCCGCCCGCCTGCGATCTCAGAACCGCTGGATTCCATATGTTTTCCCGCCTAGATCCACAAAAGATAAAGCAAGGCATTTCTGACGTTGAACGCCACGTGAAAGAACGCAATGATACGCTGTCGAGATAGCACAATGCACCCGCTCGCGATGAACTTCCGCAGATTCGTCGATGACCCGAGCTTCGTCTGTGTGGGAGCCAAGGCCGCGCTCGCGAAGGGTCGGATGCATGTGATCATCGCCAAAGATCTTTTGTCGAGTTGTGACGACTATCGCATCTATTCCGGACTTTGTGAGATCGTCCGCGACTATCGGGCAGATCGGGAAATGTTTCAGAGTTTCGTGGTGATTTTTGAACAGCCTGCTCACATGAGCGAGGAGAGCTTTGAGCGCGCCCTGTGGGTGCGAGCACAGTCGCTGTCCGACAAGGACGCTTCCAATGGTCAGGCCTATGACGATCGCGTCAGTATGCAGCCAGACAATCCACATTTTGCCCTCAGCTTTGCGGAGGAGGGCTTTTTTATCGTCGGTCTGCACCCGGGAGCGAGCCGCGAGTCGAGGCGCTTCGAACGGCCGACTCTCGTCTTCAACCTTCACGATCAGTTTGAGCGCCTGCGTAGCGATGGCGATTATGAGAAAATGCGCGCAGTGATTTTGAACCGCGATAAAAAGCTCACGGGAAGCGTCAACCCGATGTTGGCGCGGCACGGCGAAACGTCAGAGGCGCGCCAATATAGCGGACGACTCGTGGGCCAAGATTGGAAATGTCCCTTCGATCCTTTGGAGAGATCCTCCTATGAACCCAAAGCGAATTCCGCCACGGTCCGGCGTGGCGTTCCTTCTCTCACGCGGAGAGACACTGACCGTCACTGATCCCATTGGCGAGCAGGTGGCCGACCTTCTCGCATTCAGGCGAGACGACGTGGATGAAGCTATATCGTCCGGTCGTTCACTCGATTATGCGGGGCGCCTTTTCCTGACGACCGGAGCCGCAATTTATTCCAACCGAAGCAATGTGCTGTTACGAATCGTCGAGGATACGGTAGGTCGCCACGATTTTTTGCTGACTCCCTGTTCGGCAGATACGTTTCGCATCCTTTACGGCGACGAGCACCCTCATCAGGGATGTTTCGGAAACCTCTCGGTTGCGCTGGCGCCATTCGGCATTGTTCCGGATCGAATTCCTGTCGCGTTCAACATCTTTATGAACGTCGTCGTCAACGCGGAGACGGGCGTGCTGCGAGTCGCTCCGCCTTTGAGTCGCGCGGGCGATCACATAACATTCCGAGCGGAGATTGACCTCATTGTCGCGCTCACTGCATGTTCGGCGCCACAATCAAATAACTATGCGTTTAAACCCATCGACTACGCCATCGGAATGGCCGAATGTCGGCCCAGGTCGAGTTCGCTATGAACTTCGACGGATCCAGAGGTGGTCCGACGGGCAGTTGCCCTTCAACAGACGCGGCTATCGAGTTGATGGTTCCGACACAAGGAGGTGAAACGAAACCTCGCGACGCACGATAGCCGTGATCGCTCCCACATAGACCAAAAGAACTTTTTTCGTGGCGCACCGCCCGATAGACTCTCGGCGGAAGTCGCGATGAGGACGTATGGTCGAACGACCGCGCTGCTCAACAACACATTTCAGAATTTGCGCGCCGGAAGCTCCGGCGCGCAGAGCAATTGAATACCGTCGCTGTGTTCAGTTCGCTGGCGTTGCCGATTGATCACGCAAAGCGTGAATCCGATCATGGTTCGCTTTTACGCCTGCATATTGTCGGCGCACAATAATCGCGATATCTGCGGGCAACGCCTCTTTGAGCGCGGCTTCGTAATTGTGCATCGCGGCGTCTTCTCCGCGCTCGCACTCTTCGAGCACCACGTGTTCCTCCATGCCGGTAACCGAAGACATTATGTCGGTCCAGCGTCGATGCAATGTTCCGCCAATGCTGCCAGACTTGGCAGGCTCTCCGCCGAGCTTGCGAATCTGGGCTTCCAGCTCTGCGGCGCCCTCGTCACAACGCGCTGCCGAGGAATCGAATACCGGCGTCAAGGCACCATTCTTGACGTCCTTCGAACAGGTTCGAAAGCCCTTGGCGCCATCCTTGGTCGTTTGCAGTAGCGAATTCAAGGTCGCGATAACTTCCTGATTATTCATGTCAACTCTCCTAACGAGGGGTATGCGCACGATCGCGCGAACGAATAGCCTCTCGAGTGTTCGCCGCATAGGATCGGAAACTACCCACTGAGCCCCACACCGCCCTGTGAGCTTTTTCAAAAGGACGCAAGACGGATGTCACCGCTAAGCCGTCAGTGCTCGACGCGCTGCTGGAAATTGTTGTGCGCCGACACATGAGTGCGTTGTGCAGTGAGCCGGTCCGTGACGGATCGTCATGCATTTATGCCCCGCGTGTCGTCGTCGCGCGGCATGGGTATTTCCCGACCCTATACGGCCCCCGGCGCGCCCGCATAGGGTTGGACGTTGAATTGAATACAGACCACCGACGCTCCGGAACCAAACAAAGCCTGTTCGCTAGGCGTTGCGTCGCTCGAGGGTTAAGCGCTTGACCGTGGATATCAAATCCCTTTCTGAAAAACGCAGCGCGAACTCGCAGCGGGTTAGCGCATTGCGTCGCCCCGGTCACTTGGCGATAGTGTGTCCCGATGCGCTATTTGGAAGCCTCTGTACTCGCGCGCGGCGTCCCGCAGGCAACGTCCGACATCTCAGGAGACGTTTATGAAAGTGGACAACCAAAAACTCAGCAAGGCGGATATTGAGCACGCGATGATGACGCCATCTTCCGTGTTTGACACGCCTGCGGAGGTTGTTGAATCGGAGGGGCTCACGCGCGCTCAAAAAATTGAAGTTCTCAAGAGATGGGAACTCGACGCGCGCGCCCTGCAAAGGGCGACGGACGAAAACATGACAGGCGGCGAACGTCCGCTTCTCGACGAAGTCAACGACGCATTATCGAAGCTTGATCCCGGAGGCGCGACGCCCGACGGTTTTGGCAAAGCGCCTACAAAAATTTAAAGGTCGATGCGCTCTTTGGCGCCAGCATGCGCTTGATGGCGGAACCGCATGCGTTCGAGCGCCAGGTTAATTTTATCGCGCGGTAGCGGGTCTTCCGATGCGTCGGTAGCCGGACGCGCGCAAGATTAATTCCTGTGTGGCGCAACCAGTGGGCTTCAGGACGTTTGTCCTCGAACCAGAGCTTAAAGTGAGTTTGCAGGGTTGAGGGTCCAAACGCCAAGAAGGCATCTTCCGATGAGAACCGAGACCGTCGCAGACCTTCTAGCCCGCGCGCTGTTCCAGGCGGGCGTGAAGCGCATATATGGCCTTGTCGGCGATAGTCTAAACGGCATTACCGAGTCGCTGAGAAAGCAAGGCGAGATCGAATGGATTCATGTCCGTCATGAGGAAAGCGCCGCGTTCGCCGCAGGGGCGGAAGCGCATTTGACCGGGAATCTTGCCGTTTGCGCAGGGAGTTGCGGTCCTGGCAATTTGCATCTTATCAACGGCCTTTTCGACTGCCATCGCTCGCGTGTGCCCGTGCTGGCGATCGCCGCCCAAATCCCGAGCGCCGAGATTGGCCGCAACTACTTCCAGGAAACCCATCCTCAAAATCTTTTCCAGGAATGCAGCCATTACTGCGAGTTGGTCACGACCGCAGCGCAGATGCCGGGCGTCCTCGAAACCGCAATCCGCGTCTCCGTCGGTGAGCGTGGCGTCGCCGTCATCGTCCTGCCGGGCGACATAGCCTTGACGGAAATGCCGGCAGAAGAACGCTTGTCAGCCCATCTTCTGCCCACGCCTCCAATAGTCCGGCCGCGGGATTCGGAACTCGCGTCTCTGGCTACGATGTTGAACGCCGCGCCGCGCGTAACGCTGCTCTGCGGACGCGGCTGCTTCGGCGCCCGCTCCGAACTCATGCGCCTCGCCGAGGCGTTGAAATCGCCGATCGTCCACGCTCTCGGCGGGAAAGAGGGAGTAGAACATGACAACCCCTACGACGTCGGGATGACAGGCCTGATAGGTTTCAGCTCCGGATTTCACGCGATGCGGGAATGCGACATGCTGCTGATGCTCGGGACGGACTTCCCTTACCGCCAGTTCTACCCGACAACCGCGAAAATCGCCCAAGTTGATTTACGCGCCGCGAATTTGGGCCGACGGTGTCCGATCGACATCGGTCTTGTCGGCGACGTGGCCGCAACGATCGACGCGCTGCTTCCCTTTCTGATGCCGAAGCAGAATCAAGAGCACCTTAACCAATGTCTTGCGAATTATGCGGAGGCGCGGAAGGGCCTCGACGAACTGGCGGTCGGGCATCCCGGCCGCAAGCCCATCCACCCGCAATATCTCGCTAAAGTCGTGAGCGATCTTACGGCTCAAGACACGGTTTTCACCTGTGATGTCGGAACGCCGACCATCTGGGCGGCACGATACCTAAAACTCGGACACAATCGGCGCCTAGTTGGTTCTTTCGTGCACGGCTCTATGGCCAATGCGATGCCGCAGGCCATCGGCGCGCAGGCGGCTTTCAAAGGGAGGCAAGTGGTCGCGCTCTGCGGCGATGGCGGTTTTGCGATGCTGATGGGCGATTTCATCACGCTGGTGCAGCAGAAGCTGCCCGTCAAGATCGTCATCTTCAATAATGGCGCTCTCGGATTCGTTGAGCTTGAGATGAAAGTCGCCGGGATTCTGGAAACGGGAGTCGAACTGATCAATCCCGATTTCGCCTCCATGGCGCGAGCAATGGGTGTTTTCGCTCGTCGCGTCGAAGATCCTGCGGAGCTCGAGTCGGCTGTGCGAGAAGTTATAGCCCATGATGGTCCAGCGCTGCTCGACGTGCTCACAAACCGGCAAGAGCTGTCGATGCCGCCGAACCTCGAGCTCGCTCAGGTAACGGGTTTTAGCCTCTACCTGATGAAGGCGGTGATGAATGGCCGCGGAGAGGCGGTCATCGATCTCGCGCAAACAAACCTCTTCCGATGAGCGCGCGATCTCATGTTGGAGCCGCAAGAAATTCGAACCATGCGGATACGCGGCGACGGCGACGCCTTTCAGAAGAGGCTGAATACCATGACCCGAACGGGTCCGCATTCCTTGCAATCATTCGTTACGCGAGAGATCGAGACTCGATCGAGGCGGAGTTTCGATCTGGTCAATCTAAAGTTCCACTGCTCCTATTTCGCGCCGTTGGCAATCGCCGTTCGCACCAATGGCGATGTTGGCGCTTCCCAATCGCCTTGTCATTCCTATCGGCCGCCAACGCACCAAATTGCGGCGAGCGCTATTCGATCTTGGCGTCCCGTGAAGAAGTGACGGTAGGACACGAGGCGAGTCCGGGAAAGCACTTTTTTTTGTGCCGCAGAGCCTGAGGAGACATCAAAATGCACCCGAGCACTAAATGGCGAGAGCAGATAGACCCAGATGAAGCGAACCGTTTCGAGCGATATGCGGAGGCCTTCGTCAAAATGCAGCAGCGCAAATCTCAGGAGTTCGGCTATGGACGCGCTTTGCATCGTAAGCAGATTTTGGCCCTGAGAGCCGTGTTCGATGTGCTTCCGGACCTTCCCGAAACAGCGCGGCACGGGCTGTTCGCCTCGCCGGCCAGATATGAGGCCTGGATTCGCCTCTCGAACGGCGGCCCGAACCATGCCCCGGACTCGAAACCAGATATTCGCGGATTTGCCGTAAAGGTGTTCGGCGTTGCAGGCCCGACCGCAACCGCTTCTCTCGATTGGGGATGCCAGGATTTTCTGCTCATCAATCACAGCACCTTTGCGTTCCCGAAAAGTGAGGAGTTCATGGATCTAGCGCTGGCGTCCGACAGGGGCCTCATATCCTTGTTGACGCACATTTGGAACCGGTATGGCGCGTTCCGCGGCGTCGCCTTAATGCGTCGGCTCGCCGGGGTCGTCGGCAAGCCCTTCAGAAGTTTCGCCTGTGAAACCTTTTATAGTGCGGCGCCGATCTCTTGCGGGCCTTATGCCTGCCGCCTGCGGCTGGTTCCCAATGGAAATCCGCCTTCGGGAGATGATGTGCGAGATTGGGCGCGAGACGTGAAAGATCGACTGGCGCTGGCGCCTCTCGCGTTCGACTTTCAATTGCAGTTCTTCGTAGATGAAGCATCCACGCCGATCGAAAATGCGTCGGTCGATTGGCCGGAAATGGTTGCGCCCTTTGTAACCGTCGCTCGCTTGATAATCCCGCAGCAAGAGTTTTCGAACGCCGCCGCCACCCAGTTTGACGCTCAGGTCGAAGCCTCTTCTTTTGATCCCTGGACGGCGCTGATGGTTCACCGACCCTTGGGTAATGTGATGCGTGCGCGCAGAGTGGTGTATCTGGCCAGCAGAAGCACAAGGGGTGCGCCATGAGCTCGCCCCGGTATGTCTGGGGGTAATTGGCAGGGTGCAATTTTCCCGTGATCATCATCGCGCTCGTCAAGGACCGAAAAGTGTTCGTCGCAATGGATCCGCTCGGGGCGGGCGCACCCCGTTCACAGCCTGCGATGCGACGAACGGGCCTAGACCCAACAGTCGTGTTACCAGACACCATTTGGCAGAAGTGCCCAGGAAGTGCGGCTTTTCACGCCCGGACGACGCCCTAGCGGCGACACACTTTTGACATTTCGCCGGTTGAGCCGAGCCTGGTTTCACGGATCAAGGCCACAGGATGCCGGCCCGTCGGATCATCACTTTTGACCGAAGACGCATTCTGTAAAAAGTCACGCCTTCGATCAACGCAAAATCGGCTCAGAACCGATTTGGCGGCCAGTGACACGACTGTTGAGTCTAGGCCGAACGGCGACGCCGAACGAGAGTCCGGCGCGGCGGACCTGGCCGAAGCAATCGCGACGAGCGACGGTATGCCAACGCCGGATTGTCCCCGCGAACAGTTGGCGAAAAGCGCCTATATTCCGGTGAGCCTGGCAGGATTTCCAACTCGGTTTGAAAGACGCTTGGACGTTGATCAAGGATTGGAGACGATCATGTTCAAATCGGGTAATATGTTTACGAAAGTGACGGCGGAGTTCGGACGACGAAATGATTAAGGATCGCGGTCGTCGCCGACACGGTAGATGCAAAAATCGAAGAATCGCCTCGACAGGTCGAGCGAGCCCCGTGGCTTTTTATTACGGCCAGGGTTCATCGAAAGCGGCTTTCCGATTTTTGGCTCGGCGGCGATTCCCGCGAAAGCCGCAAGTCCCGCGCGCGATGGCTCTCGATTGGACAGCGTAATGACCGCTATCGGGCTTGTGAAGGACTTTCCTGTCGTTTGCGTCGGGGGCTCGGCAGGCGGCCTCGACGCCTACATCCGTTTTCTAAGGTGCGTGCCAGCAGATATTGGCGCGGCTATCGTCATCGTCAATCACTTGCGAACCGTCGCCACCCAACTCCATGAGATTCTCCCATACCACACCGCAATGCCGGTTGAACTCATCACGGAAGGTTTGGTCCTTCAGCCCAATCACGTGTTCATCATTCCGGCACAGCGCGATCTCCATGTCCTTGATGGAAAATTTCGCCTGAAGCCGATTTCAAAGCCAAGGGGCTGGCCCGACGTTATTACGGTCTTCTTGAATTCGCTCGCCCAGCATTGGAACGGGAAGCTTATCGCCGTCATTGTTTCCGGCTATGACGGCGATGGGGCCGCAGCTTTGCGCGGCATAAAGGAAGTGGGTGGCGTCACCATCGCGCAGAAGCTTGCGACAGCTGGTCAGCCAGATATGCCCGAGAGCGCGATCGCAACCGGCTGGATTGATTTTGTCCTTTCACCCGAGGATATCGCGCGGAAAATCGTTTGCATCGCGCGCGGGAATACGAACGTCCAAGGCGCGTCGCCGCGCTCCTGAGCCGTCGACGCAGAAACACAGGAGATAAAAAATGGAAATTGTGCCACGACGACAAACGATTAACATTACGCCGCGCTCATCTCCATGGGAAATGAACGACGATGTTTTTCTGGTCGACCTCACGCGTCCCGTCGTGGCGGCTACCAAAGTGACGCGCGCCCCGGCGAAACTAGGGCGGCTTATCCCGTTGTCCCAGGGTCGTCGATATTTACTGGCTCGCCGAATTGGTAGGCATGATTTTGGTTCTCGGTTTACCGCGTCGCCCGATCCGTCTTGGCGCATTCTCATGGGTTTCGGAGATTGAACTAATCGTTGGCTGATGGCGCCGAGATGGCAAATCCAATGGCTATTGTTCCGGCTTTCGTTTGATGGCGAGTCCCGTAGCGCCACGTTTGCGGGCCAGAAAAAAACGTATCATTTCGTGTGACGCGTCCGGTCCCGCAGGATCAGTGAATGACCCCGCCGCGCTGCCGCCCGACCAGCCATGACCACTGCCATGCACCGTCCAATTTTCCAAAAGAATGTCGCCGGAGCCGCGCCAATATTCGGTGCGGGTGAAATCCCTACCGCCCTTTGACCGACCATTTTCCGAACGACTTTTGAGCGGTTGAGAGCTGGATCGCTGTATGGCGGATAGAAATGCCGCTGCGTTGGACGGATGGACCACCCTGTCCTCATCGCCATGGAAGACAATAGTGTAGACAAGGCGGCCCGATTTGCTATTTGCGCCGGATTCCATCCCCCGGCGCATCGCCGATAATGCGCCTCGCAAGGTACGGATATCGCCACGCGCAAGTCCCGAATGAACTCCAACCGCGACATAAAGTTCCGGATACGCTGACGCGGTGATGGCCGCAGCGGATCCTCCGGCCGAAATGCCCGCAATATAAACGCGCGCGGAATTCGCCTTGCAGAGGTCCATGACATGACGGGTTAAAGCTGCGATCATCGATGGCTCGCCACTGCCTCGTTTCTGGTCGCCTGGACGGTGCCAGTTCCAGCAGCGATTGAGGTTGGCGGAAACGGATTGCTGCGGGTAGAGCACGAGAAAGCCCCGTTCGTCGGCAATTCCATTCATGCGGGTGCCAACCGCAAAATTCGATGCGGATTGCGCACAGCCGTGAAGCATGACCAGAAGCGGCAACCGGCGCCGCTTTGACCCTTGCGGCGTGTAAAGCTTGTACGCCAAGTTTCCTTCGCGGCAGGCGAACTGACCATCGACGAAGCTGCCGGGCTCGGGCCGTCTTTCGGCCAACGGCGTCGAAGCCCGTTTGGCCTTCGATTTCCTGATGCCTTTCTTCGCCTTTTTTGGGGCAGCCGGCGACAAGATTCGCTGGAGCACAACGGCTGCCTTTAGAGTTCGCTTTCGCGCCGTTCTTGAAGATTTCAACCAAGTCCCAAATAAGCTTTTCATCGGTTGCTCCGTCAAAGGCGAAGCCCCACCCGCGCTAGTGTTTCCAGAGAAACCGCCGACCGTTTTGGCGCCGACCGGCTCTGGTTGTCACTTGACCTACCGTCAATCTCCTCCCCGGCCACCTTCGCCGGAACCTCTTCGATCAGCCGCCGTCAACTTCATTTCGGCGGCTCGGCGGGCTGCCCTTGCTGATTGGAGGGCGGCTTGTTCGCCTCGTGATGACCGACCACGCAACCTACCGCCGCGCCAAGCTTACCATGTCCGGCCAAGTGCCCAGCGATGCCCCCGATGATTGCGCCTTTGATACAACCTTTGGCCTCGGCTTGAAGGGGCGCGATTGCGGCAATGATCGCGAACGCCGCGGGAATTCCAGACGGAATTTTCATGTAGCCTCCCCTATTTTTTGAACACAGACCGAAGATATTTGCATTTCGAGACAGCGGCGCGCCGTTGGGACAGCAAACGGCGAATTCGAATTCTTCATGAGTTCGTCGCATCGCTTTTCGATCGGAAGCTGACCCTCCACCGTCGTGCCCGAAAAGGCGTCGCTTTCGCCCCTGAACCTCCCGGCGACCGGCATCGCCAGGCGAATATCTCGTGCCACGGCGACGGGGATCAGAGTGAAACCGCCGACGCTCCGGTTCCTGGGCTCGAAGATGACCCAGCCGGCACCCGCCGCATAAATTTCCCTCACGCGTGGGTCGTTCCAGCCTCTGACGACGGCCTCTTCGTTGGTGAGGGGCTAAATGATAACCGGAGACGGTTCTGGCTCCGAAGCCGAACCGTCTCCGGCTTCGACGAACTAGATGGCGAAGTCGATGCGGGCGGTTTAAGAGCTCGACTACCATTTCGTTGGTCAAGAGGGGAAACCGGAAAAACCATATCATTCTCTATGCCGCCGCGTCCGGTTGACGCGCATCGATCTCACCGACTTAGGTCAAACACCGGCGCCTTTAGGCCCAATAGCTGGGCGCCTCGTAATAGCCGTCGACTTTGCGACCGTATTCCGGGGTCCACTTGAATTGTGAACCGCCATCGTACTGCGGAGCGGCTTCAAGCTTGGCCTTGTTCAGATTGACGAGATAGCCGCCTTTCTGAGTGTCGTATTTGAGGGTCGACCAAGGCAGCGGATAGTGCTTGTCGCCCACGCCGAGAAAACCACCAAACGACATGACAGCGTAGATCGCACGACCGCTTACCTTGTCGATCATGATGTCTTCAACGGTGCCCAGCTTATCGCCGGACAAATTGTAGACACTCGTGCCCTCGACCTTTTCGGCTGCGATAAGAGTGCCCGTGGTGATCGAAGTAGCTGCTTCCATAATAATTCTCCTTGTGAGGTTCCGCAGCGCGCGGCACCGCGTTCATATCCGATAGGCATCGTACGAGACCGGCCTCGAGCCCAGATTTAGGCATTCCCGCTGGCGGCTCGCTAGGATCGGCTTCTACTCAATTCAATCCAAGACATGCACTTGTAGGGCTCGTGGCCAGCGCATTGATTGAATGGGAAAGGCATGACTTGGATATCCGAAGAGGGCCGATGGCTGCTGTCAGGCGGCATGCAAAATATGGAAAGTTTTGGTCCTCTCGCGACCTTTTTCGTGTTTGAGCCAAGACGCTCATCATATTGCGGTGCGCGAGTGCGATTTTCCAACGTCGCGACGCCTGTCATTGAGCAGATTCCCGTGCAAAGGCTTTGTCGTGTCGATCATTACGCGGCCCAACATCGATTGGAATATTGGAACGCGATATGCTTCGACGAGGAAGGCTCGTCACACCCGACCGATTCACGACGGGTTGTCGACGGCGATTGGATCAGCCAAACCGCTACAGGTGAGGAAAAAAGCATGAGCAATTCCATTGCCGCGTTGTTTCAGCGCCTGACGCAAGGCGTTTACGTGGTCGGCGTGGCGCATGGGGAGACGCGTAATGCTTTCACCGCAGCCTGGGTGACGCAGGTTTCTTTCGATCCCTTGCTGCTGGTCTTGAGCATCAACCCGCAACACTCGTCCTATGGCCTGCTGAAGCAAAGCGGCACCTTCAGCGTCAATGTGCTGAAGAAGAGCCAGACGGAACTGGCCACCCATTTCGCACGACCCGCCCACGCGGACAAACTGGCCGCGACTGAATGGACGCCAGGCCACGCCGGCACGCCATTGCTGCGTGACGCCCTGGCCTGGTTCGAATGCGAAGTGGTGAGCGAACATCCGGCCGGCGACCACATTCTGGTGCTGGGAAAGGTCGTTGGTGGCAGAGTGCTGGATTCCGAAGCTGAGCCCATGACCTATCGTGAAACCGGCGCAATGGACGGCGCCTCAGCATTATTCCCCGAGGGTTTCGGCGATGCAT
>Ga0182013_10002346_pt1 | contig 24821 bp, 24 predicted proteins | sample 612S2MmetaG_FD_120487 | JGI IMG/M metagenome (GOLD analysis project Ga0182013, IMG submission 120487) | Permafrost microbial communities from Stordalen Mire, Sweden - 612S2M metaG | ecosystem: Environmental > Terrestrial > Soil > Wetlands > Permafrost | place: Sweden: Stordalen | collected...
AGCACGTGCCACCAGCGCCACGCTCGCGCCCGGCTCCAACGTCTGATTTACGATCTGCCGCTTCTCTGCAACCGAACGAAATCGGCGAACGCGATGTGAAGTTCCCTCTGCCTGATGCATGACTACATCGTCAGACCCAGACCGATGAAGATGCCAGAGGGGAAAACCGGACGCTTACGGAGCGCGCGAGCGAGAGCACGAAGCGAAGGAGGGAAGCGCGGGAGGCCGGTCATAAGAACCACCTGCTTGCGCGAAGCCGCGTGTTGAGGACGGCCGGACTCCAGCCGGAAACATTCCGCAGACGCCCAAGGAGGCCTGCGATGAGTTCGGAATAGTAGATGCTTACAGGTTTCTTGGCCGGGAGCGTGGATCGCCAGCTGAGCCCCGTGAATTTGAGAACCTGCTCGCTGAGGTAGGTCAAATCGTTAAAGGTCGAGCCCTTGACCAGTCTTGTCGACGAGTACATTCACTGGGCGCTCATACGGGCCCATCAAACATCTATAACATCAGGACCATCTTTCTTTTCGATACCTCGCTCCTCAGCGCAGTACCCCATCGTTGTATAATATGCAAGATTTGCTTGTGTTGTATCTAAGCGTCCAAATTGCGCGATGATCCCGGTATCCGACCGGACACAGATGGCATATTGGGTTAGAGGTGGTATCTGCACATTGCCGATATCACTAGCGTGATCGAGCCTCAGGGCTCGAACCCGCTCAGCACCGACAGTAATCGAGATCCCTTTGATAGGGGGACGATTCTCAAAGTAGAAGTCAAGAATAATATTTGCCTGAGACATGTTGGGGTTAAGGAGCATCAGTGCTTCGTGTGCTTCAAGCGATCCCTCGCCCGACTTCTGGGGCAAAAAACCGTCGGGAAAGTACCAAACGTTCGCGCCCGTTGCTCTCATGAGATAACTCTTCCGGCCACAATCATTCGACCTTTAACCATTCGATTTCACCTCGTATTTGAATACGCATGCGTTCGTTCACCTCGCTGGAATCTTGGGCATTGCAGCCTCAATGCCCATTCGCATTAGTTGCCTCTGTCAACGTTCAGCGATGTCAAGAAACACACTAACGACTGCTCTTCTTCGGGCTGTCTGCTTGGTTCGGTCCACGCACGTTGATTCGGGTGTCCTTCATTCTCGAGACGATATCACATAAATTCGTCAGAACGCAGTGGTTCATCGTGTTGCATTTTGGCCGTGCGCTAAGATGATGATTGCTGTCGCGACCAGAGCCATTCCCGAAACCATATAAGAACGAGTCTTCAAGGTAGTGACATTCCACTCCCCCGTTAGAACCCCGGCGAGGCTGCTCACGACAATGATCATGCCCATCAGCAAAGGCCACCCTACGATCGCTCCCAGATGACCCATGCGAGACATTCCGATCCCATAGAGTGCCTGCCCGCCGAACCAACAGATCGCCATCACTGCACTGTAACCCCAGTTCAACCGGGCCTCTTTTGGCCAAAACAGTTGCGCGGTCGCGTTCTTCTTCAGAAGATAGCTGCAGTAGCCCAGGTTTGCTATGAAGCCACCTGACATGGCGAGAGCCGTGACAACGTTTGGCGTCCATATTGGCGGAACATTCAACGATTGCGCTGCGATGACTGCCCCGGAGCTAAATGCGTAACATAGATTCAATGCTGACGAAAGCAGCCCCGCGGCAATTACAACGAGCAATCCGCTTACGAATGAAGCATTCCTGCCAGGCTCCTTGTAACCCGTCGCTTGTTGACCCCGTTCCCGAAGATAGCCCGCGCGCGCTCCACAGGCAATTCCGAGCAACATAATCAAAGTACCCAGGATAAACACATGGCCTTGGTGCGTGTGGATCTGGCCAGGAGCTAAAACAATCAGCGGGATCAGCGAACCAGCAGCAGAACTGATTCCCAGGATAATCGCCACCCCCAGACCTATACCGAGCATATTCAGTCCAAGGCCTGTGAGAGCGGAACCTATTCCCCAACAGAGTCCGAATCCAGCAATGGCAACTAACGATCCCAGTGGCGTTATTCGATATACAGAGAGGATTTGCGGCACGGTTGCAAATGTCAGTATCCAGGGTAGGACCAGCAGACCCATGAACGTAAACGCGAGCCAAATATTCTCATAGCGCCAGTGCCGCGCATATTTCATCGGCACTGCAAAAACGCCCTGAAGAAAGCCGGCAGCCACGACCATTGCGGAACCTGTAACGGCAGAAGAGGTCATAGACTAAGACGCCTGCGGGCCATCACTGACAATTCGGATGCTGATTGCAGCTTTCGATCTGGGCGAGCCAGACGCGCTGCGCAATGGGCTTGGTAAATGGACACAGTTGCGTCACCTGAATCCCTTTCTGAATGGCGTGCGGCTTCACAATCCGAGGAGACGCTTGGCGTTCGCATACAGTATCTTGTCCCGGTCCGCTTCAGGTATTTTCAGTCCAAGAATGGTCTCGATAGCGAATCGCATCTGTTTCGGACCTTGGAGCGGCACATCTGTCCCATAGACAATATGGTCAGCGCCAATAAGTTCGACCATACGGTCCATCACTCCTGGATAGACATACATGAGGTGATGCGCAGTATCGACATAGACGTTATCGCAGGCGGCCGCTTTGACGGCTTCGAGCCCCTCGAAATTCGGGAAATAGGGGTAAAGGGGATTTTGGAAGATCCCTGCCATATGCGCCATGATGATATTCGTGTTGGGATTATTCTTGGCGAAGCGCAGAATCTGGGTTGCCGCCGCAAACCCCGTGCCTGCCATGCACGAGACATGGAACAGCATCAACGGAACACGGTCTGCCACTTTTCCAAGAAAATCCTGGATTAGCTGCGACTTCATGTCGTAGCCATGGTAATCGGGGTGGATCTTGGCGCCCCGAAATTTCTGATTCTTCTGGATTAGGTCAAGATCATTGATGGTGTCAGGAAACATCGGGTTAACGACCACGTAGCCCAGAAGCTTCGAAGTCTTCTTGAGATCCCTATCGAGATCGAGATTGCCTTCGGTCGTGTCGTACATAATCGACTTGGCAGCTGAAACGCAGAGCAGATCCACACCCGCTTCACTTGCGTACCGCTCCAACGTCTGATCATCTGCTGCCCAGAACAGTGCCTGGTTGATGTTGCCAATGTGAGCATGGATGTCGATGATCACTGGGACCTCCTTATAGAACCATTACCTGACGGCGGAAGTTGGAAAGCTGTTCCGCGGAATTCGCACCGATGATTGCGCCATCCTCCCACCGAAATCCCATTTCCTTATTCGCGAGAAAGATGTCGACCATGAAAGTCATATCTTCTTCAAGCACAAATGTTGAAGATGTTTCCACGAATGGATATTCACACTCCATCTGACCGCATCCGTGAGCAGGCCCATAGAGGATTGTATCTCCGTATCCTGCCTGGCGGATGAATTCATGAACCCGCTTTGCCACTTCCGCGGCAGGCTTGCCTGCCCGCATCAGCTCAAAGGTCAGGTTCTCTGCGTCGCACCCGACGTTCGTGAACTTTCTCACGTCTTCTGGACAAGTGCCCAGCACCAAGGGGCGCCCAATACTCGCGCTATAACCCGAAACCTTGGCTCCCACGCAGACTTGAACAATTTCGCCCGTCTCGATTCGCCGATGGCTGGGCCGACTGATCGCTTGGTTGGAATTCGGACCGCTGCAACACCACACCGGATAAGCAGTCGCTTCGGCTCCCTGATCGAGCATCGTCGCAGCCCCTATCGCGGCGACCTGTACTTCCGTCATTCCCGGCTTGATCTTCTCAATAATTGCCTTGAGGCCGACCTCAGAGAGCCTTGCAGCCTCTCGCAGACAATCGAGCTCAGCCGGGCTTTTCTTTATCATGACTCGCCGCAACAGGTCGTCGGCATTAATCAATTTGGTATTGGGAAATGTCGATCCCAGTTCTGCATAGATCGCCTGTGGAAACATGTGCCACCCGGCGATTCCACACGCCTTGAATGGGATCTCTCGCAATAGACTGGCCCATTCGGGCATCTGCGATCCCGGATACGTCGGCTGGGACGACTCGCGAAAATCACGCAACTGTTCGATCCGCTTGATCCTTGATCGCGAGCGTGCATAAGTTAAACTCTCAGGACCAATCAGCAGCCAAGCGTCACCGCTTGGAGGAATCAGAACGGCTGCGGTCTCGAAACTCGGCCAGTAATCGGATAGATAGCGCACGTAAGCAGGTTCGCTTTCCGTTGAGAAGGCCAATAACAAGTCGACCTTCATCTCCGGCATCAGTGCTTGAAGCTTTCGTACACGCTCCTGAAACTCGTGATCTGAGATGGTGTAAGACTTCATTGTGCTTACCTTTGCAAATCCGTTCTGCTGCACATTGTGAGGTTCTGGCTTCGGAGTCCCTCTAAACGATTCGCTCCATCTTCAAGCGATTCAAATCGTCGCCGGCGCCAGCAACCGAATTCCGTCACATTGCTCATGTTGTGAGTGCCTGGTTGCCCACCTTGTGAATCCACTCCCGAGTCCACTCGACCGCGTCCAGGTTGCGATCGCACAGCCAGCTCGCCGCAAACACCATCTGTTCAATGCGGCCCTTATGGAGCCACTGCAGGCCAAGTTCGCACTGCTGCTCCATTGCGGCAACGGGAAGGGGGCGCTGGTCACCGAAATCCCACATAAAGCATCCGAGGGCTTTCCTCTTTCCGGGAACTAGAGCTTCCACTTTGGAAAGAGTCTCTGAAAGGGATGGAATTTCCCGTCCATACCACGGCCAGAGTTGAATGATGTCACTAAGGCGAAGATACGGCGCCAAGCGGGCAAAGGATGGATCGTTTACCTGGTGCGCATATAACACGACCCAAAGATCCAGGCGCTTCCCTCCTCGCTGGAGATTGCGCTTCAGATCCTCCAGTTCAGGTACTGTCAAAGCAGCGACCTGATCCTTCGACGAAGGGTCCCGACTCCCGAAGAAATCATCCATAACAACGCTGGTAATCTGAGGGTTGGCAAAGGCGAAATCCAACACCGCAGCGCGCTCTGCGGGAGTTGTTCTATCATCTCCCGGTGGGACGACTGACCATGCCAGTTGTTTGAGGGACTTGAATGGAACGGAATACTGTTTCCATTCGGCAGGGGACGGCTGGCCGTTGTACTCGACCATGAATATATTAGGAATACCCAGGTAGTGCGCAGCTTCGACAGGCGTGATCCGCGATCCACCAACCAATCCAAATGTGCCACTGTATGCGCCGGCAATGTGTGACCACAGCCAGAAGCGGCTGTCTGCGGTATTCGCGCTCGTGACCGATGCATTCAGAGCCGGCAATTTCACTGCAAGCTGGGCGCATCCAAGTGCTGCCGCACGAATGAGCGTACGTCTGGTAAAACCAGTCTCCATCATTTACCCTCTCCGCAAGATTAGTATTGAGATCCCTGATCCGTTTCACTCATTATTACGATCCACTCCAACAAGTATCCTCGTCGTTCCTTGTGCCGAGCACCCGGGAAGGATGCTCGGCATCGGCGTCCACTACCTTCTGTTCAGCTCGAAAAGCAGTCTCTGCATCCAGATGGGCTCGCTAGAATATAAACCTAGCTGCCAGCTGGAACTCTCGAGCGGTGTTTGCGGTACTGTTGATGGTGCCAAACAAAGGCCCACCGTTAAAGTCGCTGAAGGGTTGCCCCAGGACAACATTGTTAAGCAGATTGAACGCCTCGGCGCGGAGTTCAATGTGACGCCCCTCGCCAACTGGGAATAGCCTGAACAAAGACATGTCGAGATCCCAATAGCCGTTGCCCCGAAGCGAATCTCTTCCTGCAGTTCCGTAACTGTAACCAGGTGGAACCGCATACGCGGCAGTATTGAACCACTCCTGCGCTGTCCGATGGGAGAGGTTCGGATTCCCCACAACATTCAGCGTCTCGTATCCGGTATTGCCCGTGTTTGCGATATCGCTGCTGATCGTCGGCGTAAACGGCAGTCCGGAACGAGCGGTGAAGATGTTGTTGAGCTGCCAGTTCCCAAGGATGTAATCCAGCGCATGGTTCCCCGTTGTAAACCTTGCTCCGTTGCCTACGGGAACTCGATACAGCGTGTTCACCGAGATCACATTCCTCAGGTCGAATCCTGCCACAGAACGGCTGCCGTATGCACCTGGGAGATAGGGATCCTGCGGAACAGTCCCTTCGACGCCATACCAACCGTCACTTCCCGCGTCGATTGTTTTCGACCATGTGTAGGCTATCGCGTACGAGAAGCCATTCGCGTATCGCTTGTCCAGCGAGAATTGGAGGGCGTTATAGCTGGACGAGCCCGTGCTGCGATCGTAGTAGCTCGCAGCCATATAAGGATATGGAGCACGATCCTGAGGATTGCCGGGACCGGGTGTCAGAGCTGTATTGTAGTAGCCTCCAACATCCAGTCGCCGGGATCCAGAGCCAACATAGTTGAGCGCGATGGTTGTCGTTTGTCCCAGTGAGTGTTCCACACCGGCGTTCCATTGCTGGGAATAAGGGTTCTTGAGATGCGGGTCAAAGAACCAATTAACCTGATTGAATGGTGTCGGCGCCGGAAACAGGCTGCTGGTACCGGCTCCGAACGGATCCTCCGCCGTAACCGTTGGCGTCGGCGATGCGGCGGTGGGCTGGTTCAGGTTGTTTGCGATTTGTTGCCCAATATCCGGCCAGGAGCCTTCGATGTTTTGGGCGGTCTGGGTTACCGACGCCCAATTGTCGAATGCAATGCCAAAGCCCGTTCGGACGACCGTCCTGCTGTTGATCTGATAGGCGAGGCCCAGGCGAGGCCCCCAGTTCGTGGGCACGTTATAGGCGATCTTCCCACGTGGATCCACAACCACATGCTCAGGCAGTGAACCATCGCCGGGGATGCAGGGAGCGTGGCCGCGGTCGCTGCATGATGGAGGTAGCTTTTGCAGCACGTAAGTTCCATTCGAGAAGTCATCATCGCCCGTCTCGATCCCACCGGGCTGTCCGATCGTCGCATCGGTTCCATAGGGAGGAATAAAAGTGTAGTCATAGCGCAGCCCCGCGTTTACAGTCAACTTCGGCGTCGCCCTCCAGGAGTCCTGAACAAAGGCGCTAAAGACTCCGCCGGGACGCTCCGTAGCATTTGTATTCCTGCGGCTTGCATTGTTCGGGACATTGAGGATGAAAGATGCGATCGGGTCGCCGGTGTTTATCGCATCCGCCGGATTCGTGTCGCCCGTTTGCTCGGCAGCAAACCCGTCGCTTGCGTACGAGATCGGGGCCGCGTAGCCAATAGCGGTGTAACCGGCGCCGAAGGTGAGTGCGTGGTTTTTGAGCGTCTTGGTCACGGTGCCGCTGAATTGGTTGTTATCACTGGCCTTGGTGTACTCGTTAATGTCCTCGGACCCATTTGCATAGCCGGTAATTCCCGGGCCTGGAAGCATGTTGCCTCCGCCAGCGGCGGCAGTGAAATCTCCGGCAAATGCCGGGGAGAAGCCAACTTGGCTAAAAATGCTGGCGATAGAATGAGTGAAGCGAACAGACCCCAGATACTGCAGTGTAGATCTGGAATACTGTGCCTGGAGGACGAGACTGGGGCTGAAAACATGCACATAGCTCGCTCCCCAGTTGCGCCCCGGCGTGGATAATAGCGACGGTATTCCGGGCACACCCCCAGAGGAGCCACTGGTGCTGTTACTCAGGCTGTACCGAAAGAACGCTGAGTCATTGGCTCCTATCTTTTGATCAATTCGGATCGTGCCTTCGTTTTGGTTTTGTGTAACCGGGGTGGTATCCAAAGCATTGTCGCCGGAACTGTCAATTACCGCTCCCGCCTGCGGCAATATGAACTGCGCCCAGGCAATCATCCGAGAATCTATCAGATTCTGAGGAATCTGATTTTGTGAGAACGGATCGCGGATATACTGCCCTGGGTTGGAGGGATCAGGGCGGGTGGAAAATGGATTATAAATCTGTGTCTGCCAGTCGCTCTCATCTCCCGAAAGCTGGGCCGAAGTGGGCACCTTCAAAGGCGTATCGCTGGTTTTCAAGTAGCGAAATCCCTGGTACGCTCCGAAAAAGAAGGTCCGATTCTTGCCTTTGTAGAGTTTAGGAATCCACACAGGGCCGCCGGCTGAGGCGCCAAACTGATTCTGATGATAGGTCGCTTTCTGCGCGGTAGTCGGAAGGAAATAGGTTCGGGCATCGAAAATGTCGTTGCGGTCGTATTCCCATCCCGAACCGTGGAAGCTGTTGGTCCCGGACTTGGTCGTAATATTCACAACGCCGCCAACCACGGACCCAAACTCTGCGCTGTCGGTGTGTGAAACGACTTTAAATTCCTGAATCGCATCGATAATCGGCGGCACGGCATAGGTGCTGACAATACTGTTGTAGTTGTCCATACCGTCGGTCAGAAAGAAGTTGCTCCGGTTCGTTTGCCCGTTTACAGCCGGGAAGGTGAACTGCGAACTGGTTACAACAGAGGAAAGATAGCCGCTTGAATTTTGCGAGAGGCTAACTGGAGCCACACCTGGAGTAAGAGAAAGCAGTTGGGTGAAGTTGCGGCCATTCAGCGGCAGATCGTTCACCTGCTGTGTACTGATAACTGTCCCCAGATCGGCGGTGGATGTATCGATCTGCGGCGCTGCACCCTCCACAGTCACAACCGTGGTCTGGGTTCCCACTTTGAGCGCAAAATCGACCGTGGCAACCTGGCCTACTGTCAGGGTAAACGGGGGCAGCTGCGACCCACTGAATCCCGCAGCCGTGGCCTCCAGTGTGTACCTCCCGGGCATAATGCTGAGAAACACATACGCTCCCGCGCTATTCGAGCGCGTCGTGTTCGTAACCGACGTCTCAACGTTGCGCAGGATGATGGTGGCATGGGGAATGTTCGCGCCGCTCGAATCGCGAACCTCTCCAGACACTGAGGCTGTCGACAGCTGCGCAAAGCTCACCTTGCACATCGTGAAAATCAAGGCCACCACGCTGACCCCAAGAATCAGCACCCACTTCGAATCTTTACTAAACCTTTGAACATTGTCCATTTTGTCTCCTCCATGTTCAGTTCAACTGCGGTGGGTGCCTCAACTCCGTATCTCCCCGGAGAATCTGATGCTTCCGGCTTGGGTCGGCTTTTCCCTTCCCGCATTCTGCATTCCAGGTGTTCTTGGGGATCAACTCCTCACGGCAACTTCAATGAGTTGATCCGCCGCGCTGATTAGCCATTCGTCAACCCCGAATACTCAACAGTGTTGCTGTACTTTCCATCACAATCAGACGCTTGTCAACGAGGGGTAGAAAGATTTTCAGGATTCCGCTTTGTGAAATACGGAAAACGATGATAGTCAATGGTGAAATGTCCTTTCTAATTGCAATAAATCGGTCATTTTTCTCCATATCTCGTGGAAATGAGCCGCGCCAGTCGGAACGTCCTTCCAAATCTTGATACATGGGTACAATTGCGCCATGTGAAATAAGTGCCAGCGGAATAGGAATATATGGAGGCTTAAGAGCTAACTGCGATTCAACCCTTTGGGGGAAAGTGGGATGTCAAGGTTGAGGCCAAGATGCAGTACATAGAAGTTTGTAGTCATGGAGTCTGAGATCCAGTAGGTGCTCTTGTACAGTTAGTTGTTCTTGTACAGCCGACAACTGCGCAAAGCTTACCCCGCACATCATCAAAATCAAAGCCGTAGCGCTGGCCACATGAATCAGTTCCCACTTCAAATCTTTACCAAGCCTTCCGGCGATCTCCATTGAGCTTCCTTCATGTCCATTTCTACTGCCGTGGGTGCCTCAACTCCGTATCTCCCCGGAGAATCTGATGCTTCCGGCTTGGGTCTGCTTTTCCCTTCCCACATTCGGTATTCCAAGAGTTCTTGTGGACTGACTCCTCACGGAAACTTCGTGTATGGGCTAGCAAGAATGTCGAGCATTGATGGCTGGCTTGGTCCAAAATGCACGACTCTTCTGGAACAAGCATGAAACATTTAGACACATCGTATGCAAGCAGTATAATGCTGTCAAGAAAAAATATAACTTCCCCTGCTGCGCGTTCGCAGAAAGAGCCTCAACTGATTGAATCAGATATGGTTATGGATCACCATCCCGCCTCCAGCGGACTTGTTTGCGGGGCCATGAACCGCCACTCCCTGGCTTTTGAATCGATCCGCGGGAGTGGGTCAAAGTCCTCTCGAACCAGAGTTGAACGGGCTGTGCAGATATCCGCTGAGCCGCACGTAAGCATCTGGATGTGGGGCTTGTTCACTGGGATCTGCACCACGGATATGGTTGGGTTCGAGCTCTATCGGCTCCATCGCCGGACGAGAGCAATGCACAGTCTATTCCGTTCGAAGTCTTTCAAGAATCCTCGCAGCGGATTCCTGTTGTGTTGCCACCCGCCTGCATTCATAATTGCCGATAGAATGCGCAGCTCAATGCAACATGCTAAGCAAATCCTAAAGGTTCAGAAACTATTCGCGAAGCATGAATTTGTGAACTTAGAAGGATTGCGCGATCTCTTCAACCCTGTTTTACAAAAGAAACTGGTGCCCAGTTGCATTCACCCGAAGCAATAGAACAAGACGGAGATTGCTCTTAAGCGGTATCTTGAAACTCTTCCGCAAGGTTCATTCATGCGGAAGATGCCTGGCATGGCGACGGGCGGAGCAGCCAACCAATGAATCCAATGCGGGTATACCTCAGCGCCAAATGGGAGTTCCAGCCGCGTTTGCGCAAGACATCTCTTCGTATGATGGGGCTGACCCTTATTGCCGCGTACGGCCTTTCAATTGCTGGGCTTTCGCAGGATCGCTCCTCGTGTAAAGGACCGGAAGATCTGGAGAAAGCTCTCGACGCCGGCGGGTCGGCACCCGCCTATGATGCCCTGGGCGCTTACTTTGGCAAATCACACCAGTACGGCTGCGCGATCTGGACGTTTCAATCGGCCCTTGTTCTCGCGCCCCATTCCTGGGAGGCACATTACAATCTTGGACTAACATGGCTGGCTAGCGGCAATCCCCAATCGGCAATTCAGGAATTAAAGTCTGCCGCCAGCGTCAGACCTGATCTCGCCAGGATCAACCTGGCCTTGGGACTAGCCCTGCACCAAACGAATCAAGAGCAAGCGGCCGTGGATGAGTACAAGCTTGTCCTCGCGAAGGACCCAAAATCAGTAGCAGCTCTGGCCGGGCTATCCGATGCCCTCATCGCCCAGGGAAGATATAAGGCGGTAATCGGTTTGCTGAAGAACTCGCCGGTCGACGAGAACCTTCAGCTGGATCTGGCGATCGCTTACTCCAGAAGCGGCGACACGAATCTGGCCGAGCAAGTCCTCACTTCCCTTGTAAAGGAGCGTCCATCGAATGCCCACGCTCACTCGAATCTGGCTATTGTCTACATAGATGAGAAGCGGTTCGACGATGCCGCAAATGAGTTTCACGAGGCTCTGCGGCTGGGTTCGACAGATGATGCCGACTGTGTTTCCTACGTAAAGACACTCATCATCCTCGAAAGGTTTGCCGCGGCACAGCCCGTCATCCAGTCTTACCTGCAGCGAAAACCGAATGACTTCGATGGCTTGTATCTTTCGGGTGTCGTCGACCGTGGCATGGGCGACTATGCTTCTGCCGAACCCCTTCTACAGCGAGCTCTCGCTGCGGATCCGAGTCATTCAGAGGTTCATTACAACCTCGGATTCGTGTATGAACAACTGGGCAAGCTGGAGCAGGCAAAAGCTCAGCTGGAAGAGGCTCTGAAGATTGATCCCCATTCCAGTGAAGCTCGATTCCGGCTTGGAATGGTGCTGCGCGCCCTTGGTGAGAGGACCGAGGCGTCGAACGAGTTAGCTCTTCTCGGAGATCAAAAGAATGCAGGAATCAAACAGGACATCGGCGCCTCCCGGCAGCTTGAGGCCAATCGATATCTGGCGCAGCGGGACATTCCCAATGCCATTAACGCTTATCGGGCATCCATCACACAGGATCCTGATAATTCGCGCAGTTACTATGGCCTTGCGCTCGCACTCGATCAGGCGGGCGACCGTTCCGGAGAACGGCGCGCCCTGGAGAAGGCTATAAAGCTCGACGCGAGCTATGCACCGGCGCACAATCAGTTAGGACTGCTTTCCTTAAAGGAAAGCCGCATGCAGGATGCCGAAGAGCAGTTTAAGCTCGCCATTTCTCTCGACCCACAGTTTGCGGAAGCTCAGAACAATCTCGGCGTGTTGTATGGCCAGATAAATGACAACGCAGCCGCTGAGCGCCATTTTCGAGAAGCTACCGAGCTTGACCCGGGTTATGCTCAGGCATATGCGAATCTGGGCCTGACGCTCGCCGGTGAATCCCGCTTCCAGGAAGCCGATCCGGTGCTTCGAAAGGCGATCCAGCTCGATTCCAAGAACACGAGTGCCCTGACAGCTCTGGCCATGGTTCTGGTTCGTGTGAACCGAGGTTCCGATGCCATCCCCTATTTTCGGCAGGTGGTGGATCTAGATCCCACCTCGAGCGGCGCCCACCTGAACTTGGGTATCGCTTTGGCCGACCAATTCGATCTAAACGGGGCACTCACGGAGTTTTCAGAATCGGTACGCCTCGACCCAAGCAGCGCAACGGCTCACTACAATAAGGGACGCGCTCTGGTGGATCTCCGCCGTCAACAGGAAGCGAGAGCGGAACTTGAGGTCGCGGCACGCCTCGAACCGCAATCGGCCGAATCCTGGTATCTGCTGGGGATGCTCGCGAAGGATGACGGCAATACAGCGGAGGCCGTCCGGCAATTCAGCAAGGCTGTCAATCTGGATCCGAAAAACGCGGACGCCAGATACCTTCTTGGCCAGGAGTTATTGCAGAAAGGGGATTCCTCCGGCGCAATTGAGCAATGGCGAAAGGCGATCGAGATTCAGCCTGACAACATGCAAGCGCTTTACAACTTGTCGCGCCTCCTGAGGAAAACAGATGCCGCCGAGTCCGAGCGTCTGCAGGCCAAAGCCCAGCAGCTGACGTCCGAAGAGCACATCATGGACCGTGCACAAATGCTCGGTAACCTTGCCTTGTCTGCGGCAAGCGCACACGATTGGACGGGGGCCATTTCACAGCTGAAAGAAGCGCTGCAAGTCTGCGGACAATGCAGCGCTTTGGCGCTGCTCCATAAGGATCTCGGTCTGATTTACTGTCACTCGGGAGATCTAAAGGATGGCCACGCCGAGCTTCTGGAGGCACAAAAGCTGTCTCCCAGCGACCCGGACATCGCCAAGGCCCTGCAGGTGCTGCAAACTCGGGATCGCTGAGAGCCTGCGATTCAAGAGATTATGCGATTAATGGTCGACCGTCCTTGCGATGGCTGCGGCAACAGCAGCAGCGTACTCTGCCGTGGCCGCAGCGCTGGGATGCAGCCCGTCCATGCTTCTCATGCTGGGATGCCCGTAGTTGCCAATGCCATACGTCCATTGCATCCCTAAATCGACTTTGTAAGAATGGGGATCGTTCACACTCTGCAAAGCTTTTCCGATTTCGTCTCCATTTCGACCGGCAAAAGGAACGATCAGCAATATCGAAGCCCTCGGGCCTACGGATGCCCTGGCTTGCCGCAGCCAGGATTCAATCACTTCGGAACGAGTGTGATCGGGGTCATTGGTTCCCATGTTAACAATGACATAGTCTGGCGGTGGATCGAGTTTGCCGCCTTGCAATCGGCTGTGACCTTCAAAATAGAGGCTCCAGGAGTCCGGGAGCGGGGGCACATAGGGATGAGGAGAAGTGACCCAGCCTGTCCCGCCAAATGCGCACACACCAAACTCGGCTCGCAGCGCGGCAGCTACAGCCCTCGGCCATGCGAGGGTGGCATCCGAATAAGATACCCAGTCAACGTATTGGCCCGATACCCGACGATTCGAATTCCCCGTTACCCAGGCTCCTTCGGTGATACTGTCTCCGAAGAAAATGACGTTCTTGCGGAACGGCGTAACTGATCCGGTTGGACGCTCAAGCGCCCCATCGGCATCGAGTTCGATCCCGTGGACTTTTAGCGCCATCAGCGGCTCACGCCAGCGGCTGACGTTTGCGTCGCTTGCAGCATAGATGAACTCAAGCGAATGTCTGCCTTTCGCTGATGCCGATGCCAGAGTGACCGCATGTATTCCGAAAGCAAGCAGTCCAGTCGTCCATGGCGCGTCGTCAACGGACCAACGGACCTTGGCCGGCTGCTCCGTGGCATCACCGGTGACTTCGATATCCAATGTGGCGGCTGTGCCCGTAAATGTGGCCTTTAGATATGCTCCGGGATTAATCCACATCGCATAACTGCTTCCCTGATGCACATTATTCGAAAGCATCGGTCCGCGGCCATCGGAGTAGGTGTTATACGGACTAAAATAGAGAGACTCATTCACCACTGCCTCGCGTTGAGTTTGTCCTGTACCGGCATGTTTATCCTGCGCCCCCGCCGCGGTCTGGATCGCAATCAAGAGAATAACCGCACTGCTCCGTAGCACCGCACGAACTCTTTTCTCCGCCGCGACGAATCCGCGCATCAATTCTTCCTCCCGTTGCTCTTCAAACAAGGCGGCCAGCGCCGACGATCTTCCGTTCACAGTTAAACAGATCTCACCCTCACGACGCGGCACCCTTTTCCAAGCTCGCGATGCAGTCGATTTCAACTTTCATCCCAGGAACAACCAGCGCCGAGACGATGGTAGTACGTGTCGGCGGGTGCTTCGCAAAATATTCCGAATAGACGGCATTCATCACGGCGAAATCATTGCCATCGGTGAGATAGACAGTGCACTTCACGACATCTTGCAAATTTCCGCCGCATCCCTCCAAAATGACCCTCATATTCTCAATTATCAACCTGGTTTGTTCGGCAGTTGATCCCAGCACAAACTGGTTGGTTTTGGGATCGATCGGGCCTTGTCCGGAGACAAAGACAAGCTGGCCAACACGCGCTGCGTGGCAAATGTCTGGCGTCAGGAACACCGACAAGCACTGGACGTTCGATCAAGTTTGCCTCCTCTATTCTCTTCTGTCGCACGAGGTGGATCAGGTCACGCGGCGCAGATGTCACTGGGGCAATGCCTTAGCCTCGTGGACTAGGTTTCTTGTCTCATTCAGGTTCACGCCGGTAAAATATAGATACCGCACTTCTCCCAGAGGAACTGTCGCTTCCGTGGCCGGCGCATGCTGCGAGAGCGGATTCCCAATCTGACGCATCACGGTCATGCCGCCTGGGCCTGCGGAAATCCGCAGAGATCCTTGACCAGAGGGATGCCAGTATGCGACCCAGACTTTTCCGCTGCGCTCGAAGAGGAAGGCGCGAAGAGATGGTGATCCCATCGCCGCATCCTTAATTTCCTCCCACGGCACTAACTCGAATTGGCCCACCTCATTGATAAGTAGCGTGTGCTCCTGATCAAGATCCCGAAGCGATATCTTTTGTTCCCCGGTCAACCATGACTTTTCCCTCACCTCCTCCCAGCGGCGGATCACCTCGAGATTGTCAGTGGTCCGGGGATGAGTTTGCAGTGCGGTCAGTAGATCCGATGAGCCGTCCGATAGCGAAATTGGGCAGCCCCAAGCGGCAGCCCTGCTCGTAACGTACTCCAGCATGTCGGGCTGCGTACCCATCGTTTCCTTTCCAGGCGCCCAATAGCCGATCCATCCAAAATTGATCGGGGTAAAGTCTTTGACGATCCTCCGAACCTCGGCCGCAGGATAGGCGCGCGTCGCAGCCTTCATCTGTTCCGGTTTCGCAGTATCGAACGCGTTGCCACGGGTTAGAAAATGCCAGCTGAAATGAGCCTTGCACGAACCTTCCGCATACAGCGGCTTTGTCTTCAGGCTGTCGTAGATGACCTGCTGAGCTTTGGGAATCGTGTACCAGAATGGCGCGGATACCTGTTCAGCCCCGTCGAAATAGAGAAACTCAAAGCCAGCGCGTTCATAGAACTCCTTGATTCGCTTTGCAACTTCTGCCTGGATGTTGGTGCTTTGATTGAACCGGACAAAGGTGTCCGAAGGAGGCCCGCCTCCATAGATATCCAGCAACCCAACCCGTGAGCTAGACTCGTGGGTCGCCGCCTGCGAACCCAGAAAGCCCCGCTCACAGTCCTCAAATCGGTATGGTTCGCTTGTTGTAAAGGTTTTGTACACTATCAATTCGTTCTGAATCTTGATCGCCCTGCGGCCGTCTTCGACGGGACAAAGCCATGGATTCTCTTCAACTGGAATAACCGTATCCGATTCGCTGATGTTACTCGCCAGTGTGAAACTACGGAATAAGTTCAGGCGTGGATCGGCTCTTTGCCGAACATAGTCATCTTCCTCGTCTGCCATCGTATAGAGAATATGAAGCCCAGGCGTCATCCCCGCCTTTCGCGCCTTCATAACAATGTCCTGCAGATCTGCAATCCCTCTTGGATATTCCGGGCGATATGGAAAATGGCCAACACTGCGTGCGAATGCAAGACAATAAACGTTAATTGCGCGAAACCCTGCCATTTGGGCGAAGTGGAGATGCCCTGCTGCATTCTTGGGCGTGATGGCCAGCGGTTGATAGTACGAGTAACGGGCCTGCGGGCGGCGGCGACCCTCCACTCCACGGGGCAGCCCGAAATCTTCCTCTACCCGAGCGATGCAGTCGAGTAACCGATCTGGTGTCGTCACAATTAGCGCCGCACCCGCGTTTTCGAGCTTCACGTCCCGCACCGTGCCTGCTTGAAACAGATGGTGGTCCCGCCGAGGCTCCGCCTCAATCTGAGTATGTACGTCTGTTGCAATTAGCGCGATCGCAGCGGTGTCATCCCACATTACGTTGAGCCAATCACCAAAATTCGTCCGATCGCGAACAGGCAATTGCACGAACACTGTCTCGTCAATCGGCGTTTTCTCTTTGGGCCGCATCGACGTATATCCGTGGTAAGACAGGGTATCCAGCCGAAATGCGATATATGCGTCGGTGATCGTGACGATGACCGACGCGGTGTATCCGACCTCAGTAAAGCCCACGACAAGCCGGCTGCTCTCCAAGCGTATCGTGCGCGCAGGAAACCTTGTGGTTCTTGCCGGATAGGCCAGTTGCAATTCGTTATCGTAAGGGCGGTATTGCGTGAGTGTAAACATGGGCTCGCCAGCAGGCGCAAGCAGACACTCTTGTCCCGATCGCTTATGAAACAGGCTCTTGGCCGATCCATCAGGGGCGATCACTAGCCGCATCTCGGCATTCTCAATTGTGATGTCCCCGGATTCCGCCAAGGCTGGTTGGCCCGGCGCCTTTGCATCGTCCGCTAATGTCCTGTTTTCGCTTCCACCTTGCGCATCGCCAATTCTCGGCACGCAGGCGCCCACGCCCAGCACTCCAGCGCCTTTAAGAAAATCCCTTCTGCTACTCATCGTCATTCTCCGCTGTCCGGGATAGTGAGGCGGTAGCTTCCGCAGCGGGCTCCCGGCATACCTGAGCCCCCGTCAGCCCTTATCCGGTCTGGAATGCTCCGCACTAAATGCAATTCTCGTGTCGTTCGTATCCGTTTGAATTCCTTGCACCGGGGGCACGCAGCTTGCCGGTCCTCGCCCAGAATGATAGCATGCCAATACATGCTGCATACACTTTGTACAAATCATTTTCACAAGCAACGCTATTTGAATCACATCTTCCGGCGATGCGAGCGGATACTGGCTTGTGGGTTTGGGACTTAGCGACGCAATGAAGCTTCAAGGCCTAGCCCGGCTGAAGGCTCGGGAAGTTCCCGCGGAAGAAAATCCGCAGCATGCGATCGCGAGATTCTTCGATATGCCGGCTCATTGCACTGTGGGCTCCTTTGGGATCATGCGCCTCGAGTGCTGCCAAAATGGCTGTATGGCCGACCCACTCAGCATCCCGCTGGGTCGAAAGAATATCCAGGCGCTGGACGTATTCCAGAGTAAAAACCAGTTGATGATAGACGCGTTGGTTCTTGGCAAGCTGCGCAACTGCCGTATGGAATGCGTAGTTTGCTGCCACAATTTCACTCAACACCGGGTGCGCCTTGCCTTCGGGGGCAATCATCTTCTTCAGGGCCGACAGTTCGTCCTGACTGATAACCCCCGCCGCTCTCTCAGCGGCAAAACTTTCAAGCAGATCTCGATATTCGTAAATCTCCACCACTTCCTGTACCGATATGGGAGTAACGATGTACCCTCTATTGGGGATTTTCGAAAGCCATTTTTCTTCCGCAAGCCGATTGCAAGCCTCCCGAACCGGTGTCCGGCTCGTCGAGCACTGGTTAGCCACTTCGACCTCCGGAAGAAAGTCGCCGGGACGGAAATGGCAATTCAGAATCCAGTTCTTCAGCAGGCCGTAGACTCGATCAACTTCGCCGCCTTTTCTTAGCTCTTTCACCGTTCCGCTCGTTGAGACCTTTGACCTGAACTTTAGCATTGAACCCTCTCTTCTTAAGCCCAATTTTCGATGATTATCTCTGCCACAGCCGCGAACCTCTTGCAAGAAGGCGGTTCCATTCCCCGCACCACCTGGCGGCATCTCCTGTGCAAGGTGCTTCCTGATCATCAATGGATTAGATTATTCGAAAAGCAGGCACTGTGTATACTTTTCGTATCCCAGCGACCGTCTCCGCACCTGTGCTGCTCGATACAGACGGCACGCGATTTTGTTTTGCCCGAACCAGCTTCAGTAATATCTCCACTTCTTTCTATGCGTTTAGGGGAATCGGAGACGGATCGCGTCTCCAGTCGGGCAGCAACTGGATGTACCGGAACGTACAACGCTGCGCATGCGTCTATCGTTTTCCATGCGGCTTCTAAGTGGGCTCCAGCCGGACGCGACACAACTCTCCTTAACTTCAGAATGTCCGCCCCACATAGCCTTTGCACTTTTCAATATAGGAACTCTGGGAGTGACACGGCATGAGATATCCGGATAGCCACGCAGTGGATTCGAATTCTCGGCCTGTGCTCGCGCTTCTGGCGGATCTGGTGCGCATCAACAGCATCAATCCAGCCTACGAACTCGGGTGCCCCGAAGCCGAAGTAGCAAACTACCTCGAAGAATATTTTCGCCGGCGCTCGATCGAAACCTGGCAGCAGGAGGTCTTTCCCGGACGCCCGAACCTTATTGCGAGGCTCCCGGGGAGAGATGCCTCGCGGCGCCTCATCTTCGAGGCTCATACAGATACGGTGGGGATTGGCGGCATGACCATTCCGCCCTTCGATCCGGTCGTTTCTGACGGGCGGATGTATGGCAGGGGCTCCTGCGACACGAAGGCGGGCTTGGCAGCAATGGCATACGCTGCTGTCTCTTTGAAACGCGATGGTCTCCTTCCGCCGTGCGAAGTGTGGGTCGTTGCCGCGGTGGATGAAGAGCACGCGTTTGGAGGCGTGCGCAGGCTGCTTCCCGGATTGCAGGCTGCAGCCGCAGTCGTATCGGAGCCGACACAGATGCGGGTAGCCACTGCCAGCAAAGGCGTTCTTCGATGGGAAATCCAATGCCATGGAAAAGCCGCTCATAGCTCGAAGCCACATCTGGGCGTTAACGCGATAGCCAATATGGCGCGAGCTATCCTCGCCCTCGAAGAGGACAGTGAAAAGCTACGCACTGTAGTCCATCCACTCCTGGGCGCGGCAACATTGAGTGTGGGGTTAATACAGGGTGGACAGGGGATTAATGTGGTACCCGAACTCTGCACTATCCATCTCGATCGCAGGCTTCTCCCAGCACAGGAGATTCCTGCTGTCCTCGATTATTATCGCGGCCTATTGAGTTCCATTCCCGGTATTTCGTTTCTTCCGCCCATGCTTGAGGATGGAGCCATGGAGACATCTTGCGATTCTGAAATTGTGCAGACTGCTCTTCGGACGTCCCGGACACTTGGTCTGTCTCACGAGCCAGTCGGCGTGCCGTTTGGTACGGACGCGAGTAAGTTCTCGCGAGCCGGCATTCCCAGTATCATCTGCGGTCCTGGAAACATCGATCAGGCCCACGCGGCTGACGAGTTTATTGAATGCATACAGGTAGAACAGGCAGCAGAATTCTACCGAAACTTGATGCTTGCCTTTGTTTAAAAGCGGAGCTGACGCCGGAATGATTGATGAAGGAATTGCTGTGACAACTAATGTCGTTGATTCACATGTCCATATTTGGACGCCGGACATTGTCAGGTTCCCGCGCGCCTCGAACTCGACTGAACACACCCGCAAAACCGCCAGCTTCACCCCTGAACAACTGCTCGCGATCGCGACACCGCTGGGGGTTGAACGCGTTGTTCTCATTCAGATGAACTTCTATGGTACCGACAATTCCTATATGCTGGATGCGATCAGGCGCTTTCCAACGCGACTCTCAGGCGTCGCGATCGTAGACCACGAAGCTCCAACAGTCCGGGACGAAGTGCCCATGCTTGCCTCCCAAGGAGTCCGCGGCTTTCGCATATGGCGAGACAACTACGCACCGGACTGGCTGGAAACAGAATCCATGGTGAACTTCTGGCGTCTCGTGGAGAGTAAGCAGTTGGCAATTTGCGCCCTTATTGATCCAGATGCAATTCCGGCGCTCGACCGCATGTGTGCCAGGTTTCCCGACACGACCGTTGTGATTGATCACATGGCCAGAATCGGAATGGGGCGCGCCCTCCGCGATGAGGATATATCCGCGCTTACAAAACTGGTGCGGCATCCACGCACCTTCGTGAAGATATCGGCTTTCTATGCGCTTGGGACAGGCATCTATCCTTATAACGATCTTCTTCCCAATATCCGCTGCCTTTACCATGCCTTCGGGCCGGAACGATTGATGTGGGGCTCGGATGCTCCGTTCCAGGCTGAACGACCTCACAAGTACGAAGACTCTCTCGCCTTCGTGCGCCACCATCTTGAGTTCTTCACGCCTGAAGAGTTGAAGTGGCTGCTGCGGCGCTCGGCCGAGTCAGTCTTCTTCTAAAAGTTCCCCTCTATCTTTGGATGGAATGATTCATTGCTGCAAGCAAGCAAATGGCAACCAGCAGGATTGCCACTCCTGCGCCCATCTTGCTCATCGCCTTTGCCGGAGCGCCTCGCCACTCTCCTGTCAGTATTCCCAGCGTAGTGGCCACCAGGACCGTGCTGCTCATGAAAATGGCAAATCCGAGCGACGTGCCGACCGACCCCAACCTTTTCGCTCCGGAGCCATACATTGAAAGGCCAGTCATCCACATGACCCCCATGGAGATCGCGAGCAGAGAGTTTCTCTTCCACGTAGCCGTGCCAAAGCGCGCTAGAGTGCCATGCCTGCCAAGTCGAAAGAGAGAAAATCCGAAATTGCACAAGAATAATGGCAAGGTCAAAAGCGACCAGAGCGCGTTTGGAGCCACTGCGTCTGGAACACCGAGTAACACGGCTCGCGAGGTAATTGCGGTGCCGAAGGCGAGTCCTAAGTTGCCACACGCGGAAAGAGTCCCGGAGGCTATGCAGATCAAGACACCCCGACCATATTGCCCCGATCTTGATGTCCCGCTCTCCTTCCACTTGCCCGAGGAGGAGCAAACTCCGACCCCGGCCACTGTGATGGCCAGACCACCAAGGATAAGCAGGAACTTCGTATGCGTTAAGTTGGCCGGCGTCGCTGTTAGCAGCGGTATCAGCGTTCCAACGATGGTTGCCGTCCCGATGATAATCGCAAAGCCAAGGCTCATTCCCAGCCGCTCTACGCCGAGACCAAAAGCCAATGCGCCAATTCCCCACCCGACTCCGAAGATCGCTACAGTTATCAGGGCAGCCGGAGCCGCGCCACCATAAATTTCGAAGAGTCGCGGAACCGTGAATACGGCAATCAGCCACGGGATAACCAGATATGAAGTGAGCGAGAAGACCAGCCAATAGTTCTCCCATGCCCATTCGCGGATAAACTTGACAGGCGCCATGAAGGCGCCCTGCAACACACCCCCCGCAACAACAAAGACCAATCCGCTGACGGAGGGCTCAGGCATCGCGGCCTGCCAGAGCCGGAAGCTCTATTTCCCTGTCCAGTCGGGCCGATTCGACAAGCGCCAGTGCAACCTGGACAGCAATCATTGCTTCGAGGGCTGTGACAACTCGGGGAAAACGGTTCTCCAAGACACACTCGCAGAAATATGCCAGTTCTTCACGCAACGCCCCTCGCGCGGAACCTGCGACCCGCGGATCGTATCCGACATCCGGAATCACCGGTCCGTCTTCTCTCCACAGTTCAAGACCGGCGGGAATCAGGCGGAGATTTGCCACGCCCCGATCACCGATGACGTGTAGCGCGTCGTCCAGCATCACGCCGGCGGAAGGAGGTATCAGCCAGATGGTTTCCACGACCCCGATCGCACCATTTGCGAATTCGAGGAACCCCCAAAACGTATCGTGATGAACTCCGCCAGTGGCGGATCGGCCGTAGCCGCGAACTCGCGTCACCAAGGCCTGCGTATACCAGAGCATCAGGTCAATATCATGAATGCAGTTCTCCAGTACCGGATGCGTCCGCCCATATCTGGGCAGCAGGTTTTTGGGCCGATTGCGCTTCGCATGCATCGAGACAATCTTGCCAACTCGACCGGAAGCAATCTCGTCTCGCAGCATCCGGTATTTGGTTTCGAAGCGCAGCACATGCCCGACCATCAGAATGCGCTTGCCGCTATCCGCGGCCGCGATCATCTTTCGGCATTCATCGAGGCTGAGGGCAAGGGGCTTCTCCACAAAAACATGCTTCCCCTCTTGAAGCGCCTGCATCACCGGCTCGAAATGTGTATGCTCCGGCGTCACAACATCGATGGCATCCACGTCGGCGAGGCCACAGATTTCCTCCAGCGACGACGCCACATGCGGAATCTCGAAGTCTCTCGCCATCTGCCGCGCTCGGTCGAGGTCGGTGTCGTAAACGGCGACAAACTCGGCAGTCCGCAATCCGCGCAAAGCCTGCAGATGGCTCTCTCCAAAGAGGCCACTGCCCACCAGGCCCAGCCGCACCTTTTCCACGTTGATTCCTCCTTCGAACCATTCAAACGAGAAGTCTTGTTGAGCAGCGCAATGCACCCAGTTCGCGCAAATTAGCAATCAGGCAATCGATATCTGTTTCGTCGTTATAGACGTGAATCGATGCCCGCACCCGCCCATCGCCCGCCCACACCACGACGCCTCTCTCTAGGAGCGCCTGGCCCAGCTCTTCCGGAGCCGGGTGAGCGAAGGAGATGATTCCGGATGCATACACCTCGTCCGCTGGTGTGAGCAGTTCATATCCAAGAGAAGCTATTCCCTCGCGTGCCCGCTTTACCGTCGGTCTCAAATCGGAGTCGATTCGAGCCACTCCTGCCTCATTAAAAAATTGAATACTGTCGCGCAGGATGTAGAGCGATGCGAAGTTGGGCATCCCTCCGGCGAAACGCCCCGCGTTCATCTTGAGAGAAAACCGTTCGAATCGATCCGGTGCGAACAGATCAGTCACAGAGTACCAACCAGCTGCACCTGGCAACAATCGCTCCAGAAGATGCGGCGCGCAATAGATAACCCCCGCCCCATGCATGCCGAGCAGCCATTTATAGGAACTGGCGACTAGGAAATCCACTCCGTCCACCGTCACGGGAACGCGCCCCAGAGCCTGCGTTGCATCCACCAGAAACATCGCTCCGCACCGATAGACCTCCCGCGCAAGCTCCTTCATGAAGGGAATTTGAGTTCCGGTCTTGTAGCTCACTTGGCTGACCGATACCAGCTTCGTCCGCGCGTTCAGACAGGACACGAACTGATCGAGTTCAATCCGGCCGCCACGGGTTTGGATAACATGGACACGGACGCCCAGATCCCGCAACCGCAGCCAGCACACGACATTGGAAGGGAATTCCATGTCCGTAATCAGGATTTCATCACCCGGTGTCCAGCGGATGGAGCTCCCGAACAGGTTCAGAGCGTCAGTGGCATTGGCCATGAAAGTCACATTGTTCTCGACTGTCCCGAGCAGATGAGCCGCGGCACGCGCGGCCTCGGTCTCGATTTGATACATGTGAGTACGTCCAAGACTTCCCAAGGACTTGTCGGCCAGATACTCAAGTAGTGCGCTCCGCGAGCTTTCCAGCAATAGGCCTTCCGCTGCCGTATCCAGATAAGCCATGTCATTCCCGGACAACAGAACGGACTTCTCGGAACAGCTTAGCTCCCTGCTCATCATAAGGACCACTCCGGTGGATGCGCCCACCAACTCATCTTACGATAGTGTAATATACAGAATGTATACATGTTGGCCTTGAAATTGCAAATATTCCTACGTGGGGTCGTCTCGATGGAAGCTGCCTGGATGGTGTTCAGGACGTCTTCAGAATCAGGATGACAACCGATGGGATGAAGGTCATTTCCCTCGACGCGGACAGCGGGACGGGCAAGCAAAATGGAAATTCCGGTGGAATGCAGCAGCAATCAAATTTAGGTTAGGAGAAGCAATGGGTAATCAATCAAAAGGCGGCCCCAAGTCAGCCGCCGCGTCGAAGATTGCGCCCGCCACGGGCAAGTTGGGTGTAATGGTGGTCGGCCTGGGTGCTGTACAGTCCGTTGTTCCTGACCGCATCCAGGGTCAAACTCATACGCGGGCTCTCAGCTCCGTTGAGGAGAACGACCTCATGCGCACACGGCAGCTACAGCCTAACCCCATTTTCATCCGCCGTTGTGCCCCCACGACCATCAACAAATCATACCAGTTAGTCTCATATTCGCTGGTACAAAAGGTGCCGGGCACTCCACGTCCAAGAAGGTCCGAAACCCGCGCCGTCTTTCACTTAACTACGAATTCGTAGTCACCCGACCCCACCTCAAATACGGCCGCTCCTTCCCGCTTGCCGAGCGACTTGACGGCCGCCGACGTCGACGCAGGCTTTCCGCCCTCAGTAAC
>Ga0182013_10002349_pt1 | contig 24814 bp, 21 predicted proteins | sample 612S2MmetaG_FD_120487 | JGI IMG/M metagenome (GOLD analysis project Ga0182013, IMG submission 120487) | Permafrost microbial communities from Stordalen Mire, Sweden - 612S2M metaG | ecosystem: Environmental > Terrestrial > Soil > Wetlands > Permafrost | place: Sweden: Stordalen | collected...
CTGCGCTGCGTCGTCGATCACCGGCTTGGGATGCTTGTGCTTGGCCTGGATCGCCTGTTCCTTGGCGGTCTTGGCCTTCTCCTTGGCATCCGACTCGCCCACTACGACAGCCTTGGCGTCGGCTTGCTTCTGGAGGTCAAGAGCCACTTCGTCGAGGCAGGCCTTGGCTTCATTGTCGACACGCGTCGGACGCTTCTTGTCCTTGTCGAACGTGATCGAGCACAGAGCCTGCGTATGCGGCGCCGGCGGTACATACGGAGCCGTAATCGTCACGCTCGTGTTCGCGTTCGCTGTGTGTCCCTTGTCATCCGAGACGTTGCAGGTGATCTGCGTCGTCCCCGTTGGCGCTCCCGTTGACGCGAACGTTGCGGAGTTGCCGCTGCCGTTCACCGAGCCAGCCGTCGCAGTGTAGCTGTAGGTGAGCGGGCGATTCTGCGGGCTCATTGCTGTAGCGGTGATGGTGGCCGACTCGCCTGGCTTGATCGTTGTCGGATTCGCCGTGCAGCTGATGGTCGGAGGCTCAAACTCCTTGACCGTGTAGCTGGCCGAACAATCCGCTGTCTCGCCGGGCTTGAGGCCTTCCTTGCCCGGTTTGCCTTCCTTGACTGTGCCCTTCACGGTGTAAGAACCGGGGGCCAGCGCAGTGGTTCCGACCGTCGCGGCTGTGCCATTGCCCGTAACGCCCTGGCCTGACCACGAATAAATCACGTTGAACTTGGGATTGAGCTCGCCGGCAGTCGCAGTGACGGTGACAGGCTCACCCTCGAAAACTGACGTGGGGCTTGCCGAGCACGCCAGAGTCACCGGCGGAGGAGGAGTGATCGTTCCGATGTGATAAACAAACCCAGCGCTCAGGCGGGCCATGTTGTAATTGCCGCGAATCGGAAACGGTTCGTTCGGATAGTTGTCGTGCGTGTACTGGTAGTCCGCCTGAAATATGCGAATGGCGAGATGATGATCGAAGAATGGCGTGTTATAGTCCATGCCGCCGCCGACCGTTACGACTGGGCCAAACGCATCGTTGTATCCATTCACTCCCCCCTGTTCAACACCGACCAGGGCGTGTACGAACGGCGTGATGTCGGCCGATGGGAAGCGTAGAATCAGTCCTCCGCCGCCACCCGAAAAATCGTTATTGGACCACGTCGAACCACAGCTGGGGCACTCCCCTTGAGCACTCGCAGCATCCTGGTTCAGAATGTGCTCGTCCGCCTCGAGCTGAACGCCTACGTAGTTATTGAAGTAGCGCGCCACACTATAGATCGAGCCGTAATTTATGCTCTGGGCGGTCACGCCATTCGATGTTGTCCCATGGGGCGCCAGGTAGCTGTAGCCAGCAAAAATGTCCCACTTCGACGGCGAATCGCTGGGATTCGCCTTGGGTGCCGGTTTGGCTGAGTCCTGGGCGGACAAACCGCCGGGCAGCAATGCCGCTAGACCCAGGGCAAGCGCCCAGACGAGAGATTTGGATTTACGAATATACATGCTTTTATTCCTCCGCTTCCTAGCGCTTTCAAGAATAGCATTACTTTAGTGTCAAGGTCAGCCCGAATTTTCAAATCAGCCCCCTTCATACGTCCCGCAAAATGAGCATTCAAGCGATGATCGGCCGCTGGTACACATTGAACCCGCGGCATGATTACCGCCATCGTCAATTTGAATGATCAACCAAAGTTGCTGACCTGAGAGTCTCCCCCGGCGACCACTGAACGCCATCCCGGAAAGGCCCAGACCCTCAAGCACAGCGGGCGCTTCTACCGCCACCAGGCTTTAATGCTTTACCCGCACCGGCGCCGCATGCAGATCACGCTTTCGCCTGCGGGGGCCGATGACCGGCGCTTGGGCCAGACTCTAGACAGATCAGTCCGGCAGAGATCGCGAGAGAAGCCAGGAGCTCTATATATCGAAATGAAGGCTCCGACCGAAACTAGAACCGAAAACTAGCGTCTTGGCGCCAAAAGGCCACCTCTAAGCAGCCAGGCAATCCATGGGCTTTGCATTATGCCGGAGTCGAGCGGATTCACCGACGCAGCAAGCACACGCAAAAGGATCCTGTTGTCATTCGGCGTTGGCGTCTAAATCTCTGAAATTGCAACACCGACGGCGGTCCATACTGAGGGCATACGATCGCATTCACTCGCCCCCATGCAACCGGTCACTTGCCGAAGTTATAGCTCAAACCAAGATTCGCGTTCATGACATCGAGCCCTGGGTTCACCGGCACTACAAATCCATTTGAGAAATGGAAATCACTAAAGAGTCCCAGCCGCAAGTCCCATCGGGTATTCATTTTCACATTCACACCACCCGCCGACTGCAGGCTAAAGTTCTCATAGGTTCCTGCTTGCGAAAGCGCCTTTTGCGAGAAACCCAGCATGCCGCCTTTGGCCATGAGATACGGCTTGATTGCTCGCTTGTCCCGCCAAAGCAAGCGGAAGCCGATTGGCGAAATCCCCACTCCCGGAACGATCTTGTGATTCGGGCTCGTTGGGGTACCCCATATATCCTGTGTTACCGGCGCGTACAGCAGCACCACCGGAAGAAACTCCGCCACATAGTCCACCCGCGCCTTGAGAAACGTTCCCCACGAATGACGGTCGTACTCCACGCCCCCGGTGTAGAGCTTGCAATCCGAACCGCTGGCGAAGATCTTGTAATGGCCGTAGGAAGCCAGTCCTTCGACCACCAGATCGCTCTCAACACGCTTCCTGCTCTGCGGCAGTTGCTGCGATTCGTCCTCTTTTGCAATTTGGAGGTCATTTATCGCAGATTCTGCTCGGATCTCGGGCCGATCCAAGGGGATATCGCTTGCACTCATTCCCAACGCACCTGCTTCATTCAAATAGGAGAAGGCGCCGCTTGGAACCTGGCCCAACCCGGTGACGGCACCCATAAGAAATGTGAAGATGGACAGGAGTGCAGAGCGAAGCGCGCCTCGGATGCAAAGAAATCGATGGGAGAGGGCAGGCGCTAATGAGCGCGGTCCAGCAATCGGCAAGGTTCACCTGGCGAGCGAAACGATGAGCCATCGTATTCGGGTGGGGATGTTGGGGCCTCGGCGCATGCTTTCATTAGCTCGCCTACTATTAAAACATAAACTCTTTCCTTTAATAACGATTCCCATTGTTCAATGGTTGCCAAGAGAGGTCCGACCTGACAAGGGGGCCCTTCCCCACCCGAAAACGCATCGAAGAAGCGGTGATAAGAGTGATGTACCTGGCGCAGCGCAATGTGATTCGCAGGTGTGAACACCCAATCCACTGAAAGTAGGCCCTGAATTGCTTCACTCTGCTCTGGGAAGACCACATCCGCGCGGCGACCGGAATGCACTCCAGCTTCCTCGCCCGGGATGGTATCTCGATACGACTGGCTGCGGCGCCCTCAAGGCTCTCCGCTGCGCTCTAACGCTAACGCGGCAAGGCCTTGACTGCGGACCTCGCCGGTCAAATAATTCAAGTATCCGGGGCGAAGAAAAGAAAGAAAACTTCTGCTCAGGACACAAACAATCAGAAACGGCGTTTACAAAATCCCGAACACTGCCGACAACGTGGACTCCAGTGACGCTGGATCACTTGGTACGATCACACTCGATTCATCTGGCCCCATTTCTGTTTACAGGTGTGTGACGGCCGGTAATGATCGCGCAAGGGTACCGCCTACGGTTCATTCCAATTCTTGTTCCAGTGTGCTCTGCGGTCTCGTAAGCAACAAAATACTCATCCGACTTGTAACGGAGACTCCGTGAAATCACTACTGTTGTTACTTTGTATTCTCGTGCCGACAATGACTAACTTTGGTCAAGGGGCAGTGGTTGTTGGTCCAGCGGTTGAGAATCAGACCCGTTTGAAGTTAGGCTGCGAGTATTCGCAAAATGCGAGGCCACTGAATCGCCCATCGCTGGAAGGCTTCACGCTATCTGGTCACTGGATGGGGGCGGTGGACCCTATGTGAAATACAACGCCGGTGCTCAAACGAAATGCGTTGATTCCGCTTGAGGGCAGGTGAATGAACTGATAATCCGCCTGGAAAATGCGAATCGCCAGACGATGGTATAGTCGGGGCGCGTTGTAGTCCAAGCCGCCGCCAGCCGTCACCGTTGGACCCCAGGTGTCAACGTGATAAGGTGTGCCGCCTATGTCGGCGCCAGCCAGAACATGCACAAACGGCGTGATACGGGCCTTGGGAAAGCGGTAGATCAAACCGGCAGACCCGCCAGCGAAGTCATCATTTGAATTGAAAGAGGCATTGTTGTCGCCGATAGGGTAATCCTCGGACTCTATGTGTTCGTCTGCCTCAATCTGCACACCCAGGTTCTTGTTAAAGTAGCGGGCACCGCTCGAAATCGCACCAAAGTTGATCTGGCCGTAGGTACTCCCTGGAGTGCCACTCTGGATCCCTGGGATCTGTCCGCTTGGGGCTAGGTAGCTATAGCCCATGAAGATGTCCCACTTCGATCCGGCATTATCCCACGGGGCTCTCCCGGTAGCTGCGGCTGTAACCTGGGCGGCCAGAGTGATGGGTATCAGCGCTGCAAATGCCAAGGCAAAGATACAGCCCACATATTTTGTAGTGCGGGAGCTCATCCGTTTATCCTCTGCAATTAAGTTAAATTACCAGACGAGAACTGATGGTCCGGCGCGATCTCGGCGCGGACTCTTAGGATTAGCGCCTCAGACAGATATTGTGGCATCGGGTAGGACTAGAAGCTGATCTTCTTCTCCGAAAAACAGGTGAGTTGGATGGCAGTGATGGTCACAATTTGCTGTCCGGTGAGGTTGATGGAAGCCTTGCAGAGCGAACCCAGCGTGGAAGGCTCGCAAACCATTGCTTCGGTTGCGCCAGGCTGCTCGGCCGCGACGGGGGAGGCGGTCACCTTGCGGATTGGACAATAGGAAATAAGGACCTACATCTGCCGCCTTCATATCCTCACGCTATCATCGAATCGTAAGCGTTCAAGCAACCACCCGTTGGCTGCGGAAGATTTGTGATGGACTCAGATAATCATAGGAGAGTCAGGAGAGGTGGTCCGTCGTCGCCGGAGTGGAGCTGAGACTGAGCGGCTGGGCACCAAATTTAGTAGCCTCGTGCATCACTTGTCTCAAAACCTCGCATGTCCGAGCAATTTGATCAGGCCTGAGAGTCGGGTGCACAAGAAACATCAAGCTCGTCTCTCCCAGTTCTCGCGCAACGGTAAGACGTTCCTTTGGGCGCCACTCAGGTGGAAATGCTTTCTCCAAATAAATCTCGCTGCAACTTCCACTGAAGCACGGAATGCCTTCGGCCTTAACCGCCTCGATAATGCGATCGCGCGACCACTCGGGACGCAGCATCTCTGGGCGCACAAAGGCATAATACTTGTAGTAGGCATGCTCAACGTATATCGGTGGTACTGTCACGCGCAAGCCAGGCATTGCGGCGCACTCATCCGTCAGGATCTGAGCGTACTTGCGGCGAACGGAGAGCCATTGCGGAAGCTTTTTGAGCTGAATTCGACCAACCGCCGACTGCACTTCGCTCAGACGCCAATTCGTCCCAAACGATTCATGGAGCCAGCGGAATCCTGGAGCATGTTCCTTATGGTAAACCGCCTCATAGCTCTTCCCGTGATCCTTCAAAGACCACATAGTGTTCCACAACTCGTCTGAGTTAGTGGTCACCATCCCTCCCTAGCCGGCAGTCGTCATGATCTTGTCCTGGCAGAAGGAGAACGCTGCTACATCCCCCAGAGATCCGATGGGCCTGCCCTTGTACGTGGCTCCATCTGCCTGGGCGCAATCTTCCACAACCTTGATGCCTCGCTCGTGGGCCAAGGCAAGGATCTCATCCATCTCACACGGCCATCCGGCCAGATGGACCGCAACAATTGCCTTGGTGCGCGGCGTCAGCACGCGACCAATGCTTTCCGCCGTAATATTCTGGCTGTCGCGGTCCACGTCTGCCACAACCGGACGCGCACCGAGCATCACCGCGCAGCTGGCCGAAGCGATGAACGTACGGCTTGCGGTAACCACTTCGTCGCCTGGTCCGATACCCAGTGCCTTCAGCGCACATTCCAGCGCGGCTGTGCCATTGACCACGGCAACAGCGTGGTCGCAGCCTACGAATGCGGCAAATTCCTTCTCAAACAGCCGGCCCTCCTCACCCGTCCAGTAATTTACTTTCCCGGAGCGCAAAACTTGCACGGCTGCTTCGATTTCATCGTCCGCAAAATAAGGCCACGCGCCAACGCCAATGGCGCCCATGTCGAAATCAGCCAGGCGATTACTTGTCTCAAGTGTTTTCATTTTTCCTCTGAACTCGATATCCGTGGAAACTGGCCGGAGGGTATCCAGCGATATGACGGAAAGTACTCAGTTTCGAGCTGCTCACAATGGTAGTGTTTGCACCATTGTTTTTCGATGGCGCGGTAGTCTTCGGGAAGATGTACCTCGCGATACGTCGAAAAGCGCGCGACGTATTTTGAAAAGCTCGATTTAAACCGGAAGATTCCATCGCCGGGCCGATAGCCGCCTCCCAGAATAAGTCTCTTCTTTCCATGCTCTGCGCCCCAGCGAATAACGTCGTAAACCATAGCATTCGACGTCCGCATTTGCTGGAATTCTGCATCGGCACCGCCTAGATAGGAGTAGATATTGTCATCATCATGCGTATAGAGAATTGCTCCGATAATCTGCCCGTTTCGCTCTGCCATCGTGAAGCGGGCGTTGTTGCGCATCTCCTTGAAAAAACGAAGGAAGTACTCCAGAGGAAAGTGATATTGACTCAAGGCATTGGTGCGGATCATCGTGTCGATGTATATACGATGAAACTCCCGAATATGGTCAACGCTGTCAGCTTCAAAGACGCGAATGCCCTCGCGCTCCGAACGCTTGATATTTTTACGACATGCATGCGTAAAGTGTTCAATCCACAGCCGCTCAGGCCCGAGGCTAACATCTACCCATACGATGTCACGATTATAGAGAACGTGCGCCGGATCCAGCAATTCATTACCGTCGCCCCAGGGATTGAGATGCATGAAATCAGCTACGATTCTCCGTTCGCGCAAGGCTTCGTCGAGGACAGCATGAAACTCATTAGATCCCAAGGAAGGATCGGACCTCAATATGATTGGACCAGTGAACTCAGGTGTGAGGGCATCATAGCGCCGATCGCCTTCTCTGGCAAAATTTAAACCAGCAATGGGGCGAAGGAAGAGTGGTAGCACTACCCGAGCCGCTCCGGTTTCAATTACAAGCAGTTGCGCTTTGTATCCCGCTTGATCTCCTGCGATGCGAGCAAATTCGACCGACCCAAAGAATGAGCGAGCAGGCGGCACAAGCGCACGCCATTCAGACACTTCACTCGTTGTAACAAATCTGGAAGATATCTGGTTCATCTGATTTTCTTTGAGTCGAGTTTCACCTGACTCAAAACTCCCCTTACCTGGCTGTTCAACACAACCTGGAAGCTCAACAGCATTAGAATTCAACACCCTTCTCCTCGATCTCATAACTTCTGTAGCGTTGAGACGATCCGCTTTATGTCTTCGATTCCATAGCGTTGGTCAGAAACAAGCGTAAGCAAGGTATTGGACAGACTTTTCGCCGCATCGGACGACCCTGCTCCTGAGGGCCAATGCACAGGGCAATAGATTCTGTTTGCGATCAGCCGTTGACGCGCGTGCTCACGCAGTTCGTGCGTAACAAATTGCAGGACTGCCGCGAAGGGAGTCCCTCCATTCTGCATGGTAGGCGGGATTGCTTTTGCGGCCGAAAAACTGTGTAGCTCCCGCAACAAGTACTCAACGTTCAAGCGCCGGCGTTCCAGCCATGCCAGCGGAATCCCGTAAGAACAAAAAGCCATCGACTCCGGAGCCGGTGCAGTGACGGGCTGTTCGCATAATGTCTGCTCGCCATGTACCTGCCAATCGCGGAAGACGCCTTTGGTCTTCTCATCCGACCTGCCTGAGAGATACTCGTGCTTCCACACCATGGCAGCGAATTTCTCTTCCGCACCTGCGGCTGTATTCAATGGAGCTTGCGGCAAACTGTGTCCTGCCGGGGACCAAAGCAATGCTCCGTCCGGCACAGGCAGCGTCTTGCGCAGGCTGGAAATTGCATAGTCCGCCCGCGAATACCGAAAGCCGTAGGCGGGATCGTGCGAGTAGTCTTCCACCAGAATGCACTTGGATTCTGACGCCCATGCGTACCAGGCAGTCGAAGAACGCATGCCGAAGTAGTCTACAGCTAGGACAACATCAGAGGCAGCGGGCGATAACGTCTCCCACACCGGTTCCGCCTGGGTGGGAGAGTCGACATATCGTTTGACCTCGCAATATGCTTCGATATGTTTGACTACGTCTTCGCAGAAGTACTCGGGAATCCAGAGCGCACTTGCCCTACAAACCGCCAGAACCTCAGTGATCGTATGCCGCGCCAGCGAATACCAGACTGCCTTGTCTGGTAGCGCAACAAAGGGGCCCTCCGGCAACCCCATCCAATGGAATTCGCCACCGATTTCCCAACGATCGTTCATACTCCTCAAATCTCCCCGGACGTAACGCTTGCGCTTCCACTGGGAGAGACATCACGTTCGTCGAGCAATCGAAGCACTTCCGGCAACTCCTCAAGCTCAGCGATCTCGGCATCAGCCTGACAATCACCCTGCGACGAATACATATAGCCATCTCTGCGGCGAATGCGGACACAGGCCATCTCTGCGGCGCGCGCGCCCGCTATGTCCCGTTCCGGGTTATCCCCCACGACAAGAGTTTCGCCCATCGATACCCCGAGGCGCTCGCAGCATATGCGGAATATGGCTGGATTCGGCTTCCAGTAACCACGTCCAAATTCATCGGCCAAAATGACCGCGTCACAATATTCATCAATCTTCAGCGCATCAATCTTCTTTTGCTGAACGTTCTTCCACCCGTCTGTCACGATTCCGAGCTTGTAACTCTGGCGCAGTAGCACCAGTACACGCTGTATTTTGTTCTCCAAGGCAAGTATCGGCGTGTGGGCGCGGTATCTTTCGATCAACTCGGGAACCCATTCGCGGGGAAACCCGAACTGTAATGCAGCGCGGTCAAATACGTGGTCACGACTCGTCCAAAAAAGGCCCAACATATCGTCCGCCTTTACGCTGAATCCGCGCTCGGCCAGAATGGAACATACGCTTCGGTAGCCGCTCACAACATAGTCAGTCTCCGCATAAACGGTGTCATCAAGATCGAAAATGATGGCCCGAAAGCGCCTGCCCATTACCTCTTCACCTCGTGCGATGCGCTGGGCTCCATGGCTTGCTGCGAGCCGCCATCCGCCCGATAAAAGACGTCACCCAAGTACCGGTAGAGGCACATCCCCTCTTCATAATCGTCTATTGATAGACTCTGCGCCGTTCCCCCGCAAGCCTCTTGCAATACGGATGCAAAGAGCTTACCCCCGGTAGCAGCATTCGAGAGGACACTCGCAGAACCTAGGCGTGGGTTGACATCGAAGACCGCGGGCGGATCGCTAGCAAACATCTGGAGGTTTACAGGCCCAGATAGGCCTTGATCTGCGAGTGCTTTTAACAGTTCCAGTGCAGCGTCGCCGATGTTGCTATTTTTCACAGTGTGGGACCTCACCGCCTCACCGCCGATTACCTTGTCCCGGCATCTTTGGACGGCATAGACAGGTGAGCCCGTATGCGAGATAAATGCATCAACGCTGAACTCTGATTCCGCAAAGAATTCCTGGAAGACAAGGTCGGGATCCTTCGCTAGCTCGACCAATGCCTCTTCTGCGTTGCGCGCAATTCCGGACCCGATGGAGCCGAAGCCACAGCGTCGCTTGAAGAAAATCGGGTATTGCGCCTCGGTGATGGAAGCCGCCTCGACACTGCGAGGAACTCTTATTCCGTACCGTTCTGCAAACCCGTTGAACTCTGTCTTGTCAAGGCAGAGATTTCCAACTTCCACTGTTGGGGCAACGATCGAAGTGCCGCGTAGCCTAAATTCCTCCGCGTACGGCGCCAATTTCATTACGTCAACATCAATTAGCGGTACGAGAACGCGAATTTGAGCGCTCTCGCATAGTTTTAGCAAGCTTGAAATGTAATTTTCATCGGCAATCCTCGGCACAACGAATTGCCTGTCAGCAAACACGCCCGCAGAGGTGATTGCTTCCGCATCAGCCACGTATAGTTGGCCAGCCCTAAGCTGCGGTACAAGCCGCATTGAAGAGCGCATTTGGCAAACCATGCCCGCCCATTTGCCACAACATGTAATAAGTACATTCTGCTTTGTCATATCTTAGTCCGAGAACTCTCAGTATTTAATCCAATGTCATCGACATCCCGAACGTCTTGGCCGGAGCGCACGTCATCCACTCGAGTGAGCCGTACAATTGTCATGACTAGAATACGGAGATCCAAACGGGCGCTGCAATTGTCAACATACCAAACATCCAACTCCAAACGGCGGCTGAAAGGAATTGCATTCCGCCCGCTTACCTGAGCCCACCCCGTTATGCCGGGCCGCACCTCGTGACGCCGTGATTGCTCCGCCGTGTAACGGCTCAAGTACTCGATAAGCAGCGGCCGCGGGCCTACCAGGCTCATTTCTCCGCGAAGCACATTGAATAGTTCCGGCAGTTCGTCGACGCTCGACGCTCGGAGAAATCTTCCGAACTTGCCGAGTCGTTGGCTGTCGCGAAGCAAGTGACCACTGGAGTCCCTAGCATCTGTCATGCTGCGGAGCTTGAAAAGTGTAAAGAGCTTCCCGTGCCGCCCGGGCCTCTTTTGCCGGAAAATTACCGGCGAGCCCAACTTAACCCTGATCAATACGGCAAAGACAAGAATGATCGGCAAAAGAATGATGAGCGCAAGCAATGCACATATAAAGTCGAACTGTCGCTTTCCAAACCTTCTGTAAAGCATCGTATGTCTTAATCCTCTTTGCCGCGGCATAACACTTGTTTCTATGCCGATCACTATGAATAAATCCGCGTGTCTGAAATAGTCGATTCAAAAATAGATTCGAAACGACTCATACCCACGACGGCGGACAGCTCACGGTCATAGAACGCTCTGCCATTGCGTCCCATGGCAGCGAGCTTCTCAGGGCCGGCGTCAGCGAGTTCCTTTACCGCATCCGCAATGCTCTGGGAATCGCTCGGTTCACAGAGAACGCCAGACTGTGATCGCTTCACCAGGTCGGCAGCATCACCGCGGACCGCCATAATGATCGGCTTTCCCGCGGCTAGGTAGGCCTGCGTCTTCGATGGGATGGTGATTCGAAACAATTTGTCATCCTTCAAATGCACGAGTAAGGCATCTGCTCCGGCAAGTATCCCGCCCATGGCTTGCATCGGCTGCCGGGGCATGAATCTGACATTGTCGAGTTTCATTTCCTCGGCCATGCGCTCCAACCGAGACCGATCCACGCCGCCGCCCACAAACACAAACTCCACGGCTGGTGCTGTACTTAGGCAGATTTGCGCTGCCTGAAGCACACTCTCGAGCCCCTGGGCTGTACCCATCGTTCCGGCAAAGAGAATGCTGAACTTATCCGTGCTACTGGCCAGACGAGCTTCAAACTCATAGTCAGACTTGTATACCGTCTCGTCGCACCAGTTGTAAATTACGTCGATTTTGTCAAGCGGAACTCCGCGTCTGGCCAATGTTTCCTTGAAGCCGGGAGAGAGTACCGTGATGTGATCGGCGCAACGATAGACCAACTTGCACAAACTTCCCAACAAGCCAAGAGCCGCAGGATTCGACATCATCCCTGAAGCGGCGACCGTGTCAGGCCAGAGATCCTGAATATCGTAGACGAAGGGCGTCCTTCGAAGGACGCTGATCACAACTGCTGCAAAGCCAACTGTAATGGGTGGATGGTAAACATACATCACGTCCGGCTTCCTTATCAAAGCAGCGCCGAACACCGCTGCCGATATGGCAAAACTCACGTAGTTGAAGATTCTATGGAGGCCGGAGTTGTTGTGGCTGGGATAAAGCGCCACGCGCAACACATCGATGCCGTCGAGTCTTTCACGTATCCAAGGGCGTATACGGTAGCCAGGATATATCTTCCCCCCTGGATAGTTGGGAAAGCCGGTAAGCACTTCAACCTTATGACCATGTGCAACCAGTTCTCGCGCGAACAACAGACCTTTGAAAGTCGGCTCCGGTTCAAACCACTGCGTCAAAATAAGGATTTTCATGCGCTGAGAGGATATCCAGATGTTACAAATCCGATTTGAGCCCTTCGTGCATTGCTACGAGTCTCATTGCTTATGCCACACAACACGATTCACGTAATGGGTATAGCTGTGAATGATCCGTACAACCTTTTCAGACACGTTAAGAACATTGTAATCTGGCACGATACGTAACGCCCGTTGTTCGCCTGTGGGCTGTGTCTCCAGCACCTTTAACGCATCCAAAACGCGATCGGGGTCGAGCCCGGTCATCATCACTGCACCTTCCTCCATACCTTCAGGGCGCTCGTGAGCTTCCCGAATGTTCAATGCCCGAAAGTTGAGGATTGAAGATTCTTCGGTAATCGTGCCGCTGTCCGATAGCGTTGCCTTCGCCTTCGTCATCAAGTGAACGTAGTCGGAGAAACCCATTGCCTTCACTAGGCGTATGTTCTCAGAAAAGCTCGCGCCCTCCTTATCAATCCGCTTTTGCGTCCGTGGATGCACGGAGACAATCACGGGCAGGTGGTAATTAGAGGCTACACACTCCAGGACTCGCACCAAGTTTTGGAACTGCCGCGGTGAGTCTATGTTCTCTTCCCTATGTGCGCTTACCATGAAATAGCCATCTTCGGTCAAGCCGAGCCGCGCCAGGGCTTCTGAGCAGTTGATTTTCTGGCGATAGTACGTGAGGACTTCGTACATGGGACTGCCGGTTTTGATGATCCGGTCCGACGCAATGCCCTCACGCAACAGATATTCGCGCGAGATGCCGCTATATGGCAGATTGATGTCGCTGATGTGATCCACAATCTTGCGGTTGATTTCCTCGGGAACCCGCTCGTCAAAGCAACGATTACCGGCCTCCATGTGGAAGATCGGAATCTTTAAACGCTTTGCCGACAGTGCGGACAGACAACTGTTCGTGTCGCCCAGAATGAGAACCGCATCCGGCTTCACTTCGTTGAGCGCATCACTGGACTTGGATATCACCTGCCCAATGGTTGCAGCAGAATTTTCGCCGGCCGCTTTAAGAAAGTAATCGGGCTGCCGTATATCCAGGTCTTCAAAGAATACCTGGTTAAGCTCATAGTCATAGTTCTGACCGGTATGAATCAATACGTGTTCCGTATAGCGGTCCAATGCCGCGATCACCCGCGACAGCCGGATGATCTCCGGCCGGGTGCCCACAATCGTTGCCACTTTCATACGTTCTCCAGCAACATAGACTTGCTTTGCGCCTCAAAATCGACGGGAAGATAATAAGTGTCCGGGCGATTCGGATCGAATATCTCGCTCGACCAGAATAAAGTTACCATCTCCCCCGCACCCATGTTTGTGATCGAGTGCGTGAACCCGGGCGGGATATCAATGACCTCGTAGCTGCCGCCCGACACTGAATACTCTTTGATCAGCCCGCCTTCAATAGCTCTCATTCGAATAAGACCGTCTCCTTCCACCACAAAAAACTTCTCCGTCTTGGTGTGGTGATAGTGGTTTCCACGCGTTATCCCTGGCTTTGTTCTGGATACAAATATCTGTCCGAAGTGGTTTTGCTTGAATAATTCCGCCAGGCTACCGCGTGCGTCGGATTTGATCTCCAGGTTGTACTGTCGCGCTGACGGCGGAACATACGACAGATAGGTCGCGTAAAGCGCACGATTGAACCATTCTGCAAAATCCGGAACAGCGAGCGTGACCTGCATCTCGTGAAACGCCTGGATTCGACCTGCCAAATCGCCAAGCTGAATGCGATAGCTTTGGATGTTTGCATCAGCCTCACTGGCCGTCTTGCGCCCGTCAATCTCGGACAAAAACGCCGCAACTACATCGTCCACGTAGCTCAGTTCCAGCGTGCAATCCGAGTCGGAGATGGAGATAGGCAGATCGTGTGCAATGTTATGACAAAAGGTTGCCGTGACAGAGTTGTAGTTGGGGCGGCACCACTTCCCAAACAGGTTTTTCAGGCGGTATATCCGCACACAAGCTCCGGTGTCCGCTGAGAACTGGCGCAGGGCATCCTCCGCCTTCGCCTTGCTCGCACCGTAGGCATTTTCAGCTTCAGCTTGGATGGAAGAACTGAATACGATCTTCGGAGAACGTCCGGCTTCCCGCAGAACTTTGCACATTTGCTCCGTAAGCCCAGCATTCCCGGTCTCGAATTCAACAGGATTCTCTGGCCGGTTCACGCCCGCCAGATGGAAGATGACATCGGCCTCAAGCAGCGCTTTTTCGAGATCCTCGGTCGAATCATTCCTCTCAATGATCGTCACCTCGCAGTCCTTCTGCTCATGCAGGTGAGCTGCCAGGTTGCGCCCCAGAAACCCTCTTCCGCCGGTAATGAGAATCTTCCTCAAGCCAGCACCGTTTTGCCTTGCATGGCATCCTGCACGCACTGAAGCTTTTTTAGAAGGTCCATCATGCCATCCACCTCCAGCAGTTCCGTGTTGTTGGAATTGTAATCAACCGCCTTCGAAACTTCTGCTATTCCGCTGCTGAAAAAGCTGGAGTAGTTCAAATCACGAACGTCAGCCGGCACCCGGTAGTAATCGCCAAGATCTTCGACCTGGGCCATCTCTTCACGGTTCAAAAGAGTCTCGTAAAGTTTCTCGCCGTGCCGCGTGCCGATGACTCGAACTTCATTCTCGGAATTCAGAAGCCTGAGCAACGCCTTTGCCAGAGTACCGATGCTCGCCGCCGGAGCTTTCTGAACGAAGATATCGCCCGGCGTGCCGTGCGTGAATGCATAGAGCACAAGGTCCACGGCTCCCTCGATGGTCATCATGAAGCGCGTCATGTCTGGGTCGGTCACGGTCAGAGGCTCCCCGGCCAGAATCTGCTTCAGAAACAGCGGAATCACCGACCCTCGGGAGGCCATCACGTTCCCATACCGCGTACCGCAGAACACTGTCGAGCTGTTCCCATAGGTCCGCGCCTTGGCCACCATGCACTTTTCCATCAGCGCCTTCGACATCCCCATCGCATTCACGGGATACACCGCCTTATCGGTGCTCAGCACAATTAGCTTGCCGACGTTCGACGCAAGCGCCGCGTTCATCACGTTCTCCGCTCCCAGTGTATTCGTTCGGATCGCTTCAATGGGGAAGAATTCGCACGATGGAACCTGCTTCAGCGCCGCTGCATGAAAAACAAAGTCCACTCCGCGCATCGCCTGCAAAACACTATCGTAGTTCCGCACATCGCCCAGATAGAAACTGACCGCGCTGTCCTTCAGCCGGTTGCGCATGTCGTCCTGCTTCTTCTCGTCCCGGCTGAAGATGCGAATCTCTCCGAAGCCAGCCTTGCCAGCCATATCCAGAACGGCATTGCCAAAGGTGCCGGTTCCGCCGGTAATCAGTAGAGACTTTCCCGAAAACATTGCGAGGTTCATCTTATCAGTTCCTGTCTTATCTGCAAATGATGGGGCTTAAAATGTTGGCGCAATTATCGCGGTCGAATTCAACCGCGAACTTTAATCCCGGAGGCCTGATCTTCGGATGACTCTTGAAGGTGTCACGCCTCTCACGACCCAGCGGTCGCATACCTGAACATCTTGCGGTTTTCCTCGAGGATTGCAGGGTCGGATGCTGCCAATCTCGCGTACTCGGTTGCCCGAGCAACGAGCGCGGCATACCATTCTTCGTCGGCATCCACGCATTGCTGCAAGACTGCGCGAAATCGCTCCGTCTCTTCGAGCGGAATGTCCCATCCCACGCCCTGCTGCTGCAAATCGCGCCACGGGGTTTGATCGCTGATCAGCACGGGACATCCCGCGCTCAACGCTTCGAAAATCACATGTCCGTAGTTTTCGCCAAGGGTTGGAAACAAAAACAGATTGTGTTCGCAAAATACTCTCCCCACGTTTTCATGTTCAACCATCCCCTTGTATTTCACCAGGACATTCGACGGCAGCGTGCCAATTACCTTCTTACACTGATTCCAGTAGTCAGCGTCCTCCAAGGGACCATAAATGTCGAAAAACACGTCGCCCGATAGACTCTGCAACATTCCAAGCGCGGACAATAAGTTTTTCTTTGGCGAAATCCGAGAAACAAACACAACCCGAAGCTGGCCTGCCTGTTTAAGCGCTTTCGTTCCCCCGTCACTCCCTGACATGAGGGGTATGTCCTGCGCAGTCACAATGATTCCCGTCTTGCTGCTCCCGCTCATTCCACAACTACCGCGCTGGATGTCTTCGATATGAACGAGGGAAAGGTTCGGCATCGCCCGGCGTATGTCGGCTTCTTCCAGAGTCGTGGACGCATGCCAAATTAGCCCTCGATAGAAGCCAAGCCAAGACGAAACTCTTATATAGAAGAGTTTCCGTCTACTTTTAATGCCCACCGCGCCCTGCGAAAACTCCCCACGCGGCGCAAGCACTATACACTTTGGCTTGCAGATTCCCAGCCAATGCATAAATATCGCGAGCATGGAGAAACGTCTTGAGAAAAAGCTATTCAGGTAAAGCACAGACTCCGCATTCAGCGAACGAAGCAAAGCAGTTAATCGAAAGAGCCCTCCCCACCCAGACGACAAATACATCACATCGGCGTTTCCAACTCGCACCCAGCAGCCTCTTACGACGCTTGGATATGGCAACGTGTCTCCCAGATCCCGGTCCAAGGTAAGAATCTTGAAGCTGAATTCTTCCCCAAGCGCCGCTACTATGTTTGCCACACTGCGAATTGGCCCGCCGGCCTTATAGCCCGGGATGTACGAGCCAAGCAATGTAACGATGGTGCAATCGACTTTTGTGGTCATGGGTTCTTAATACCTCGGGGGATTTCCGCCCAGTTCCTCGTGCACACTGTCCTAACTTGTCTCGAGTTGGTACAAACTCCTGCCCCCTCCACGCCTCACTGCCTCGATGTAAAGAACAGCCGGCCACATCGGTAATACTGCTGTAAGAAGAAGAACTATTCCGCCCAGAGCGTTATGACTCAAAAGCGATCCAACGTACGGAATTAGCAAAGCATAGAGTGCTACCCCCCCAGCACTGCTGCCCATAGCGCGTGAATAGATAATACCCATAAGGCTGCCTATTATGGACATACCTATTACTATTCCGAACACATGAAAATTGACATATAGCTCGCCAACTTCCCCTGGGGGCACATCATTCCCGTCACCCATGACATAAGTTCCAACGGCCCCGCTGAATGACTTTGGTTTGTCAGGCCAAACCGTCCGCGGCACGACGAATAGCGCAACATCTGAATAGGTTTGGCCGTAGCGAAACGGAAAGACTGACGGACCACCGTGCAAAATTGCAGCGAAAGAGTCCACTGCGCTGAGTTCGCCGAGAATCTGCGAGTAGAAGGCGCCAGAATCTTCGTCGCGCATGATATTTACAACCATTGGCATATCGCTAGCAGCGACATTGTATTGCCGAGCGAAGCCCCAGAAGGTAACGGCAGGCACTACAACAATTCCGGTCGCTATGGACAACACAGCAAACCGCCACGGTTTTTTTATTCCGCGCATATAGACGTAGACGATCATGCACGAAAGGAGGGCACTTACTATAGAGGTCCGGTTTCCGATCAGTGCATAATATCCGACGGTCATAATGGAAAAGAAAATGATCGATATTTTACGCGGATGGCCTAGCAGGTGATCGACTAGAAGAAGCACGAGTATAATCGGGAAATAAACCGCACCGAGAAGGCCGTACGCGTATCCCTCAGTTATCCCGCGTAACCGGCCCGCATAGGCCAATGCTCCCTCAATTCCGCCGCTGGCCGAGATGGTTATCGCTACAGAAACCATCGCCAACGCTCCGCCGATGAATGCTACATGAGTAACGCGACGGGTATCCCAACGGCGCAGACTGCCCCGCAGCCTTGAGCCCTCGCATAAATGGCGTTTCATCGCGTAATATCCAGCATGAAAACAGACCAAGCCTAAACCCTCGTAACCCACGGCCCATGCAAAGTCCGTTGCGACCGCAGGATTGTTGGCGACGAACATATCTGTAGCTGCATGACTCATTGCACTCATCAAATAGATGGGGCGAACACAGTAGTACAACAAAAATACTAGATTGACGACCATCGATGGTTCGAATAGGTCAAATCGGTCGCCCCGCGCCCTGCCAAGGACGACTGACGCCATCGCGATCGCGGCAATCTCTAAGCTAAGGAATACGACGAGGCTTCGTGCGTTGAGTAAGTCGGTTGCAAAGAGCGATATCCCTGTGACAAATGTTAACGGAATAGAAAATAAGAGCAACGATACGAAGGCACCGGCTTGCGGTGTAGTGGGCCTGGCCGTTAGGGCGCGTAGTCTGGATCCCCGTGCCTGGTCTTCCGAGATCGCCGCACTCTTGCTCATCGTATCCTTATTTCTTCGCAAAACTAAGTTCGCTAGAATTGATTACAGTCTATGCCCGCCGTGCGGCCTCCGCCAGTCGTGTCCTGAGCGCGTCGCGCATCATCCAAAAGCCGCCCAGCACGACCGTCATTGCAGAGAGGAGCAGCGCAATCCCCGCGCCGATCAAGCCATCTCGCGGAACCAGCAGCGCCGACCCAGCTATCCCGATCAGCATGGCAGCGAAGTAGACCGGAACCTGTGCGCGGAACGCACGTGCGGCCGTCAGACCGCAGAAGAGAAACGATCCAATCGTGCTGAGCCCGGCGATGCCGACGAAGAGCGCCAGCAGTCCAACGTGATCCGCATACTCGCGGCGGTAAAGCAAGGTGAGCAGCGGACGGCCCACAAGGAACGTCAAGGGCACTCCAACCGCCGCGATCAGGACGCCGAGCATCGACAGCTTGGTCAGCAGGCGCACAAACTGGCTAAGTTCCCCGTCCGCGAACATACGGGCGAGGCGCGTGGTAACCGAGACACTCAGCGCGGCCACAACCAAGTTAATGACGACCACCAGGTAAGCGAGCGATGCGAAGATGCCTTGGTCCGCCAGCCCAAAGTAGTGCTGAAGGAAGTAGCGGGGGATGTTCACGTTCAGGGACGCGAAAGTGGCGACCCAGCCCAGCGGAAGGCCCAGCATTGCCAACCGCCAGAGAGCACGGCGGTCGAAGTGGAAGAATGGGGCCTGGCTACCGATCAATGCCCGGACATTCGGCACATCGTAAAGTGCCAGCACAGCCAGCCAAACCCCGCTCATGGCGGTGACTGACAGAGACAGATTGCGAAAGTAAGCAAAGGTAAGGGAGAAGGCCAGGACAGAGCCGCCGCCGCGTATCATCTGGCTAATCGCGACCCTCTTCAACCGCTCTTCCCTCTGCAAGAGACCGGCCGTCACGTCGCTCATGCACTCGATGCATTTGGAAACAGCAACCATAAGAACGACGGCACGCACGGCGGATGAGGTCCCGGCAAATGGCAACAGAGCAACGACCACCATTAGCCCGAGCAGCGTTGCCAGAAGCCGCAGAGTGAAGTAATTCGCGAATCCGTACTCCGCGTTCACATCCGTCGCCTGCACGGCGCGAAGCTGGAGGTTGGTGAACATGAACACCGGCGCGGCAACTGCCAGGCCAAGAGTGAACTGACCGACGATCGACGGGCTGCCCAGCTTGGCAAGCGCAGACAGCATCCCCCATTGACATCCCGCATAGATCACGCTGCCTGCGAACGTCCATATGAAGTTGGCGCGCAGTGAGGGGATTACATTTCTAGTTTCAGTCAATGACTGGTCGATCTCGGTCACCAGAGTGTTTTGCGATTGCCCAAGCTCGCAGACCTGGGACTAAGAAGTTGAAGCCGGCTCATGAGGGTCAGGAGATTGCGCTCTTTCGCCCCCTGAGCGCGTAGCTGAGTTCCTGAAGCCTTTTTGCGGCAATCGGATCGAATTGCAAAAGCTCCTTCCACCACAAGAACAACGCCACAATGCATCCGCTAAAAAAACCCACAAACGCGGAAAGCACCAAGATGATGCCCCTTTTTGGGGACGATTCCTTGTCCGGGTCGATGGCCGGCTCCACGACTTGAATAATGGCGGCCTCTTTTGCTTCATCTAGTCTGGCAGCGTCATATTGCTTCATCAGCATGTCGAACAGGGCCTGCCGGTAGGCCAGTTCGTGCGCAGCGCGAAGGTATTCCAACCCCGCGGCAGGAACATTCTCAAGCCCAAGCCCAGCGATTCCCGGCGAGTGATTGCTCTGCTCCATGCGGGTTTCCTCAGCCTGTAGAGAAGTTAGTTCCCTCTCTGCCAATTGCACGTCGGGGTTTTGCTCCGTCGAATAGGAGCGCAGCGCCTGCACCTCTACCTGTTTGGCTGCGACCTGTGCGCGAAGGGCGGCAATGCCTTCGATCATCGCCTTGGCCTGCGCGTCCAACTGGACCAGACCCTTCTGCTGTTGAACTTGTTGGAAAGCAAGTTCAGCCGCGACGAGCGCATCCTTGGCCTGCTTCAACTGCTCTTCGTAGAAAAGCCGCCGCTGCGAGGCCTCGGTTACTGCCAGGGTCTGGGTCAGGATGCGGAGTTGATCCGTGTATGCGTTGGCCATCTCGGCAACGCGCTTTTTGTCCTTGTCTGTGACAGACACGGCAATGAAACCGTTCTTTTCAGAAGTAACCTCGGTATAGCCCGCCAGTTTTTTGCGCGCTTTTGTCATGTCCTTGGCGTGGTACGCCTGCATCAATCCAAACTTCTGAATGATCGCATCGGCCACGGGCCGCGAAGTCAGCATACCGATGTAGATGTCGTTGGGATTTTTCAGCCCCATTCCCCCACCAGCAAGTGCTGCTAGGGAACCTCCACCGACACTTGTGAGCTGGTTCATCATCAACATAGACGCAGTTGATTGGGTCTGTTGTGGCGGCATGATCTTCGTCGTTGCTGTATACCGCACCGGCAAAACAAAGCACAGGACCAAGCCGATAAACACCGCAATACCCGTTACCTTCGCTATCAGCCATTTCCGGTAGGCAAGTTGCGTGAGGACATCAATCAGACTGACCTCGGATTCGGAGCTCGGCGAGTTTGATAAAGAGGCGCTGTCCATTGTCTCTGCCGATTCTTCGATAGAAAGGTCCTGTTGGGTCATCAGTAACACCTTTATGGGAGTATCGTTCCAAGCACGGCGCCCGTCATGGCGAATCCCGAGATAATTTGGGCGTAATTTGCAAAGTTCTGGAGTCCGTTTGAAGATTTGAACTTTTCCGGAACTACAATCGTATCTCCCGGAAACATCGCTAACTTTTCAAAGTTGCCGTGAGTGTGACTGTTCCGGCTTTGTCGGCTAAGGACCGTTCCATCGGCGCGGATCACAAAAATGCGCTTTCCGTCTGCCTCCCTTGTCGGACCACCCGCTGCGTTGAGATAGGCAATGAGCCGTTTCCGAGGTTCAAAACGGAAGGCATTGACATTATATACAGAACCGCTTACCTGAACGGTGTCGGGCTGCGGCGGGATATAGAAGGCATCTCCATCTTCAAGTGGAAACTTTGGGATGTCCTCGACGCCTGCTGCTTCAGGTTTCATTTCCAGAACAACCCGGCCAGTCGGCTGGATTGCAGAGATCTTCGCGATTGCGGTTTGCTGCATGCCCAACTGTGCCTGCTGGTCAGTCGCAGTCTGACCGGTTGTTGGAGTGCTATTTGCATACTTGGAGAAAAGTTCCCTTTGCATCTGCTCAAGGGATTGCTTCAGTTCTTTCTCCTGTGCGATGCGCGTCGAGACACGGGTAAATATTGAGGCATAGAGGTAAGAATGTGGCGTAAGCCCCCCTGCTTTTTGGACAACATCTCTCAAGGTGTCGCCAGGATTCATCTGGTACACGCCTGGAGCGTTGACCTCCCCACCTACTCGCACAAACAGCGAATGCTTCGCCATGGGCAAGGCAAGGTCCGCGCTTGAAAAGATGGTGACCACGTCTCCTGGCTTTAAAAGCCGGTTGTCCGCAGATGTTGTGTCGTCGATCGCGCTTGCAAGGCGAAATGGAATCAGGCGAGTGCTCAGATCTTTTTCGTCAAGCCGTTCAATCAGCGCATATTCCCAGTTGATCTCCGCGTTGTTCTGGCCGACAGTATCAATGATTGGAATACGTGAATTTGTGAACTGGCCCCTGCCTTGGTCGCGGTGTTGATCCGTGCGCAAGGTTTCAGCATGATCTGTCTGCGGATTGCCTAACTGATCAGACCTCGAGTTGCCATACTGGTCCGTTCCCTGGTCGCCAGGTTGATTAGCGTACAGCATTCCAGACTGATCTGTCTGCGCCTCACCGGACTGATCTGTCTGCGCCTCACCAGACTGATCTGTCTGCGCATTGCCAGATTGATCTGCCCGCTGGTTCCCGTACCGGTCCTCGCTCTGGTTTCCCCGTTCACTAGTGTGCGAGATTCCAGACTGATCTGTCTGTGTACTACCAAATTGATCAGTTTGCGAGTTCCCAAACCTGTTCGCACGCGGGTCGCCAAACGGATGAGTTGAAATGGGCGGGACAAGATGGTTTTCTGAATTCCAATAGTTGCGAGTGACGAGAAAGTCGCGCGATGGAATCAGGTCCGAAATCCGCATCCCTTGCTTCCATGGATAGAGGCCAGGTTGAGCAACATTGCCTCGTAACGTCACTGCGTTCTTAAATCTCGGTGAAATCGGAAAGACCTGTAGTAGATCCCCGTCCCTAAGCAACCGCCCTTGTCCCGATGCGTCCAGGGAGAATTCTTCAACTTCGCGGCTACTGTGGTCCTCAATCCGCTCTAGTAGGACACGCTCTGTGTTAGCCAGGCTTGTCACTCCTCCTGCGCCTTTAAGAGCGTCTCCGACTGTCGTCTCGCCCTTTAGTTCGTAGATGCCAGGTTCATTGACATCGCCGCTGATGGCTACCTGCGCTCCAACCGGAGGGATGTAAATCACATCGCCTGGAAGCAGCCGGGCATCGTGAGATTTGTCGCCCTTTTGAATCAGATCGTAGAGATCGAAGTCGGCCACCGTCTGGCCTCCACGCAGCAGTTGAATATGCCGCATGGTCCCAGTTGCCGATGGGCCTCCAGTAGCGAACAGAGCGTCGACCAGCGTGCTTAAGGAACTGATCGTATATCCGCCAGGTTGCCGTGCATTTCCCAGAACAAATATCTGAATCGAGCGAAGCTGCCCCAAGGTAACATTCAGTTGAAAGTCCTTAAAGAGAGCGCCAATAGACGAATGCAGAAATCCTTCGACTTGCTCATAGCGCAAGCCGGCTACGGTCAAACTGCCTACCTTCGGCAGGTATATCTGCCCGTTCCTGTCCACCGTTACGCGGGCATCAATGTCGATTTTACCCCAAGCCCGTATCAGCAGTTGGTCTCCCGGCCCTAGAACATAATCGGCTGGCACTGGAATATGTTCTACCGGGGCGAAGGTCGTAGGAACTTCGTCGAACAATTTTCGTCCGTACACCGGGAGCCTGTATCCGGTAGAATCCTCCGCGAACTTCTCAAAGTCTGACTTCTGAGTGAGCGGTCCAACAACTCTCGACTGAGTTGGCGCCTGTGGCATCACCTGGCCCGCAAGGGGGCCTGCACCAGGAGTGAAAGTGTTGAGGTATGTCTTTTCGCCAGGCTGACCTGACACCTGGCTGGAACCCTGCGTGAGGCCTGTCGACGGTGTCTGCCCCAACGAGGAACTCTGGATGGGCTGGGTTAGTTCGGCGGGGGTGGTAAGCACAGATTGGCCGACGCACAGGGTGCATGGCAGCAGAAGAAGAAGAAATGCTTTTGATCTCATAAGAAGAAGGGACTCGTCTGATTCAAATGGTTACTGAACAAGCGGAGAAACAATCGATGCCGCGGGGGAGTTTCCCCTGTTTCGGGTGAGGCGAAATAGCTCGCTGCGAATTCTGGTCGTTTTTCGCACGTCCTAATTCAATAGAGTGGACGACCTTAGTTTGGCCCCCAACGGGACTTCGGTCTGTCCGCGCATGACCAGAATCTTATCTGGACTTGCACTGTGTTGCCGAACGGACAAGGCAGTCTTCAAAAGCTCGGCCCCAGGGTTATAGTCTGGAATCAGTTCCTTGAGTAGCAGCACAAGGCTAGCTACATCTTGCTCTTCAGCAATTTGCTGCAGGCGAAGCAAAAACTCTTTGGCTTGCTTTGCATCCAGGTTGTGATTGCCAACATAGCTCTTAATCTTCGGGTGCGAAGTCGCGACCAGGTGTTCATTCTGCAAATTCAATTCTTCAAACATTTTCTCACCTGGACGAAGACCGGTAAATTGAATTTCGATGTCTCGCCCGGGCTGAAGCCCTGAGAGCAGAATCAGATTCTTGGCTAGATCCACAATCTTAACGGGCTGGCCCATATCGAGAACGAATACCTCTCCGCCCTTGCCGATGGAGAAAGCTTGTAAAACCAACTGCGCCGCCTCAGGAATGGTCATAAAATAGCGAATTATTTCCGGGTCTGTGACAGTTACCGGGCCACCTGCGGCAATTTGTTCCTTAAAGATTGGAATTACACTTCCGTTGCTTCCCAGTACATTCCCGAAGCGCACCGCGACAAACTTGGTTCTGCCCTCCATCTGGAGTGCGCGAATGAGCAACTCTGCTGTGCGCTTCGTAGCGCCCATCATGCTGGTTGGCCGAACCGCTTTGTCCGTGGAAATCATCACAAAATCGTCGACTCCGTGCTCAACTGCCGCGCGCGCCACGTTCCATGTCCCCATAATGTTCGTCTTGACGGCAGCGAAGACATGCCTTTCCATC
>Ga0182013_10002350_pt1 | contig 24811 bp, 17 predicted proteins | sample 612S2MmetaG_FD_120487 | JGI IMG/M metagenome (GOLD analysis project Ga0182013, IMG submission 120487) | Permafrost microbial communities from Stordalen Mire, Sweden - 612S2M metaG | ecosystem: Environmental > Terrestrial > Soil > Wetlands > Permafrost | place: Sweden: Stordalen | collected...
CACATTCCCTCCGCCCCGGCCACGACTGCTAAGCTGACTCAAAATCAAAACCCGAAAGGACCTTCCCCAGTTCGCCCGACCTTCGCTCCCTTCAGGCTCATCCTTCAATTGGAAAAGACTTTCAGAGTTTCAGACTCATTTCCAACGCAGGATGAGCCCCGCCGTCCCAGGCAAACGGCGCTTATGGCCAGTGATGTCGAAACACGCTGGACGCCTCTTTGCGCCAGAGCGCCCGAAGAACCCCCGACTGAAAGGATCAGAGCCATCGGAATGCCGATTTTCCTGGCTCCGGAGGCTGGATTTTGGCCACCTGCCCCCGGCTCTAACGGAAAGGATCGAAGTCCCATTAATTTCAATGCCTTCAATTGAAGTATCATTTTGTCAGCCACTCAGCCAATGCCGGGCGTGGTTGACTGCGGAACAGCTTCTGGCGGCAACTGTAGCGGGGCTGTGGCGCGCAGTTTATAGCCGCTGGTTAACCCGTCCAGCATCATGGTGACTACGGTGGCTGACATGCCAAGGCCCTTCACGCCGAGGGGCGCGCCGCTCTGAGAGTCGTAGCGCTCCGAGATGCCGTTCCTGAGCGCATTGGAGACGGTCAGGTCGGCGACCCGCGCTGCTTGAGAACGATAGCCATAGGCCGCAAGCCCTTTCGCGATTTGGTAGTTGGGAGCAGGCCAAACGTCTCCCCGCCAGAACTCTGAGGACACATAGTTGGGATTGCTGCTGGCCACGGTTGGGACAGGCAGCGGAGTCGCCCATGCAGGCTTGGCCAGAGCCGCCGCCATTGCCTCCGCTTGCGAAGCAGTCGGCACGCGCGCCATCAGCGCCATGAAGCCCCCAATCGTCGCTGTCTTCGCTTGCGCCAAGGTATCGCGATGGACCGCCATGAAGCAGCCCTGCTGCTGCGACCACATGTGCGTGCGCATCGCTCTGGCGCCTCCGGCATACCGCGCCCCTCGGCGCCTGGCCATTGAATGATCGCCCAGCATGGTGGCCATTCGGGCCAGCGAGAGTTCCGACAACAGCAGATAGGCCGTGTTCGCAGGGATAAGGATGTCCCCATACCACGCACCGTTTTGCGATCCTGCGCCACGGCCGGGATGGGTCGTCATCTTCAGGTCATCCAGATCCACCTCGCGGTCGTAGGTCTCATAGCGCGCGTGCTGCGCGTCGCCGCTGTACGAACCCACGCCGATCAAGCCACATGCGGTCACGTCGCGCTCACGCCAATACCATTCGTGGAAATCCTCAAGCGGCTGCAATCCGGCGCGCAGAAGTTCCGAGTCGTGATTGCGCATGTGAATACGCTCCATGCCCCAGGCCAGCAGCGGAGCCTGCGAATACGCCGGAAACGTCTCCCATTCCGTGCCCGAACGTTCCCTGGGCCCATCGTACGGCGCCATGAAATTCGCAACCATTCCATGCATGAAGGCCGGCTTGGCTTTGTTCCAGCGCTGCTGGAAGTCCCAATAGTTCTGGAAGACCCCGCGAATCGTCCCCTGCTGCCCAGGCAAGATCGCGAGCAGATCCAGCACAAACATCGTGTCCCAAAGCCATTGAGCGTAATAGCCGCCGCCCGGGGCGATCCAATCCTGCGCCAGCGGCGGATCCGGCCGATGCAATTTGCCGAGCACACAATCGGCGTACGCGTCGGTGGCGAGCCGCAAGACTTCGGGATCGTTGCTGCTGAAGAGCGGCTCTAACATCCTGGCCACCTGTTCGCGGTCAGGCGTTGCCGCGCCGGCAGAGGGCGTTTGCCCAAGAAGTTCTAGGGCTCTTTGCGGCGCAGACGCCGCCACCATCGCGCCTGCGATTCCGCAGAGGGTCTTGCGGCGCTTGAAATCGAACGAATTGGAACTCCCCTTCAACGGCGCTCCTCCGATGCATTGTGTCTTACTGGACAGAGAGTTCAAAACGATGGGGCTTGGGCTGGGCCGCGCTGCGCTGCTCCGCGGCCAGAACAACATCCTTGGCTTCCAAAGCTCTGGTCGCATCGGCGCCGTTGGCAGCCTTTGGGTCCTCGATCGCGAGAAGAAAGCGCGCCTCGTCCAATCTGGTTCTCTTCAGCTCGATTCCATCCACACCCTTTGCCTGACCCTCCATCGGCGTAACATACAATGCAAGATTCACTCCGGCAGCAAGCTGTTCGCGCGTGAACGATGCAATGTTCTGGCCATCGATCTTGAGCGTGTAGCGCGCCGCCGGCAGGCCGCTCACAGCAAGCCACTGACGGTCCATCTCTGCCAGGCCGGAGATGCTCAGAACAAACTTCATCATCCCATCGTCCAACGGCAAGGGCAGCGGCAGCGCGTTGTCTGTCTGCGTCCACTGCAATTTGCCGCCCTCTGCCTTGAGATCCGCGACTTGCGTGTTCTCCGCAGCGACCGTTTTTCCGGTCCTCCCATCAAGCTGCAGGCTGCTCACCACCGGCGACAGCCCCCAGGCGCGAGCCAGCGTCGCAGCCATGACCCAATGGGATGCGTCTGCCGGGTGAATGCGATCCGGTACCAGCAATGCCGCCAAGGACGCATTCTTCCGCATTCCCGCACGCAGCAGGCCGGTCTCAGCCTGGTTGAAGTCGCAGAAACCGAGATGCGACGAAGCTGCCCATTGCTTCACAAAATCAGAATGGCGGCTGACGACTTCGTTGTAATGGGCAAACTCGGTTCCGTGCGTGACTTCATCGTACGGGGTAGGAGAAATGAGAGTTACTCTCGCCGCCGGCACGCCAGTTTGCACGGCATCGAGCAGCTTGCGATAACCATCCATGTAAACGTCAAGGTATTTCTGATTGAAGGCCATATAGTAGCCATCGTTCATGCCCAGCATCATGGTCACTATCGTCGGATGGTGTGGAAGCACATCCCGCTTCAGCCGCGCCGGCATATCGCCGGTATAGCCGCCGTACACCGTGTCGCCAGGTATTCCCGCATTCCAGAATGTGACGCGCATTTGGGGATAGCGGGTGAGAACGAAATCTTCCACAAAGCGCGTATACAGCCTTTGGGCCGTGATGCTGTCGCCATACAAGACCACTCGATCGTCTTCATGCAAGGCAAGCTCCTGGCCATGACCTCGCGCTCCGCTTATCGCCAGCAATACGAACACCGCAATCCGCCAGCGCTCCCGCATCATCGAACCTCCCCGTCTGATCTGAATTTGAAAGCTCTCAACGCGCTCGCCCCGCTTGTACCCTCTCGCACTGCCGCGCCGATTACGGGATGCTGTGGCAGGCGGGCATCTGCTGCGCTCCCGCCGGGGTACCCAGGCGGCTCTGAATCTGGAGCCACACATCGGCCGGCGATACTGGATGTTGCCAGCTTGCGGCGATCTGGCCGGACGGTGAAACGAGCAGCAACGGCGCAACGCTCACGTCATAGTATCCGCGCAGTCCCAATCCATCCGCCACATCGACCTCGACCGCCGGCTCAAAGTTCCAATTCGTCCTCCACTGTTCCACTTCGTCGTTGTCCATTGCGTGCGCAGGCACCACGATGCTTCCCAACCCGAGTTCCGCAAACTGATGCATCATGCTCTCGATCAGCACCAACTGGCCCCGCGATGCGTCCGCCGTTGGTTCTCCCGGCGGTGCGAGCAGGGCAACCAGCATCCAGCGGCCAGCCGTTGCGTGCACGCTGCCCTGTCCCGCTATTGGTCCGCGCGGTTCTGCTCCAGCCGTCTTGCGCAACAGTTCTCCAAGGCAATCGCAAAGCTCGTCGGGCTTGTTGGCCGCAGGGTCGGATTCCGCCGGGGACGAGTGACCTGCCGTGTCTGGCGCAGCCTTGAGATTCAACTGCATATCAAGCGGAACCTGAGCCGCAATTTTCTTCGGCGCGCAATAGCGGTTTCCGGAAAATTGAATTTCGGACGGGGATGAAACGAACGATCGGCTTACGGCAACGATGGTGTTGTCCTTGAACCGGTTGGGAAGGCTCCCTGTGAATTCCGCTGTCGATTGGAAGGCAGGAGCGCTCGCGGGTGGGTCCCAGACTACGGTGTTGGCCGCAATCTCCACGCCGTCGAGCTTCCCTCCGTTCCATGTATAGAGAAAAATGGCGCCCTGCCTTTTCGAGAGGCGTGGACTGCGCCCGTTATGGATGCAGGTATTCTGCCGAATCTCACTGCGAATCGAGTTTCCGCTCGCTCCCTCAGCTCCGAAGACAGATACGCAATATCCCTGCGAGTCATGGCCAAAGTTATGCCGCAGGACGTTGTTCTCATCTCCATAATCGATGTCGAAGACCCCGCCATCCACGCCCGGGGAGTCGGTGAAATAGCCTTCGTTATATTCCACGCGGCAGTCCCGGCACCTCCACTCCCAGATGGCATTGGGCGTACCGATGGACTGTGTTTCCTGCATGCCGGTGTACCATGCAACGTTGTGTTCGAGCACGCCGTGGGAGACGCGGGCAAGCAGAATCCCATCGCCGGCCACATCATGCACCATGGAATTCCGGACTTCGATGCGCTCGCCGCGATCTGGGCCTTCGGTTGCGTCAAATCCTGCGCCGTTCACGATAATACCCGCCCACTCAGAGGTCCGGTAAGCGGTCACGCCGTCCACAATCACGTCGTCGATGCGGCTTTTTGCGTTGTTATCCGGAGCAATCACCACCAGTCCGGAGTCTTTGGTCAGCGGAGTGCCCGCCACATCGTGCACCACCACATTGGTAATCCTGAAGTGGCGCATCACCGGCAAGGCGCCGCCAATGTGGATGCCATATGGGGAACCACCCACCACTTCCAGATTCTCGATCTCCCAATACTGCTGATTGCTGAGCCTCAGCCCTGCGGACTCAGGTCCGCCCACGATGACGGGCAAAGCTCCCGTGCCGTATGCGCTCAGATGAATCGATGCCCTTTCGCTGCCGGAGCCCTTGGGCCACAACATGCCGTCACAACGGCTGCCGCGCCGCAACAGCAGGCTGTCCCCGGGCCGAAAGGTATAGGAGTTCGCTTTCTCGACCGTGCGCCATGCGGTCCGCGGTGTCAAGGAGTCCGCCGCGTCGTTGCCCTCGTTGCAGTCCAGATAATGGCTCGACAGGCCGGATGCGCAGTTTCCCGTCGCCAGCGCATAAAAAAGAATCAGAGAAAAGCGCACCCTCATAAGTGCATCTCCTTCGCGGCTATAGCACTATCGATTCCGCCCTTTCAAGCAGCATCGAGGCCCGGTTGCCCTCCCTTCATCCCAGAGTTTGCCTGGAATGCTGCGCCGCTGCCGCCGGACTCCGCGGCGGCAGCGACGCCGGAACCGAAACGCCAGCCGCATTCTGGAAACTCCAGATGGCCGGCCTGGTCTCAGAAGGTGAACCGCCCCGCGAACTGCATCACACGCGGGTTATACCCGCCCGTGATCGTGCCGAATCGAGTTCCCGCGGACATGTCGCTGACGGGGTCGTCGTAGTGGGCCGTATTGAGCAGGTTGAATGACTCGATGCGAACCTGGAACTTCATCTCGCGCGGCAGCGTGAAAACCTTGAAGAGAGATAGGTCTTCATTGGTGTAGCCCGGTCCAAACAGCGGGTTGCGTCCCGCATCGCCGACGATGAGGGTCTTGCCCGCTTGTGTTGAGGCTGCCTGTCCCGACGGAATCGAGAAGGCCTTGGTATTGAACCATTCCTTGGTTCTAGGGTGTGACAGCGAAGGGTCCCCGGCCACATTCGGACGCAACCCCGGATAGTTCGGGTCCGTGCCCTTGCTGACGATGTTGAAAGGCTTGCCGGTCTGCAGTGTGGTAATGCTGTTCAACTGCCAGCCGCCCACAATCGACTGTGCAAAGCCGTCCGCATGCGACAGGAAGCGCTTGCCATGGCCAAAGGGCAGTTCGATCATCTGGCTGGCGACGAAATGATGGCGTAGATCCGTGTCGGAGTCCGCGTACTCGGCGCCCAGGTTGAACGGGTTCTGAGGGTAGTTGCCGCCTTTTCCCAGGTCGAACGGAGCTGGTCCGTTATCTCTCCCGTGCGAGTAGGTGTACGAGGCCAGAATGCTGTAGCCTTGCGTGAACTTCCGGTTGAGTTTTGCCTGCAATGAATCGTAATTGCTCAGGCCCGTGGGCAGCAGCGTTTGCACCTTGCCGATCTTCGCGGAAAGATGGCTGTTGACGTTGTAGTTTCCCACGGAGTCGGATAGATCGCGGGTGACCGCGCCGACATAACCCAGCTCAACCGAGGTGTTACTGCTTAGTTGCTTCTCCACACTGACGTTGTAGTTCCTTGAATTAGCGGTGGGAAAATTCGTCGGCTCCGAATAGACAGTCTGCGTGTTCCCTCCCGGTACGTTGGCCATGTTGATTGTGGAGGCGCCGCTGGGAATCGCAATCGTGGTGGCTCGGGCGACGCCCGCATCGAGGTCGTAAGGCAGATCAAAACAATAGCAGGTGGAATCGAAGTAGTTGACGAACTCCTGCTGGGTAAAGTACGGGTAGTTCTTGGTCAGGATGTCCTCGCGCGCATCGTCCTCCGGCGAGTAGAAGATGCCAAAGCCGCCCCGGATCACCCACGTCGGCCTCCATTGATAATCGATCCCAATGCGAGGCATGAAGTCTTTCTTGTTGGAGTTGACCAGCGATTGCGAATTGGTCCCGCGGCCGGCAAGATTGATCAACAAGGTTGAGGTGTTGAAATTCGCTTCGTCGTTCTTGGCCTCCACATACGGCTGCTGGTACTCGTAGCGCACTCCGTAGGTGAGGTTCAACTTTGGCGTGATCTGCCAGTAGTCTTGCACGTAAAACGTATGCTCATTCGCGACCGTACTGGCCGTGGTCAGTTGCAGCCCCTGCTCGGTTACGTAAGGCAGGCCCAGCAGCAGGTCGGCTATCTCGCTGCCGCCGTTGTAATAGTAGGCGCTGGAATCGTAATACGAGTAGGTCGGATCGCTGGTCAGCGCTTCTCCGGAACCGCCGTAATACTGGTAGGGCGTTGGAAAGAGCGAGAAGTTGGGATTCGAATTCAGGTGCCGATACTCATAACCGAACTTGGCATTGTGCCTGCCCCGCGTCCAGGTCAACGCCTCTACGAAGCCGATGTTCTTGTCGCGAAAGGTGAGGGGCTTGTAGGTCGACCCACCCACGGTCGGCCCGCTCTCAAACTGAATCTGAGGAAGGTTATTGGTGGAGGGAAATCCCGGGATCACCGTGTTCTGGATGTTCCATTTCGTCGCCAGGTCGGTTCCTGCAAGGGGGCTGTTCTGCGACACCGTCGAGAGGAAGTAACTGCCTCCCATCTCGTTGAGCACAGTAGGCGAGAAAACATGGTCGTACTTGAGCGCAATCACATTGTTCTCATAGCCCGTCAGGTCGCCGCTGTCGCCGCTGCCGCCGCCGGCAACGGGAATGTGGCCCGCGTAGGGATCGGCGGTGGTCGAGTCGCCCTGCTCGGCATCGTAAGTCAGGTACATGCGGTTGTTCTGGGAGAAGGTGTAGTCAGTACGCAGGTTCGCCACGTTGGTGTTCAGCGTGTAGGCCTGATTCACGTTGAAGTTGGTGAAGAAGGCTGAAAGGCTGGTGTTTTCTGGCGTGGGAAACAGGTTCTGCAGAATCTGCCTGCCCGCCAGACTGACCCTGCCTGCCGGAATGATGTTTCCAGTGAACTGCGCGGAGTAGTAGTTGTTGTTGAAGAAGACCGGGTCGAAGATGGGGATCTGCAGGCCGCTGTAAGGGTCAAGGAGCCCGGACAAATCGGCGTCGCCCGCAGAGTCGAACTTCACCTGGTTGACGGTTGGCGTGTTCCCCGCGTACTGGAAGGAGTTCTGCTTCCGGTCGCCCTCGTAGGCCAGGAACAGGAATGCCTTGTCCCTGATAATGGGTCCGCCGATGGTTGCGCCATAGTTTTTTACCAGCAGCGTTGGTGCGCTGCCCGCCGGAGAAAGAGCGGGGTTTGCGGCCGTGCCTGTAGGACGGTAGAAGAAGAAACCGCTGCCGTGGTAGTTGTTTGTGCCGGACTTGGTTTGCAGCAGGACCGAACCGCCCGAGGCTCGCCCGAATTCCGGTGCGTAGGTCGAGGTTACCATCTTGAATTCCTGCAGCGCATCGGGACTGGGCAGTACATTCGTGTCGTTGTTGCGGTTGCCGGTGACTTCAACGCCGTTGACCTGGATGGAATTTGAAAACTCGCGCTGCCCATCCACGGACAGATTCACGTTGTTCCCCCCGCCGCCGGTAGCCACGCCCGGCACCAGCAGCATCAGGCCCAGAAAATTGCGGCTTTCCAGCGGCAGATCTTCAATCTCTCGCGCGCCAATCACCTGGCCGGTCTCCGCGCCCTGCACCTGCAAAATGGGAGCCGATTCGGTAACCACCACACTCGAACTCACGGCGCCAACCTTCATGGGGATGATGAAGCGTGCCTTCTGATCGATGTTCAACTCGAAGAGCGGGACGTTTGCAGTGGCAAAGCCGGTCTCTTCTACGGTGATGGTGTAGTGGCCAGGAGGCAGGGCCGTCAAGGTGAATTCGCCTGACTGGTTGGTGACCGCTTTGGAGACGACACCGGTGTCCACGTCACGGATGGAGACCTGTGCCCCATCGAGGACGCTGCCTTGAGGGTCGGCGACGCGGCCGGAAATGGAGCCGGTTGTTGCCTGCGTCCAGGCCTGCAAGCTCCCGGCCAATAACATCACCGAGAGCAGAATTACGCTCAGCTTTCTCATCGCCATTGAACACTCCATGCTGGATCTGCATCGGGAATCGAATTTCACACTTCAAATGGCGCCGGGTTCCATGCGCCGGAGAGATTCCTTTTCGCGAGCCTTGGAGGCAAAGACGACCTGGACGCAATGCAGAGAAATGGACACGAGCTTCTGCGAGCTGGGCAATTGTTTACCCCGCGGGCGCAACGCAACGACTCGCCGAGCTATCTCCTTGGCGTCGAGTCCTCTTTTTTCCTTCAAGTGTCCATAGGACGAATCAGCGCTGGGCTTTCTTTACAGCCGAATAAATATTTCGCGTTTTTTTGCATATGGGCCGGCGTTGGATCCTCGTGGGCGCCTGATTGGATTTGGCGCGGAAAACAAGGGAGTCGAAAGCCGGTTATCCCCTCAGCGGCAAAACTACGCTGCTTTCCCTGGTGAGCGAGATGGCCGCAAGCTGGTAAGCAGGGGCGCTGGCAAATGCCGCAGCGGCTACAAACCAGATGTACCAGCTCAGCGCCGTCAGCGACGCCGACAACAGCCCATGGTTGCTGGCCCAGATGGCGGCATCTCCCGCAGAGGTGACCACAATGGCCAGCACGAACATTCCCCAGCACTTCGCCACCAGGCCCTGGCCCATCCGGATCACGGAGCGGCGCACCAGAATGGCCTCAATCAGCAGCAGCGACAACAGCGGATCACTCAGCCAAAGCAGCATCGTTCCCAGCGACGGATGGTTTCCTGACAGGGGGAGATTGATGTAAAGCTGGCTGATGGTGAATGCCAGCACGAGCAACAGCAGAGCCCGGTCTCCCCGCGTCAGTGACCCCACGAGGTGGAATTTGCGCTGGATGCTCAGCACGCGGCCCAGTCCTATGGCCAGAAAGGCCATCGATAACGGGCCGCCTACAACCATCCCCAACTGGCTCAGACTGACAAATAACCCGCCGGATGGCTGGCTGAAACGGTGCCAGTAACCCCACGGCAAATGCCCGTCGGAGACCGCGCGCAGCAGCGTGCCGGCGAGCCGCGCCAGTGCCGCGCAGGCGATCATTCCCCACGCCAGCCGCATCGGTTCGTCCCAATCGAACCACGTGCGGCAGATAATCGCCAGGCAGCACTCGGTAGCCGTCATGACCAGAAAGAACAAGGAGCCCAGCGCCCAAAAATACCACCCCAGCAAGCTATATTGGCCGGTGATCAGAAAATGCGCATAGGCGATCATGCCCAAGGCGAGTTGCAACGCCAGCAGAATCCAGATCCAACGCACGAGTCGAGGCATGGGTTCCCGTCAGATATCCTGCAAGACGCGTCGAGAGAGTTCCCGAGTGGCGCGCCTGCCCAAAAATGCATTGAAGACAGGTGTGGAAGACGCCAGGGAAATCTGGTTTTCCTTGCCCCGCAGCGAGCTCTGCATACGCTGACCGAAGCAGCGCTCCATCCAGCTCGCGAGCCGCTCCGCCACCAGTTGCTGAGCCTCGGTGCGGCTTGCCGATTCACTCTCCTGGGTCCACAGATGGCTCCACTGATTCAAGCGCGTCTGCAAATCATCGAGCCCGGAGGCCGGAGCAGCCTCGAAACACATGTCCCTGACGGGAGAAGCCGGTGCATCATGTCTCCAGAAAGTTGAATGCCATTTGCCAAGCAGGCTCATGCCGGTCTCTCTTTCTTCCGCAGTCGAATGCGCAGCTTCTCGGTAGCCCGGTGCAACAAGCTTCCTACCGTACCCGGACGAATCGCGAGTTCCGTGGCAATTTCAGTATAGTCAAAGCCTTCGGCCCTTAACTGCACACACTGCCATTCGCGCGGAGCAAGCAGCAGCCGCGCCGCCTCAATCCAGTCCGGCGCGCGGTCGGCGCCGGGCATCTCCCGCGCGTCCCGTAGCCGGTCTTCCCCTGCGTCCTCCAAAGGGACAGTGGTGCGATTCCTGGCCGATCTCTGGGTGTCGCAAACATAGTTATGGGCCACGCGACGCAGCCAAGCCCGCGAGTGCTCGATCTCCTCTCCCTGCATCAATGCCAGAAAGAATCTCAGGAAAGTCTCCTGGAGAGCATCCTGCGCCAGCGCATCGTCTCGCGTCAGCCGATGCGCAAAGGCAAGAAGCACGCCTGCGTGCAACTGGTAGGCCCGAATCGTCTCTTCCCGCGCACTTTGGGCATCCATGGATGCATCTCTCCTGCGATGCACCTGCTGGGCAGCAATACTAGCCCATCGTGTCCGCATCGGTCCACTCAGCGGCGGTTGGCGGCGTCAACCCGCCATGGAGTGCCACGGGTGGGATTCACAATCCCTCTCGTGTCGCGCAGACTCCGTAAGCGTAATGATGATCAATCACTTAAGTGGCATCTTTCTGTACCGGTGTTTTGTGTTTGCACGGCTTTGGCCATGCCGCAAAGATCAAAAAAGCGCCGTAGGCTTTAGAGGGGATGAGACGGCTTGCCGCGCGGAGACTACCGCTTTCCGTAACGCACTCGATGTGATAAGAGCGGCTCTATGGCAGTGTGTGTGTGTGAGAAGACGGCGGTGGAAGATGCCGCTCCGTGGAAAAGTCCCAGAGCAGGGCATTTCCACCTCGCATTGAAATCCCGCAAGGGCGTCGGGATTTCCACTTCCTCCACCGTCCCTTTCGCGACGAGCGGTATTTTGATCTTCCCGTTTAAAAAAGGCTCTATGGAAGCCACTCCCCCCGCGAACAGGAGAACCTTTCATAATCCGGGGCTCGACGAGATTCCTCAGGAACGCGTCGTGTGCAGCCACAACCGCCGCAATTCCCGCGGCGTCAAGCGCAAGATGAGCAACTTTCCGCTTCGCCCGCGACATCTCAAACCCTAGCACTAGATCGACATCTGGAAAGCCATTTTGATCAGAGAGCCAACAGTATCAGGGCTAGGAGGCCGGCTGGATCAGTAGCTCAACTCCAGCACATTCACGGAGAAAGGAACAAAGCTGTGCTCGAACTTCGGCCCGGCTACGTGAATCTTATACTCAACCGGCACAACCGCTTTGGGGCTCGCAATGTTGTTGGTGGCGTTGGGCGACTTGCCGCTCATGGTAATCAGCGTGGCCTCTGGCGCGACGCCCGCAATTCCGTCCAACGCAATGCTCAAGGGCGCTGCTTCCGACGAGGCGTTTACCACCTTCACAATGAGCATTTTCCGCTTGTCGTCCCGCGTCACCGAGGTGTACACCCGCGGACCAGCATTTGAGAGTGTGCTGGCTACCACTTCCGTGCCCAGGTGGCTGCCAAACAGCACCTGCGCCCAATAGCTCGGCGAGCCGTAGCTGGTGAGAGCGTCGTAGCCGATCAGGTCTGTCTCCCATTGCATCCCGCCAGGGTTCACGTTGACGAACAGGGGCGCATAGCTGGCCATGATCACGATGTCGCTGTTGCGCTCCATGCCCGTCATCCAGGCCGAATCGGCCAGTGCGGCTTCGAGGTTGGGCGTCGGTTCGCCTTCGCGCGTAGCCCACTCGCCGACAAATATCTTCGGTCCGTTGCGGTCTGTCTTGTCGTAGTGGCCGGCATCCCGGAACGACTCTTCGGCGGGCATGTAATAGTGCTCGTCGAGCACGTCCGGCTTCACGCTCTTGATGGGCGCGGTGGCAATCAGTTGCAACTCCGGATAGCGCTGCTTGATCTCCTTGTAGTACTGCGCATAGCGGCCGTCGTAGGAGCCCGACCGGTCGAAGAAGTCCTCGTTGCCGATCTCCACGTAGTGCAGCGGGAAGGCTGCTGGATGCCCATTCTTGATTCTCTCCGCGCCCCACTTGGTGCTGCTGTCGCCGGTGGCGAATTCGATCTCGTCCAGTGCATCCTGGATGAAGGGCTCAAGAGCCGCGCCCGGCTCCACATGCTCCTGCATCATTGAGTAGCCGGCATAGACCGCAAGCACTGGCTCAATCTTGAGGTCTTCGCACCATTCCAGAAACTCCAGCAGTCCCATGCCGTCCGAAGACCGGTAATGCCAGGGGCTGGGATGCGTCGGCCGGTCGACCAGCGGGCCGATGGTCTTCTTCCACTCGAAGCGCTCGGGAATGTGATCGCCCTCCAGGTAATTGCCGCCCGGCAGGCGCAGGAACTTGGGGTGCATTGCCGCCATCTTCTCCATCAGGTCGGTGCGGTTGCCGAAAGGCCGGTCGTGATAAGTGGGAGGAAAGAGCGAAACCAGGTCGAACCACACCGTCGCGGGCCGCGGCAGGGTGAGAATCAGGTGGTCGTTGGAGCTGACAGACACCTTCCCGGTTTTGAGCGCAAACGTATACTGCTTCCACTCGGCGCCCAAGCCGCTGACGGTGGTGGTGGCCGCGGTTTCGCCGGTCTCGTCGTTCACCAGACTCACCGTGACTGGAACTCCGGCGCTATCAGTCTTGGCGTAGAAGGAACCGCTGTACACCGTCTCCGGCCGCACCGGGTACCCCCAGTATCCGTCGTTCTGCACACCGGCTGGAGCGGCTTCCGAGGCTGCGGCCACCGCGACCTTCAGGCTGCGCGGGAGGGCTGTGCTGGGACCGGTCTGCTCATCGGCCGAAAGGGAGACGGCGGAGTTTCCCCGCGCCACCATCGTCCAGTGCGCCAGTGCCATCCAGCCCTGTCCGATGGTCCGGTCGCGCACCAGTTCCGGATAGAGGCCGCCGTCGTAGGAGAAGTTGATTTCTTCAGTCATTAAGCCGTACAGCGTAGGACTGACCTTGGCCGTGGGGTGATCCACCTGAATCGAAAGCGATGGCGTTTGGGCCATCGATCGGGGGGACAGGTTCAGGGAAAGAGTGAAGGCGGCAAGCAGGGCGAGGGTAAAGAATCGTTTACACATGGCGTGGCAATATTAACGCAGGCAGGTGCGTAAAGCAAGTGGGAGAACGTTTTCTCGACAGGCAGTTTTGCCCCCCTGGCGGAGGCAAAAACGCGGGGAGCCGTGGAAGGCTCCCCGCGTCTTCGACGCGCTGGCCCGGGCGGCAACGTCCGGGCCGGATTTTCGCGCTTAAGAACAGATTCCACAACGATTGGTTGCAGACCTCGTGGTGGTATGGGGAGCAGGGCAATTGTCTAAGGCTTGGGGACGGTATTGATGGTCTTTAGGATGCGCGACACGATCTGGTAAGGATCACCCTCGGAGTTGGGGCGGCGATCTTCCAGATAGCCCTTGTAGCCATCCTTGACGAAGTTGATGGGCATCCGGATGGAAGCGCCGCGATCAGAGAGGCCAAAGCTGAATTTGTCGATGGCCTGAGTCTCGTGGAGTCCGGTCAAGCGCAGATGGTTATCGGGGCCATACACGGCAATGTGCTCGGGGACATGGTCGGCGAAAGCCTTCATGAGAGCTTCAAAATACTCCATGCCACCCACTTCCCGGATGTATTTGGTGGAGAAGTTACAGTGCATGCCGGAGCCATTCCAATCACCCTTGATGGGCTTGCAGTGCAGGACCACGTCCACTTCATACTTTTCGCAAAGGCGCATCAACAGGTAGCGGGCGGTCCAGGTGTCGTCGGCAGCCTTGGCAGAGCCTTTGGCGAAGATCTGGAATTCCCACTGACCTTTGGCGACTTCGGCATTGATGCCCTCGTGATTGATACCGGCGGCCAGGCAGAGCTCCAGGTGCTCTTCAACGATCGTCCGCGCCAGACTACCCATGTATTTGAAGCCGACTCCGCAATAGTAAGGACCTTGGGGAGTGGCGGGGTGGCCGTTCTCCGGGAAGCCGAGAGGACGTCCATCCTTGTAGAGGAAATATTCCTGCTCAAGGCCAATCCACAAGTCCGGGTCGTTCTCGATGGTGGCGCGTGCGTTGGTGGAATGCGGGGTGCCATCTGGGTGCAAAACTTCGCTCAGAACGATAAATGCATCCTTCCGGCTCGCATCGGGGTAGAGAGCCACAGGCTTCAGCACACAGTCTGAGCTTTTGCCCTCGGCCTGCATGGTCGAACTGCCGTCAAAGCCCCACTTGGGTATATCCGCAAGGGTAGGGGTATGATCGAATGCCTTGAGCAGAGTCTTGCCGCGCAACTCGGGGACGGGCTTCTTGCCGTCAAGCCAGATGTATTCGAATTTGTACTTGGACATGGTTCTCCTTTGGGCAGGAAGTGGATTGGCTGTTCAACAAAATCCTATTTCCCGCGGTATAAAGAACCCGTGAAGATTCAGTTCGAAGGCGAGATTACCAGAAGAGTTAGTGGCGATGGGAAAGCAGGATCATCATCAGCAGGACCGCCACCGGAATCAGGGCCAGCGCGCCATAGTAGAGGATCTTCCGCGAAAGCTGCGACTTGCGCTTCTGCCAATCGCGAAGCTCCACACGGTCCTCCACGCCCACTTCGTCCAGGTGCTCCAGGTCGTGCTCGAAATCCCGCGCCTTGGGGTAGCGGTTCCTGGGGTCGCGCTCCAGCGCCCGGTAGAGAACCTCCTGCAACTGCGGCGAAACTGAAGGGTCGGCAACGCTGGGCGGCAAGGGGTAGTTCAACAGCCGGTCGTTCATCGCTGCCATGGGCGTGGGGCCGGAGAAGGGAAGCTTGCCGGTTAGCATCTCGTAGAGGATCACCCCGGCGGCGTAAATGTCGGAGCGCCCGTCGCCGCGCTTGCCCTGGACCTGTTCGGGCGAAATGTAGTTGGGCGTGCCCAGCGTGGCCGTGAAGTTGGCATAGGTGAGCCGCCGCGCCGCCGAGTCCCCGGCAATGCCGAAGTCGATCAGCTTGATGTTGTCCTCCTCGTCCACCATGATGTTTTCCGGCTTGAGGTCGCGATGCACTACGCCGTTCGAGTGGATGTAGTCCAAGGCATCCAGAACCTCTGTGGCGATGCGGATGGCGCGGTCGGGCGAGATTCTGCCCTCGTCCATGATTTGGCGCAGCAGCCGCCCCTCGCACCACTCCATCACCATGTAAATGCGCGAGCGTTTTTCCCCGCCGTAGACCCTCATCACCTTGGGGTGGTTGAGCTTTTCGCCGATGCCTGCCTCGCGCTGAAAGCGATCGGAGAGGATGGGGTCGGCCTCCATGTCGGGGTGAGGAATCTTCAGGGCAACCTGGCGGTTGTCGCGGGTGTCGATCGCGCGGAATATCGATGCCATGCCGCTGCGCGCTACCGGCGACTCAATGCGGTAATAATCGATCTGCGAACCGGATTCTATGTTGTCAAGAAAGCCCATGGGGCTGCATACTCCGTGAGGGAAGCTTGCCCTAGTGTATAGGGGAAAAGGGAGAATTCTCTATAAGGTTCCGTAAGGTGTGAAAGAATCACGCCGGAATGCGAGATTTCTTCGAAGATTCGGGCTATGAATGCTGCCGGAAGTTAGCCTTCTTTAAGGGGCACGGTCCTACGACGGCAACCGGTAAACCCGCCCGCGATACATGCCGACCTGCTCCACCGCGCGCACCCGGATCACCTGCGCGGTGGTGTTGTCGCCGCCGTCAATCTCCACCGCCCGCGCCACCAGCTCCCGGGCCAGTTCCTCGATGCCCTTGTTCTGCGACACGATCGAGGCGATCTCCGTGTCGCTCATCTCGTCATGCAGCCCGTCTGTGCACAGCACCAGCACGTCGCCGGCCTGCAGCGTCAGCGCCGTTGTGTCCGGCGACACGAACATTTCCGGCCCCAGCGACCGGATCAGCACATGCCGAGATTCGGAGTCGGCCATTTCCCGGGCGGAAATTAGTCCCATCTTGCGCTGCTCGTTCACCCATGTGTGATCCTGCGTAACCTGTTTGGCCCGGCCGTGGCGCACCAGGTAGCAGCGCGAGTCACCCACGTGCGACACCACCGCCTGGTCGTAGCGCAGCGCGCAGGCCACCAGCGTGGTGGCCATGTTTTTGCCCCGGTACTCGGGCGCCAGCGTGCAGTCGTGAACCGCGGAGTTGGCGTGCTGAATCAGACGCGGCAAAAGCCCAGCCAGCATAGTGCCGGCCGGCGCCTTAGCAAACTCATCGGCCAGAATCGATACCGCCGTGGCGGAGGCCACCTCGCCCAGATCCATGCCCCCCACCCCGTCGGCTACGGCGAACAGGTAGCCGTGCGATCGCGTCTGCTGGCGCGATGCGGGAATGAACGAACCCATTGCGTCTTCATTGTTAGTGCGAACTTTGCCAAAATCGCTGGCCTGGCCGAACTGTACATCCAACATGGGCGCCATTACCTGGTGCATCCGCTCGGTGGGCGAGGCAAGGATGCTTGTAGAGATTGTGAAACATCCTGCGAGGAAAAGCTACTGGGTGGCCTCCCCTGGCTCGCCCTCTTGAAGAGATCGAGGCAGGGAATCCACCCAGCGCTTGCGGTCAGGTTGGTGAGCAGTTTACCTGGTTGTGAGCAGAACCGCCTTGCCCTTCTGTTTCGAGGAGCGGATGAAGTAAATCGCCCCGTAGATGCCCCAGACGGCCGAGATGCCCAGCGCCAGCAGCGGCTCCTTGAAGGTTCCGAGGCCAAAGACCGGGCTGATCAGGTAGAAGGCCATGCAGACAATGTTGGCCAGCAGTCCGAATCCGGGGATGAGAAAGTGGTAAACCACGTTGTAGTCCTCGCGTTTGTGGTAGGCCACAATGCACAGGAAGCAGCTCAGCGCGTAGAGAATGAAGGTGCCGAAGTTGGAGGTCAGGGTGATGGTCAGCAGCGAGTTGGGAAGGGCGGCCAACTGGTCGTGCGAGAGGTAGCCCCAGTTGGAGAAGACGCCGTGCGGAAGGGCCGCGATGGCGGCATCGGTGGGCGCGCCGGCATCGCCGAAAACCAGCGAGACGGCGATGACGCCGATGACAGCGGAGATAGCAGCCAATGTCCAGATGGCCTTGCGGGGCGAGAGCGACCCGGCGTGCAGGATGCCGAAGTGCTCCGGAGCCTCGTCGTCCTTGCCCATGGCGTAGGTGACGCGGGCGCCGGTGTTCATGCAGGACAGGGTGGTGCCAATCAGCGCCAGAAAGACGGTGAAGGCTTCGGCCAGCATGAAGTAGTGGCCGTTGCCATGGCCCAGCAGCGCATCGCCGACGATGATCATCATGTCACCGATGGGAGCCGCTGAGCTCGATGCGCTGGCCATGCTATAACCCGAGTTGAGAAAGTAGTTAGCCGCGAAATACTCGATCAGGTAGCACACCAGGCCCTGAATCAGGAGCGAGGAGATGACGGCGACGGGAATATGCTTGGTTGGGTTTTTTGCCTCGCCTCCCATTGAAGTCACCGATTCAAAGCCGACCAGGATAAGAATCGCGACCGTTGCCTGAATGAAGAGGTAGCTGAACTTGTGGGGCGAAATGACCGAAGCCGCGCTGGTGTGCGTGAGGAAGGCGCCGGTGGCGTCCTTCTCCGGGTAGTCGATGGTGAAGGGAACCTTTTTGCCGGAGGCATCGAGCAGCGGCAAAGGCTTGCTGTCGGCATCGCGGAGGGTGGCGCCGGTCTTGTCGGTGGCGAATTGGTAGTCGTAAGTGGCCAGCGTCTGCCCATCGTATTGGAAGGCCGCCGAGCCGGCGGGATGGCTGGTGCGGTAACCGATGGCCAGCACGCTGAAGACCAGCAGCGCGGAGATCTGGATGATGTTGATGGCCAGGTTGACGGCCGTCGATGCGCCGGCGCCCTTGGAGGCGATCCAGCCGACGAAAAATGAAAAGGCAATCGCAATCAGGGCCATGAAGAGCGGTCCAGGGTTGGAGCCGCTCATGATATTGGGATACAGGAATCCGACCACATAGCCGCAGAAGATGCCAGTGGTGGCCACCATCACGCCGGGATAAACCCAGTAGTAGAGGTGAGAGCCCCAGCCAACGATGAACTTGGCCACGCGGGCGTACTTGAACAGTGTGTCTTTCGACAGCAGGGCCTGCTCCGCGTAGTAGTAGCTGGAGCCAGTGCCGGGATAGAGCTTGGAGATTTCGGCGTAGGCAACGGCGGTAGCCAGGCACAGCAGCAGGGCGCCGAAGATGCCCAGCCACATGGCCGGCGCCGTGGTGCCCGTGGTGGCCTGGATGTAGAAGGTGAGCCAAAGAAATGCGCCGGGGGCGATGAGAGCCATTGCGTTGCTGGTCAGCCCGGTCAATCCGAGGGTGGCCTGCATTTGAGGTGCTTTTTGATCTGCCATGAGCATTCTCCTGAGATGTGACGTGGTATGGCTGCTCCCGGCGGCTGGCCCCCGGGAAATTCGTAAGGCTGGTCCCTATACGGGCTCGGCGTCCGGGCCGAAATAGGTAAGCTGAGTGAGTTAGCTGAAGGTTAAGGCTGCCGCGATAAAGATGAAATGAAGAACCTGCAATCAGCTTTGCTTTTTGCGGCGCGCAAACAAACATGCCCGCGATGCTCTGAGTGTGAGGACCCGGCCGGCCCCATCCCTGATTGTTCCGGCCGGAACCTCGGAGCAACCCCCTCTAAAGTTTGGGACCAAAGAACACCATGAGCCCCGTGGTCATTGTCGATTGAGTTCCCGGCACTCGCAGCAGCAAAGCTCTGACGGCGATTCAGCTTGCCATCGCCCTGGGGAGCTGATGCAACGGCCCCGCTATTTCGAGGTAATGTTATTGCCGAAGATGAAGCCGAATTCAAGCACGGCCCGGAATTGGTTCGCGTCCGTTCCCGTCTTGCCAAAGACAGCGCCCGGCGCGTAGCTCGTTGCATGCACCACAGCCAGATCGCTGCGAAGGAACATGCCTCCCTTTTGGTAGGTTGGCGTCGCAGTAAAGGTAACGCCTCCGCTGCCCGGTCCAAAGCCCACCATGTTGACCGATCCATCGCTGGTGCTCCCCGAACTCGTGAGGAATTCCAGGCGCGCCGGAAGCGAGAAGCCGCTCTTGAAGGCATAGCTGGCGTTGATGGCGCCACCGGTTGCGGATGTACCTTTGGGGACAAAGACCTTCGTGTTGGTAGGCACCTTGCCGTATTGGAAATACGGCGAAACGATCCATGGGCCCTTGGTGTAGGTGTAGATCACCGCGTGCATATAGCCGTTGTTCAGGTAGTTGGGCATCGCGGACGTCTGGTAGACGGTCTGCCCGAGGTTCCCCATTCCGTCGTACACCAGGCTATGAGGCCCCTTTGTAAGGGTCGCCGAGCCCGAGAGCCACGAGTAGCGATTGGAATAGTAGCCATCGTTCCAACTGATCGCGGCGGAAAGGTACTTGCCCAGGGTTTGGTTCACTTGAATGCCCCGATTGATGGCGTTTTCCTGGTTCCAAACAATGCCGCGCTCGATGTTGAAGTTCTGATAGGTAAAGGTAGACTCGGCGCCCATCAGGGTGGGAAGAGAGCCGATAAGGAACTGAGTATTCTTAGCCGCCTGCAGCTTCAGATAGGCGACCGGAACAGGCCCGTAGAAATTGCTCACTGTGTGTTGGGCGTCGGCAAACGGCACGCTGAGCGTCGGCATGGTGTAGACGCCCGCCTGGATGTAGTACTGAAGCTTTCCGTCCGCTTTTTGAATGAAGATTTGTCCATTGCTCAAAGTGGCCTGCGCATTGTCGTCTCCCGGCATGGGATTGTTCTGGAAGACCGAATAACCGGTGATGATGCCGTTGACGGACAACTTGCCCAATGGTCCGGCATCGAAGGTCGCAGGCGGCAGCCATTGCAGGGGACCAGTGAGGACGAATGTCGACAGAGGAGCGGGGGCTGCGGGCTGATCGGCCGGAGCCGGGGCGGGCGCTGCCGCAGGAGCTGGAGCCGTTTGAGCCGGCGCGGGCGCCGCTGGTGTTTGTGCGCCGCTTGCCACGGCGATGGCTATAGCGGCGCCAGCCATCGTATGCAGGATGCGATTGGGGTTCATGAACATCGGCACTATTCCTCCCAGAAATGAGTTTTGTTGTATGACTTGGGTTGTTTTCAGCCGAAAATGTTGGCAGAATATGGGGCCCTTGGGCGTGGCAACTCCGCGCGGGTCAGGGCTTCAAGACCACGCTTGCTGAACCGCTGCGTGGGCTCCAAACAGCGGGAGTCGCGCGCGCCTTGCGCCGCTCTCCCGTGATGGTCCGGCAGTTGCGAACTAGCATTAGGTTTGCAAAGACGACATAAAGAACAAATGAGGATTGTGAAAAGATTCTCCCTGCAAACGTATTTTGAACTGCTGTTCCTGGTCCCAGGAATCAAGATGATTCGCAAACGGACGCGGGGGTGCAGGCGTGAAGCAGAGCCTGTTCACGTCATCGGGAAGAAATGAGGGACCTGTTAAAATGGCACGAAGCTTATTCAGCCTTAGACTCTGGCCCGGTGAGGCAATTTCTGGTTGAATTGGTTGTGCTGCTGCTGTTGAACCGTGCCCTGGTCTTGAACCGTGGTGGAGAGGAAAGGCGAGTCCATCTCCGTTCCTTATGCTTGGCGCAGGCTTTTCCTCGAAATCCGCCGCAATGAAGTGATGGGTGTTCGATTGTCTGAAGGCTACAATCCTGCCCGTTCCGTCCACGGCGCGCGGCGTTCGCATGGCGCCGGACTACGCACGCTCCTGTTCATCCTAGAGTCGGCGCTGGGTATTGTGGCCGTGGTTCTGGTGGCTGCTTTTGCCCACTGGTCGGGGTGGCTGCTCCCCGTGGCCGTGCTGCTTTACCTGCTGATTGTGGTGCCGACCGCCCTGCTATGCGGATTCTGGCAGGCGGTTATGGTCTCGCTGTCCGCAGTCTTCATGCACGGCTACTTTAACGCCCGCCAGCCCCAGGCCAATCTGGCAGCCGATCCGGCCAACTCCGTCACCCTGCTGGTGTTTGTGCTAGTCGCGCTGGTGGTAAGCCGCCTTTCGGCCCGCGTTACCGGCCACGCCAAGGAGGCCGAAAGCTGGGGCGGCCAGATGTTCGACCTCTACGAGCTCACGCGCCGCACTCTACAGATGAATCTCCACCTCGAGCCAGGGCCGCAGTTGGCCGAACTGGTCCATGAGATCTTTGCGCTCGAGGCAGTCGCCGTTTTCGACGCCGACCTCCACCAGGTTTATCAGGCGGGCATTTGGAACGTGGACCCCCAGGAAATGGCCCAGAGCGTCTACTACTTTGAAACCTCCGACGACGACCCGGAGACCGGCGTCGGCCGCCGCGTCGTCCGCCTGGGAACCGTGCCGGTCGGCAGCCTGGTGGTGCGCGGCGAAACCAGCCCCCTCACCAACAATGCCATCGCCTCCCTGATTGCCATTACCTTCGATCGCTACCGGGCCTTCGCCAACGAGAGCCGCATCGAGACGGAGCGCCGCACCGAACAACTGCGGTCGACAGTTCTAGACAGCTTGGCCCACGCATACAAAACGCCGCTTACCGCAATCCGCGCCGCATCCACGGGCCTGAGCGAGATGGGTCGCCTGTCGGCAGCGCAGGCCGAGTTGGTAACCCTGATCGGTGAGCAGGCCGGCCTGCTAGGCAACTTGACTACGCGCCTGCTGACCACCGCCCGACTGGATGCCGGCGAGGTCACCGTCCATGCCACCCCGGTGGGCGTCGCGTCGCTCATCGAGGAGGTGGTGGCCAGCCTCTCCGACCGGCTGGCCAGCATGAAGGTCGCCATCTACATCCAGGACGACGATCTGGTCCTCTGCTGCGACCGCCAGTTGATGGTCATGCTGCTCACCCAGTACATCGACAACGCGTGCAAGTACTCCATTTTCGGCACCCCAATCACCATCCGGGCCGCCCATGCCCGGGCGGAGATCATATTTTCCGTGCATGGGTTCGGCCCGGTGGTCCCCATCGCCGACCGGGAGCGCATCTTCGACCGCTACTACCGGTCCTCCACTCACTCCAACCGCGCCGCCGGCACCGGCATCGGCCTTTCTGTCGCCAAGCGCGTCGCCTTGGTCCACGGCGGGTATGTCTGGGTTACCAGCGATGAGATCGAGGGCACCACCTTTTTCGCGGCCATTCCGACCGCGGCCCAGAAAAGAGATTCCCGATGAAGCCGAACTTAATTCGCATTCTTCTGGTCGACGACGAATCGGCCATCCGCAGGGCGCTCCGGCCGCCGCTATTTGAACTCGGCTTCCAGGTCGCAGAGGCCTCGCGCGGCGAAGAGGCTTTGCAGATGATGCGCTCCAGCGTCTTCGATGTGGTGCTTCTGGACATCAACATGCCCGGCATCGGCGGCATCGAGACCCTGCGCCGCATGAGGGCATTCGCGCCTCGCCTGCCCATTCTCATGCTCACCGTGCGCGACGGCGAAGAAGAGAAGGTCCAGGCCCTGGAACTGGGCGCTGACGACTATGTCACCAAGCCCTTCAGCACCCGCGAACTCATCGCCCGCATTCGCACCGCGGTGCGCCGGGTCCAGGCCCCGGCCCGCGCCGAGGACGCTCCCATCGAAATCGGCGAACTGCGCCTGGAGCCGGTCAAGCGCACCGTCACCAAGCGCGGCCAACCGGTCCATCTGACTCGCAAGGAGTTTGACATCCTTCACTGCTTGATGAGCCGGGCGGGGCGGGTGGTGACCTACGCCAAGCTGCTGACCGCGGTGTGGGGCGCCGACTGCCGCGAGGAGGTGGAGTACCTGCGCACCTTCGTGCGCCAGTTGCGCAAGAAGATCGAGGACGACCCCTCCAACCCCGTCTACCTGCTCACCGATGTTTACGTCGGCTACCGGTTCGCCGATGCGCAATTGTTCAGCGAGGAGGCCGGGGAAGGCGCGGACGCCGGCGGCGCGCCGGAGCAGGTTCCCAGCGCGGAGGTTTGAGGGATTTTCGGATTGGGTCCTGGATGCGACGGCGTGTTCAAAAAACGCACAGAAATTGGCCCAAAAGGGCCAATTTCGGGCCAAAATACGGGGTTTTTCGGGGGTTTGTGTTTACCACTCAGATAACAGGCGGCGCTCCGAATGATTCATGTAATGTGTTGATTATAAATATGTTACATGGTATTTTCTAATCCCATGCGGGCACAAAAAGGGGTGTTTTTGGGGAGGGGGGGTGGGGTCGACGCCTTTTGGGCCGGATTTTCCGGCCGAGAAGAGGGCTTCGCCCCCATTCTCCCCTGACTTCCAGTGTGCGCCGCGGGCGGGTAATGTTCCGCAAACGCTGGAGCCGCGGAGGCGGGTGATCGCCCCCCTTCGCAATCGACCTCCTGCCGTGGAGTTTTCGTCCGGCTTGGGAACTCGGCCTCTCCCTATCAGCCAGTCATGAGGGTCCGAATGGCGACCTTTGATGAAGGCCCGAATGGCGGAAAACCTCCCCCGGGGGCTCAACAGGCTACTGAAAAAGGGGCGACTTTCTGGTGAAAAGGGGGTGATTTTCCGCGAAAGGGAGGCGATTTTGACGCGAAATGGCCGAAGAATATCCCGGCGCGGCTCAAGACCGCATTGATTTTTGTGGCATGAAGCGGGGGTTGCCCCCCCGCCTTCCTCCGAATAGGGTCTTACCGGAGCCTGTCAGAGCGGTTCCACAATTCTCATGCCCTTTGTGGGGCTGCGAAGGGCGCCTTCTTCTTGATGAAAAAGGCACTTGAGGGCTGTGGCTTCTGGGTACAGCAATTGTGGAACCGCTGTAGGCCCCTCTACTCGTCGTAGTGGAGGAGGCTGAAGACGTCGTACTCCTTGAACCGGTCGCGGCCCTTGAGGAAGTCCAGCTCGACGGCAAAGGCCAGGCCGGCAATCTCGCCGCCGAGCTGCTTGACCAGCTTTACGGTGGCTTCCATGGTGCCGCCGGTGGCCAGCAGGTCGTCGACCAGCACCACCTTCTGGTTGGGCGCAATGGCGTCCAGGTGAATCTCCAGCGTGTCGGAGCCGTATTCCAGGTCGTAGGTGACCCTGGCCACCGGCGCCGGGAGTTTGCGCGGCTTGCGCACGGGCACAAAGCCGGCGTTGAGCCGGTAGGCCAGCGCGGGCCCGAAGATGAATCCCCGGGCCTCGATGCCCAGCACCAGGTCGATCTTGCGCGCGATATAGTGCGCCGCCAATGCGTCGATGAGGCGGGCAAAGCCGGTCTTGTCCTTCAAGAGCGTGGTGATGTCGTAGAACAGAATCCCCGGCTTGGGGAAATCCGGCACGGTGCGCACCAGCGCCTTGAGGGCTTCCACATCGATGGGCTTGACGGTCGCGAGGGGCTTGAACTCTTCGGTCATGCTTGGTTCCCTTCCTGGTTGAGGCGTGAATTTGAGGCTTGAAGGCGGTTCACAGGAAGGGAACAATCGGCTGCGGTTCGGCTTCCCTACAGATTATAGAGGGTTAGGGGTTAGGGGTTAGGGGTTAGGGGTTAGGGGTTAGGGGTTAGGGGTTAGGGGTTAGGGGTTAGGGGTTAGGGGTTAGGGGTTAGGGGTTAGG
>Ga0182013_10002352_pt1 | contig 24808 bp, 14 predicted proteins | sample 612S2MmetaG_FD_120487 | JGI IMG/M metagenome (GOLD analysis project Ga0182013, IMG submission 120487) | Permafrost microbial communities from Stordalen Mire, Sweden - 612S2M metaG | ecosystem: Environmental > Terrestrial > Soil > Wetlands > Permafrost | place: Sweden: Stordalen | collected...
CGGCCGCAGCGGTCTGTTTAAGATTCAGCTTCAGCCCCGGGTCAGAATTAAAATGGTCGCCCGCATTGTAATTCACCCAGAACTCGCCGGCGGGAAAGTCGCAGCGCCCTAAATTCTTCAGTGCATCCTCGGGTGGAATGTTATTCGGACCGGCCGCTTCACTGCCCATGATCATTCCGTTCTGATGACACACATCGGCGAAATGCCCGTAGAAATTATCCGCAAGACAATCTTGAATGGTCCGATCAAAGTCGGCTCGGAAGCGGGCGGTCACTTCTTCGTTGACGACGGTATTACCCGTTCCCGGTTTGTAGCTCCCAATCACGGTGCCATCCATTTTGACGTTCCAGGTTTGCGCGTTCCCAGGCCGTTGAGCCCCAGAGAAGGCAATGGAGTAGGTTGTTCCTGGAACAAGACCTGAAATGGCCTGGGAGAAAGTTCCATGCCCCTGAAGAAATGCCGCTTGCGTGCCCTGTAGCGCATTTGGATTCCCAAAAAGACTGCCATTGCCGCAGAGGCCGGATCCGGTGGGGCTGGAACCATTGCCACTGAAGGTCCAGGAGCCGCCTCCAGGATTGTAGTGATGGCTATTTCCAAGACTAGGCGTCTCAAAGCCAAAGTTCGGAACCGTCACGGACGTTCCTCCCGAGGAGACAATTTGCACGTTGTCAATGAAGACGGTGTTATCGCCCCTCTCCAAGTCGGTGCCGACGAAGGACAGGGTCTGCCTGGATGCCGTGGCCGTGAAGGTTGCCGTATAGTCCACCCAACTGATCGCGCCCGGCAGTGCGGGCAAGTAAGGCTTGAGATCGTAGCCGCGATACTTGCGAAACTGTTCGGGAAAATCTTGCGTCCAATTGAGCTTGCCAGCCTCCCAACTGTCGGACCACAAGTAGGCGATGTGACCGCCGGCCTCGCGAGCCGCCTTTAGGATCGGTTCGCCAAGATGTTTGAAATGGTCGTCGAACGCGGTGGCATTGAGGAAGTCAATCTGATATCCAGCACCACCTTCGAAGGTGTCACCGTTGGGATAGGCGTGCTTGAACTGGGCTTCCGTCGTCACCGTGTAACCAGTTCGGAGAATGGTCCACTGTCCGTCGGGCACGTCCCATACCAGCCGGCCGTCGGGTTGCAGTTTGTCGGTAAGATCAATGATCTCTTCGGGATTGATCGCCACGCCGGCCCCCTTATGCTGGATGGCCTGCACGCAATAGTCACGATAGTAGCCGTCCACCGTGTCTGGCTGGGGAAGTTTGTCCGAGAATTTTTTTGGGCCTTCGACATTCAGATCCGCCTGCACCACTTTTTTCATGGCGGTATCCGGGGTGACCCAGGGACCCACCATCACCCATGCGCCGGCGGAGAAATTGAAGCCCAACTCGATATTGACCCGCTTGGCCTCTTTTACTGTATGGCGGAAGAGATCCCACCACTCGGGACTTTGATACTTCACGCCGGGCAGCGGCGCGATGCCGCCATATCCGCCGTTGCCGATAAGATTGACGCCGCTGATCCCTTTTGCCTTGAACTGCTCGAGGTCGCGAGTGATGCCCGCTTTGTCAACGCGATTGTAAATCCAAAACCAATATACCCGCGGTTTGGCATCATCGGGTGGCGTGGTGAAGCCTTGGTCAAGACTCTCCGCCGCCAAAGTCACTATTTTCGCGCAGAAAAGAACCGAGGCAAACAACGCAAATACAAAACAAAGGCGGAACCGCCGCCGAAGGTTCATTGATAAATTATTCATATCAGAAATATGTTTGATTAAGTGTTTGATAAAGCCGAAACGGCGCAACCGCACATCACTCGCCACCAGTTTCACATTCAAATTGATGCTCGCCGGAACTGATCGCGAGGACAGCTCATTTGCCACCCGAATCCCAGATCCAGTTGGCCAGCAGTTTCAAACCGTTGCGAGTAAAAATTATTTTCCAGAGATACGATAGAACTCCAGCGCGTTGGTAGTCGGCAGATTCGTAAAAGAAATACTACCAGAGCTATCCGCCATATTCGTCATGACTGGAAACCAAACGATGGGTGGAACGAGATTGGTGGTGCCAACAAGTATATAGGCATATCCAGGCTGCCCCGCCCCGGAGATGGTCAACTGCTGCCCGTTAGATGTGAATCCGATATTGCCCAACACCGGCGGAGGATTGGTCACAGTGATATTTACGGCGGCGGAACTGGCAATAGCACCGCCATTGAACATCACGTTGGCGACCAGGCTGTAGGCTCCAGCAGGAACATTGGTCCAGGAACACGCATAAGGTGCCGAGGAAGCCGGGCCAACGAGATTGGTCTCGTTCGCATAGAACTGCACGCCGTTGATAATGTTACCGTTCGTGACGACCGTCGCCAAGAGATTGACGGTGCTGCCAGTGGGGAAACTCGCATTATTCGCTGGGCTGGTCAGCGTTACCGAAGAAAGCAGCGGCTGGATGGTTGGGCTGATCCGCACATTATCAATGAACACGGTGTTGTCGCCAGTGACAAGATCGGTGCCGACGAAGCTCAAGGTATGCGTGGTGGCCGTGGCGGTGAAAGTGGCCGTGATATCCGCATAGCTGCCACTGCTGGTGGTATTGGTTTGGATCACCTGATTATCAATCAGCACGTTCCACGATTCGCCACCGGGCTGGTTGTAGCTGGTTCGTTGCGCGGTGGAATAGGTGATGGAGTAAATCGTTCCGGGCACGAACCCGTACAATATTTGCGAAATCGTTCCATACTCCTCAATGAATGCCGCCTGCGAGCCATCCGGGGCATTGGGGTTCCCAAAACCGCTGCCATTGGCCAAGATGCCGGAACCGTTGGGGCTTGCGCCGGTGAAGGTCCAGGATCCGCCGGTGGGATTGTACGCGTAATCGCCGACGAGCGGCGTTTCAAAGCTAAAGTTGGGAATGTTCGCCGGTGACGCAGAGACTTCGCTGGAATTGGCGCTTTCTACGCCGGCATTCACAGCGGAGAACACATAGTAATAAGTTTGGTCATTCGTTACGGCCATGTCGGTATAACCCGCGGTAAAAACCTGGCTTGACAGCACGGTATAGGGTCCGCCAGAAACAGTGGAACGTTTGACTTTGTAGCTGGTCGTCCCCGGCGTCACCGTCCAATTCAAACTCACCCACCCGTTGCCAGCCCGCGCGCTCAATCCACTGGCGTAAGGCAAAGGAACAATCGTCCAGTTGAATTGATAAGTGCCGGAGGCGACATCCCAGACTGAATAAGTCTGCGGCCCGGAACCTTCCGCGTGATCATAAACTACCCCGGCGTCGTTGCCAGTCGGAGCGTCACCTCCCCAGATTTTCACGCCGCTTTCCTGAACCACCAAATTGGTTGCCGCTGTGCCCAAAGTTGGCAAATAGACGATGCCGGTTGAATTGGGTGGAATGGTCAAAGTCATGGCGATGCTCGTGCCATTCAATTGCCAGGCATTTGAAATGGTCCCATAAGGTGAATTATGCGTGGCCTGCGCCCAGGCAATGGCTCCGGTGATTTCCGGTTTGATGATGACGCTTTGGTAGCCCGGGCTTCCCGGACGAATGCCGGCCAGATATTCCATGAACCAGGCCGATATGTCGCCGAACATGATGTGATTGAGGGAGGTGCCGGATTCGGTCCCGCTCCAGGTTTCCCACAAGGTGGTGGCTCCCCGCAGCACCTGGTTGCCCCAGCTGGGATAGTTGGTCTGCATGGCCAACGCCATGGCCGTGTCGGAGTGGCCATTGTCGCAAAGCGCCCGCAGCAGATATTTGGCGCCAAGTATTCCGGTGTCAATGGTGTTGTCGTTTTGCTGCACGGTCGTGGCCAGCGCCTGGGCGGCGGCGGGAATCAGGTTGGAACTGACCAGACCATGATACAGGGCGCAGGACTGCGCGGTTTGCGTTCCTCCGGAATACTCGGCGTTAGTGGCATTATAAAAGGCGCTGTTAAACGAGGCGCCGATCTGCGCCGCCAGGTTGCTGTATTGCGTCGCATCGGCCGCGTTCCCCATCAACGTCGCCGCCTGGGCTAGTATCAAGGCCGTTTGATAATAGTAACCCGTGTCTGTCACTTGGGTTGGCGTCACGGTGTTCGCCGGCACCCAGTCGCCAAGACCGTAGGAGACGATATTCCCCGATGCCACGCTGGTCTCGTAGTTGAAATAAGCCTTCATGGCCGCGTAATTGTTGGTCAAGATCCCGGCATCGCCGGTGTGCTGATAGACAAACCAAGGGATCAGCAAAACCGCACCCTCCCACGCCGGGCCTTCGCCATAACCCCAAATGGCATTGGGGAAAACGCCGGACAACTCGCCGCTGGACAACTGGCCCGGGCCGAATTCCTTCAGCCAGCGCGTGTAAGCGGCAGCGCCGTCAAAGTGCAACAACCCCATTTCACACGCCAGTTGTGTGTCGCCATCCCACCCATTTTTCTCACGCGTGGGACAATCCGTCGGAATTCCAACAAAGTTCCCCTGGTACGACCAGATCGCGTCGGTCTCGATCCGGTTGAGTAATCCGCTTGAACACTGAAAGCTTCCCGCCGGGTCTAAGGCCGTATGCACCACCTGCGCCACCAGCGTATTGGTGGTCGGAGCAGACGGAAGGCCGGTCACCTGCGCGTAACGGAATCCGTGGTACGTGAAACGTGGCGCGTAGGTTTCCGTGCCGGAGCCTTTTAGGAGGTACGTGTCCGTTTGGAAATACTGCTTCAAGGAGACCAGCCCATTGATGTTATTTTGGTCTACCGAATTGTCGCTGTTGGTCAATTCGCCGTAAATCATGCTCACCGAGGTTCCGGCGGGGCCGCTAACGTTCAACTGCCCCCAGCCAACCAGATTCTGACCGAAATCGAAAGTATAAACGCCGGGTTGTCCGGAAACAGGAATGATCTGGACGGGATAAACCGATTGAAATACCTCGACCGGCTCCGCGTCCGGGGCCAGCAGCGCGCCGGCGATTCCCTCGCGGGCGATCGCACTGGTCCAAGCCGAATCGTTAAAGCCCACCGTGGACCAACCGGGTTGTTCTAGGCGCGCGTCGTAAACCTCCCCTAGGCGCGTCGTGTCCAACACCAGTGGCCCGGTCGAAGTCTTCCAAGTCGGATCGCTGACGATCACATTTGTCGTACCGTTGGTGTACTCTACCACCAATTGCATGATCAATTCTGGCAGGGCGCGCCACGGCGCGTTGTAGGTGTTCCAAGCGTCGCCAGTCCATTGATTGTAAAAGCCGTTGGCTAACTGCACCCCCACGGCGTTCTGCCCCTGCGCCAAATTGGTGGTCACATCATAAGCCGTGTAATACGCGTGATAGTCGTATCGAGTATAACTCGGATCCAGAACGTGATCGCCGACTTTCGCGCCGTTAAGCTGGAGTTCATAATAGCCCAGCCCGCAAATATAAGCCGTGGCGCGAGCCACCGAATTGGTGATGGCAAAAGTTTTCCGGAGCATCGGACTCGGGGGAGCGGGAGAAATATTGGTGTTTTCACTCATCCCGATCCATTGAGCCGTCCAATCCGATGGGTTAAGCAAGCCCATGGTCCAGGTGGCCACGGGACTCCAGGCCGAAAAGTTGCCATTTTCGTCCCAGACACGCGCCTTCCAGTAACAGGCTTCTCCCGAAGTCAGCGCCTGGCCACCGTAAGTCACCAACACCGATTGACTGGAAACAATCGTCCCGCTATTCCAAAGATCTCCGGTGTTCTGAGATAAATTGGCAGGCGATGAGGCGACCAAAATCTGATAGCCGGTTTGCCGGTCGCCCCGACCGGCGGAATTCATCATCCAACTCAGGCGCGGCTGGCTAACATCTATTCCCAGAGGATTCAGCAGATGTTCGCAACGCAAATTAGTCGCCGTGACCGTGGACAATGAACTATTCGTGTTGCTAACGATAAGCTGCAGGGAGGGGCTGAGCGTAGAACCGTTGGCATCGGATACCTGCGCGCGGATATTGATCGTAAAATTGCCGAAATTGGCCGTGTTCAGGACGTAGTTTGTGCTTGTGGCTCCAGAAATATCCGTGTAGCTGGCGCCCCCGCTGCCATTATCCGACTGCCATTGGTATTGGAGTGGCAACGTTCCGGTTGCCGACTCATTGAAAGTTACCGTTGTCCCGGCATTGACTTGAGACCCCGGCAGGCAAGTCGGAAGATTGGCCGTCGGGGGTGCGCCGGTCGGAGTTCCGAACACTTGGATCTCCGAATAACCCTCGTAGCCATTTTCTCCGGGAGGCGTGGTGAAATCGAATTTTACCGCAGCGACATTCACTGCCAACGAACCGGACGCAGGCGTCAAAGTCGCCCTGGTGGCACACTGGACGTTTGATTGGTTGGCAGGCAAATAGTTGACGGCGCTCAACTGGATGAAGTTAGTCGGAGCGGAAATTGTAGAATAATAGATGGTATAGGCTTGTTGATCCCGCCCGGAATCGCCCCACCCGCCATAAACCGTAATATCGGTCAGGCTATATCCGGTCACTGACCCCGCCAATGTGTAAGTAACGGCCTGGCCCGCGCCGCTGGCAAGCGTTCCGCCACTAACTTCCGTCGGGCTCGTGCCATAAGTGGGATTTAGCCAACCAAAGCTGGCGTCGGTCAATACTGCTACGCCGCCCCCCCGGTTGCTGATCGGATCACTAAAGTTGCCACTGCCGATGCTGCTGGGAGTCTGGCCGGCAATCAAACTGTCAGGTGCCACCGTCCAAGTGGGAACGAAATTCATGACGGCGCTGCCCAAACCCGTCTGGGAGGCATAGCAAGCAATGACATTGTTCACCGCCACAGGCAGGCCGGAAACCGCGAGGGAACTGGGTGCGCTCACGACAACTTCGTAATAGTTTGACGCAAGAAGTTGATACGAACCCGTATTGGATTGTTGCAAGTTGGAGAGCGTCAAAGTCGCGTTGGTGGCCCCGGGAATATTATTAGTTATGCCGCCATTGATAATCTGCCACTGGTAGGCAAGCGGGCTGGTGGATCCGAACACCGCCGTAAAAGTGACCTGGCTGCCCACCACGTCCGCCGCTGTGGCTGGCAAGGTGTTCGTCAGTATGTTGATAGTCGAAGCCGGTGGCGCAATCTGCACATCGTCAATGAAGATGGTGTTGTCGCCACCTGCTAAATCTGTTCCCACAAAAGCCACGGTTTCGGCAGCGGCCGTGGCCGTGAAGGAGGCGGTGTAGTTCACGTAACTGCTGGCGCTTGACCCGGGATCAAAGCTTGCGATCACCACGCCATTGACCGTCACATTCCATGACTGGGCATTGCCGGAACGTTCGGCAGCGAGAAAGCTGATCGTGTAGTTTGTTCCCGGAGTTAACCCGGAAATGCTCTGTGAAATGGTTCCGTACTCCTGGAGAAACGCCGCTTGAACACCTTGCGGAGCATTGGGATTCTCAAACCCACTCCTATTGCCAATCAAACCAGATCCGTTCGGGCTGGCGCCACTGAAGGCCCAGGAGCCGCCTGAAGGATTGTACCGGTAGTTGCCACTGCCAATGGCGGGCGCCTCAAACCCGAAGTTCGGCACGCTTACGGCACTGGCGCGCCAAGGACTGGCTGCCATTTGTAGCAGTACCAGTAGGACAACGGCAGGTAAAGTGATTTTTCGTAGACAGTCGGCTAGATTTCCAAACAACTTATTTTTCACAATAATAAATATTTTATGCAAGATCGCCGTTGCGCGATTCGAGATTCCCAAGTTTCTTGAGGCCATGCCCACTGGTGTGGTAGATTTTTTGTAGTCCGCCGCCCTGCCAGCGGTACGCCTTCTGCTGTTGATTTTTGGCGGCCAGATAACAAATCACGGCTTCGGTGCGCGAACCTACTCGAAGCTTCCTAAACACCTGTTTCAAGTGACAGCACACGGTGTTAATGCTCAAACCCAGTTTATGGGCGATCACACGATTTGTGTGCCCCGCACACAAAAGCATTAATACCCATTCCTCCATGAGGGAGAGGCGACTTGGATCGTCCAGGTTTTTCGTTCTCCACCGAAAGGAATGCACCACGCATCTGATTATTTGGCTGCTCATCGGCGCTCCACCATCCAGCACTTCCAGTAAAGCGGCTCGCAACTCCGACGGCGTAGTCTGCTTCAGCAAATAGCCGTCTGCCCCCGCGCCGAGCGAGCAGAGCACTGAATTTTCGTCGTCCAATGAAGTGAACATAACCACCTGGACATGGGGAAATTGATTTTTGAGCCGATAGGTGCATTCAATACCGGACATTCCCGGCAGAATTATTTCCATCAACACTGCATCAGGTTGGTCCAACGAAATACTCTCCAAGGCTTCTTCTCCGTCGACACAGGCGCAACTACATGCAAAACCTTGGAAAAAGTTGATCTCTTTGATCCAATTTTCGCGAACCTGCGGCTGGTTTTCCACCAAGGCGACTCGAATCGGACGCTTCGAGAGACATTCCGTCAAACGGTGGTTATTTGTAATTCCCGTATCTCTTAGACTGGCTGGCATGGTGGTTCAAGGTGAGTTTGCCATCGGATCAAATCAACATCAGGAAAAGTCCCGGGACTCGCCAAAGTGTATCGCAGTGCTGAAGAATTCCCGTGGTTTACTCATTATGGCTCGCCAAACAACTTCAAGTTTTGCGGTTGCGACAAATCTCACCAGGGAACCCCGGGCACCGAGCCTGAAGCATAGGTGGTCATCCACACTTGCTTTCTATCAATATTGTTAAACTCCTTTGAAGAGGCGTTGACTCCTTCCAAATATTGAGTGTCCGGCTCAAGCCATTTCATTATGCTGGCGTGTCCGTCGGCGTAAGAGAGCTGCCCAAAGTTCCCGTGACGACTGGCAAGCACATTCCGCCATACCGCACTATTGTAAGCTGATCCGGAACCCGCGCCTCCCGAATCCACGGCAAAATAACCGTCATCAATACTCGTGGTAAATGGGTTAACGCTGGACTGCTCATCAATGAAACACGAAGCGCTCGAAGGGCCGGGAGTGGTGATTCCACCGAGAGTCTTGTTTTCCGTGATTCCAGGATGAACGTCATCGCCGAAATTCTCGTTTTCACCCATCATGCAGTTTATCGAAAAATTCCTAACCCGTGTCCCATTGGCGCCGGGAACGATGCCCGTGTCGGCCGGACATTTGTAGATGCCGAAAGAACTATTGTAAGGCCAAAGCAAGCCGCCGGTAACGCTGTTCTGGTTGGTGGCGCCGGGCAGGCCGGAGACAATCGAGTTGGGATCCCCGGGAACCCAGCCCTCCACGCCGCTGCCAGTGTTGGGAGGAAGCTGGTCACTATAATCGCCAGCATACACATTTGCCGCCACTGTGAGTTCGTGCAAGTTATTGATGCAAGCGATGGCCAGCGCCTTGGCTTTGGCCCTGGCCAGCGCCGGAAGCAATAGGCCCGCCAGAATGGCAATGATGGCAATCACCACCAGCAATTCGATCAACGTAAACCCCTTCTTGATTGGATGGCATTGCCCGCCGCAGGTGCAGTTTGACTTTAACTTTTTCATTCTCTTTCTCTATTATTTAACAAAGCGCCCGGGGACCTGTGCTGTCCCCGGGCAACCCCATTATTTACCCCAAAATGGTATCAAGGAATCTGCAACCGGAAAAAACTGGCCGGTAGTGACGGGTTGATGGGGAATGAGTTCGAGAGCGAACCCGTGCCATCCAGCGTCCCAGTGCTATTCGTCGTCCAGACCACCGGTGGCGACAAGTTGGTGGTCATTAACCAAGTATAAGCACCGAAAGGAGGATATCCCCCGGTGCCGGTCACGATTAAGTTACCACCAGATGCAGTGGCAGAACTAAGCACCGGTGCTATGTACAGGGGGCCCGAGGCTGAGCCGTAAACCGCGATTTCGTTGTAGCCCTCGTAACCGTTTTCTCCGGCAGGTGTAGTGAAGTCAAAATAAAGCTCGGCGACGTTCGTGGCCAAAGCTCCGGTTACAGGCGTGATTGTCGCCCGGGTGGTAGAGATTCCGGTTGGGTCAAATGGCAGATAGTTGACAACCGCCAGCGGGAGGAAAGTAGTCGGGGCCGCCACTGTGGAATAGAGAATAGTATAGGCCTGTTGATCACGGCCATCATCAGACAACCCGCCAGACGACATGATATTGGTGATGGTATATCCATTCGCCGAACCAGCAAGCGTGTAGATCACAAAATTACCGGCGGTCGCGCCGCTCCCGGCACAGGTAACTGTTGTTTTGTCTCCTACGGTATCCAAATATCCAAAACTGCCATCGGTAAGAATTACCGGCGATGCCGCATTTTCGCCATTACCATCCGGATATTCGAAGTCGAGATAGACAGAACTGCTGCTGGGCGCAAGGCCATAGATCAAACTTGAACTCAATGAGCTTGAATTCCAAGTAGGAGTAAATTGCTCAGCCAAGGATGTTTGAGTGGCGATGGAGACGAGATAGTTCGCAAGCGCACCGGGTATGGGCGCGGGATTCACCGTCACCAGGCAGGAGCTGCTTTGGAGAACAGCTACCGAATTCGAGCCCAGCAGAGAGTAAGACCCGGCATCGGTCATCTGCAAGTTATTGAGCGTCAAGGTTGACGCTGTCGCCCCCGGGACGTTGGTTCCGTTTTTCAGCCATTGCAGACTGGTGGCGTTGGCAAAACTCGCAGTGAGAACTATTTGACTGCCTACCACATCGGAGGCGGTGTTAGGGGAGACGTCGCTGATCAAAGAAGGCGCGATTCCCGTCGAGGCCTGGCCACCCACAAGGATTTCAGAATACCCTTCGTAACCACCCTCGGGTATTGGGGATAAATTAAAGTTAAACTGCACGGCTGCCACATTATGGACCAGCACTCCGCTCGCCGGAATGACCGTTGTGCGAGTGACAGTCGGACTGCCGGTTATGTCAGTGGGGAGGTAGCTGACGGTAGCCAAGGGAACAAACGACGCGGGTGACTGCATCGTCGAATACAGAACCTGGTAATCCTGTTGATTGTGAGTCCCGTCTTGCCAGCCGCCGAAAACAGTAATATTGGTAAGGTCATAACCGTAGGGCGTAGAATTGGTCTCCAGTGTGTAGGTCAATTGATAACCCGCGTGGTAGTCCAGCCTGCCGCAGCCACAAAACGCCGTATCTGGCAATGAGGGCATTGACGAAGCCAACCCATCCGTCAAAATGGTCGGGTCAACGTTGAGGTCAGTGCCCCCCAAATTAAGAGCGACACTGAAATCGCCAAGATAAGCGAAGGTTCCAGGTCCAGAACCAATTTGAGAGCCAGAGATCAAATTCAAGTCAGTCGTATCGACCGGCCACGGAGGGAAAAAAGCGAAATAATTGGTGACCGTGCTGGAAAAAGTCTCGCCGGCATAATCAACAATGACGTTATTCACTGCCGCCGGGACGCTGCGGACCACAAGCGGCGCAGGCGTGCTATACGCGGGTGAAGCAGCGCCGTTGGTGGCATTGACAGCTTCCAACTCGTAAGAACCGGAACTGGTCAACTGCACATTGGTGAGCGTGAGGGTTGAGGTCACTACTCCATTATTGGTGACATTCACCACCCCGGTGTTGATGACATTGGTCGCCGCCGGACTGCTGACGAGTTGCAGCCATTGCACACTGGCCGGTGGCGAATTGCTGAAAATCGCCGTAAACTCAACCTGATCGCCCACGACGGTCTCGGCATAATTAGGCACCGTGTTCAGAACCAAGATCGGTGACGGCGGCGGGGGAGGCACGGTGGAATTGGTGCCTTGCACTACGATTTCAGAGTAACCTTGCCAGCCATTGTTGAAACTGGCGGCGCCGGGAGGGCCGGCAAAGTCAAACTTCAGGTTCGCCACCGAGCCTGCCAGCTTGCTGCCATCGCTCATTGATATTGAGACCCGGTTCGCCGGGGCGCCCGTGATGTTTTCAGGAAGGTAAAAGACCGTGGTAATGGGAACGAACGTTGTGGGATTCCCTATGGTGGAATAGGAAACGGTGTAATATTGGCCGAAACGGCCATTGTCCTGCCATCCGCTGTAAACCACGATGTTGGTTACATCCGTGCCATCCGCCACATTGGGGAGCGTATAAATGAGCGTGGTGCCAGCATTGGCGCCGCAGGCAGTAAAATCGGTATTGACGCCAGAAACTCCAACGGCGCCATCCGTCAAGATGGAAGGCCCGACCGTGGGCCCCCCCTGGATGAAAGTACCAGTGGCGGTCGTGGGTGCCAATCCGGCAATCAGGTTGGGCGTTTCCGCCACCCAAGTGGGCGTGAACGGGTTGCTGCCACTCTCGTCTGCGGCCGTGATCGAAATGACCGGTGAAACCAAGCTGACAGAGGGATTCCCTTGCACGGTGATTTCTGAATAGCCGGAGCCGCTGTTTTCATCGTTCGCGGTCGGGCACGTAAAGTTGAACTGGATCTTTGCAACATTGGCGGCAATTACCCCACCCGCTGAGTCGCTCAACTGAACCTGGATGCTTATCGGATTATTTGGAGCGTTGCCGGTAAAGCCGGCGGAATAGGAGACGTTGGTGAGCCAGATGAAACTTCCTGGGTTGGCCACGGTGGAATACAAAACGGTATAGGCTTGTCCTACCCGGCCACCATTGGCCCAACCGCTGTAAACCGTAATGTTGGTGATGTCATAGCCATCCGTTTGGGTGGGCAGCGTATAGATCACCGAAGTGCCGGCGGCGGAGCCGCCCGCTGCGTAAATGTTGAAAGCGGTGCTCACCGGGCCAATTACACCATCCGTCAGCGCGGAGACACCGGGGGTGGCCCCCTCCGAGGTGAAAGTGCCAGATTGAGTTGTCGGAGCCATGCCGGCGATCAAACTCGGCGCGACAGTCCAAGTAGGGGTAAATGAAGTGGCTGATTGCTGGTAGGCTCCGGTCATGACCAAAGAAGCCGGGGCGGAACCCACGAAGCCCAGCAGAGCCGCTACTGCCAGGCCTGCCAAGGTTTTCCATTTGAAGAGCGTTGCTTTTTTCATAAATACTTGTAAGGAATTTATTTTCATTGTTTGGTTTATGAGTTGTCTTGTGAGCTTTCTTAACCTAAGGGTCACATCAGTTTTTGGTCTTGGCCTGCCGCTAATCCCGCGCAAAAGCGATCAATATCACCTTATGCTATGATGCTAAGATCTTTTTTAGGCGCGTTGACTTGAATATGGGTTTCAATTCTAAAAACGTCCATACCCTAAAATTAGGGTATGTATCGACGCGGCCTTTAACGAAGCGCTGCCTAAGTGCCAGCGACTTTGGCGCGAAAATCTTTATTGGACAGAAACAATATCCTTGTTAAGTTGGTTCAAGCCTCTAAGCATTGATCGCCATGTTTTTTCCATCACGCTCAGGCAGATTGTTAGTGATCGCAATCTGGACACTTTCTTCATTTTCGGCACTCGCGGGCACGATATCCGTCTATTCCCTGCCAAGTACCGGGACCGATCATGCTTCAGGAATAGACTCCAGCAATCAGTATGTGTGTGCGCTGAGTTTTGGAAGCGGCGATAAATCGGTCTTCGTCAACGGGGTTCCCTTCCAACAGGTTCACTTGAATGAAAATGGCGCTGGTTTTAATGAGCGCCCTCGATTCTTGAGCGGAAGCGACACCAATCATGGCGGAACCTGGTCCGTTTCGGTAGCTGTTGCCGCTGGAGACGGTTTCGCTGATGATGATGTTTCTGCAATTGGGAATCTCGTCGGGGCTGACGCCCAGGCAGACGGCGCGATGTTATCCTTGCTGAGCCATATGACATATGTGATGACCAAACCGTTAAACCTCACAAATGGCTGCACCATCAAATTGCATTTCTGTGGGTTAAGCTCGGGAACGAAGTATTCACTACGATATTATTATCGCCAGTGGAGCAAGGAACGTTATATAGACTTCAGCTTTGACGGTGAGGGAACCGATGAGCAATATGATGGCAACCCGGTGGATTTGGACGCTGGCGGGGCGGCTTTCATCAAATATGATTTTATTGCCGCCACCAATGAAGTCACGATGCAGATGAAGGTTGTCTGGCCAGGAAATGGGCCGCATATTTTTGGAGTTACCTTGCAGTCATTGGCGGATGGAATGGGAAAACACGGTGGGTCTAAAATGCCCATTATTGCTTCGCCCATTTTGCACGGGGTTGCTTCGCCCACTTTGCCACCCCATTTCGGGGTGGGGTCGTGGATTTGGGCTTCCGAAACGCACGACCAGCAAGCGTGCCGTTTCTGGAAAGCTTTTGTAATTCCGGAAACATCTCCGGTTCGCTCGGCAACTCTTCGCATTTCTGGAGATGATTATTACCACGTCCTTTTGGATGGTAATGATTTGGGGCGCGGATCAGAATGGAGGCTTTTGATGGCATACGACGTCAGTTTGCTCTTAAGAAAACCCGGAACTCATGTGCTTGCGGTTGAAGCGGCGAATGATTTTGGTCCCGCAGGAGTTATCTTCGGATTAAGCATAGAGCTAAAAGATGGGCAATCACTTTTTGTCGGTTCCGACGCAAGTTGGCGGGTAGTGCCAGACAACGAGCGTACCTGGAAGACTAAGCGCACTGCCCCACAATCCTGGCCAAAGGCAAGAGTAGTTGGCTCAGCAGGAGTCTCTCCTTGGAAACTGGATACCTGGGATTGGGGAACGATAGTCCTCAATGGACCGACACCGCAGCCGATTGTCGTGCCCTTCTGGCAGCAACTATGGTTTCAGGCCGTATTGTTTTCTTTTTTGGTCATCTCAGTTGCAATCGGCATCTATCTTATGGGGAGGTTGGTATTGAATTCAAAAGAACATTCCGTGATTCGAAGAGAGCGCGCCCGTATAGCTCGGGACCTTCATGACGGCCTCTCAGCAGGCCTGACCCAACTCGTTGTCTGTGGCGAGTCTGCGAAAAGCAACTTGCGCTCCTGCCCGGAAATCAAACCGGATCTGGATGAGATCTGTCTGAAAGCACGGTCGCTTTTGGATGGTCTCAAAGAAACCATATGGATTGTCAATTCCCAACGCGACTCACTGCGTGACCTTATTATGCATCTGTGTGATTACACAGAAACCTTCCTGAAGCCGACAGGCATCCGGTGTCGCTTTGATATTGGGTCAGACTTGCCGGCGTTCCCTTGTGATGTTGGAATCCGCAGGAATCTGATGCTGGTGGTCAAGGAGGCGCTCTGCAATACCGTCAAATATTCCGGAGCCAGTGAATTGCAACTGCGGATACATTGGAATGATCATGAGATCATCGTGCGCGTAGAAGATAACGGCAACGGTTTTGAACCAAAGAAGGCGAGCAAGGAGGGAAACGGCTTGATTAATATGGAGCAGCGGGCAAAAGACGCGGGCGGGCGGTGCCGGATAGTCAGCGAGCCAGGCTCCGGTTGTCAGGTGGAAATTAGTGTGCCGCTTCGCCGCTTGCGTCGCTTTTCACTCTGGCTTAAAAAACAACCGGAAGTTAACAACGATCAACTGACGCTTCCTGCTGCTCCTTCCGAAGCAACTGAACCTTCCCGATCTAAATCTACATGAGTATTTCAACCTCCGGCCTAGCCGCCAAACTCCAAGCCGATTCAGTTCACACTTTTGCTCTGGTGGATGACGAAAAGCCGACTCGTGAGCATTGGATTAAGCTGTTGGAATCGTTTCACAATTTCAAATGCGTTGCAGCTTGTCCGACCGGTGAAGACGCGTTGCGATTAATACCCGCAGCCAAGCCTAGAGTAATACTGATGGATATTTTCATGCCCGGAATTTCTGGGATTGAATGCACCGCCAAACTAAAGATTGCTTTGCCGAAAACCCAGATTCTAATTTTCACCGCTTCTGACGATCCGGAATTGATTTTCCCGGCACTTGAGGCTGGCGCTGATGGTTACCTAATCAAACAAGCCAAGCCCGCTGAGGTGCAAAAAGCTTTACTCGGAGTACTAAATGGCGAAGTGCCCATGACCAGCGGAATTGCCCGGCGAGTGGCGGAATATTTTAGAAAAAGATCAAATTGGCCTCACCAGGCAATGCACTTAAGCCACCGGGAAAATGAAATTTTGGTGATGCTTTCCAAAGGTTACTCCAACAAAGAAATCGCATCAGAACTCAAATTAAGCATCGCAACCATCCATAGCTACCTGAAGAACGTATATGAAAAGATGCACGTTCATTCCCGAACTCAAGCAGTGGCCAAGTACCTGTCAATTCAAAGCAGTTAGAGCCTGTTATTAACTTTTTGAAAGAAAAGTCAGTAATTTGTATATACAACCCGGCATTAAGCTGGGGATGGCAACAAAACGAAAAGGTTATCCGAGCGATGTCAGCGACGAAGAATGGAATTTTTGTATGACGTATCTGACACTGATGGACTAACATGCCCCGCAGCGAACTTATCCTTTGCGGGAACTCTTCGACGGTTTGCGCTGGTTGGTACGGGCCGGTTGCCCGTGGCGCATGATGCCCAACGATCTGCCGCCGAGGAGCGCGGTTTATCAACAAACTCAGCGCTGGCTCAAGGCGGGATGCTTTGAGGCCATGGCGCATGATTTGCGGGCAATTGTCCACCTGGCGCTGGATCGCAAGGCCGAACCGAGCGCAGCGATTTTGGACAGCCGAACCTTGCAATCCACTCCGGAAAGCGGTCGCTGGGCCGGATTTGATGGACATAAGAAACGCAAAGGATCGAAGGTGCACTTGGCAGGACATACTATGCTCTACATCACACGTCGAAATGCCTCGCAACTTTTTTTCACCGCCCAAAGCATCTTCTTAATGCCAGTGTCAATTGAGTCCATTTGTGAACCTGGCCCAAGCCCGGCGGCAGACTGCGATCTTTGCTGCTCCCTCTAAGTGCGCAAGCGAGACTGTGCGTTCACTGGCAAAATCGCAGACTGCCGCCGCTGATTTGATGCCTGACTTCCTTCCTGAAACCGCGCCTCATTCCACTCCGCATCCGCTTCTCTGACTTCGCGGAAAGCTCCGCTCCATTCCAGCTCGGTTCAGTCGTGAGACAGGCAGGAGAAACGCAACTGTCATGCCTCATGCGAAAACCATGAATCACGCCAGGCGCGCCCGCCTCGCGGATTCAGTGGTAAAAATGCCTTTGGTCGGTTTTCAGGTACTCTTTGTTTCTGCTTTCGATTTCTGCCTTTCGCCCTCAACAGCCCGACTTCACAGGGCGCCGGGCGTGGTTCCTCCTGAAGGCGACCTCCACTGGCCGCCCTGCTTCGCGGGCTTCTTTGTTGAAGGGCGACAGTCCGAAACCGAACAGCAGAGCACAAAAAAAGACCATGAAAACTAAATCAAAAAATCAAAATCAGAAGTCAGGGCTCTTGAACCGCCCCGAACAGTTGAGCACTGAAAACAGACCAAAGATTGATTTTGCGCTACGCCGCGCGAACCGAGCATTGGAAACCGAGAAATTGCTGGCGTTGCTCCGCAGCGATTCACCGCGCTTCTTTGAAGTGGCCGAAGTGGTTGGAAAATGGGTCTGGATTCGGTTCACTGACAAACAGCCGCCGACCGTCACGCGGGTTTTGGCAGAGTTTGGCTTTCATTGGAACAACACCCGGCAGACGTGGCAGCATCCGTGCGGAACATATCGCAACGAGTGTGCCACCTACGACCCGCGCAAGCGTTACGGCAGTTATTTTGCCGCCGACATCAAACCCGCTTGACCTGAAAAATAAACTGGGTCAAGAAATGGCTAACAAAATGGCTAATAAACCAAGTGGAAACCGAGCGATTAAATAGTGACACAATCTGCTTGAATCCCCAATGAAATAAGGCAAAATAACCCTGTCGTCCGCCACCAAAGGCGAACGATTCCGACCCTCGACTCCATCCGATTAGCCCATATTCACAGGGGTTTCTGAGGTTTCAAGGGGCCAACGGTGTCCAAAACGGTGTCCAAAAAGTTCATCCGAAAGAAAACTCGCCATACCAGACGCTACCGGAAATAAATCCTTTTTTCAGCCGGGCTCCACTCTGGAATCTTGGGAGGTGCGTATGAAACCGAGATTCCGAGTCAGAGAAAGGGGGGACCGGGACGGAATGTTTTATTGCAAGGATACCCTCACCGGGGAGCGCGTGAGCTTGGAGACCAAGGATCGCGCGGAGGCAGATCGGCGCGTCTTCCACAAGAACGAGGCACTGAAAAACACCGACATCAACCACCGCATCGGGATGGATTACCTCTCCGCCTCCGACTCCCAATATGCTGCGCGCACCTGGCGATTCGTCATGGAGGACATCTTTAAGGGCAAGAAGAAGGCCACCCTCACCCGGTACCTCACGGCGCTCAAGGATCCGGCGTACGAGCTGATTGCTGACAAACTCCTGGTCAAAACCCTTCCCAGCCACCTGCTCGAAGTGCTGCGCGCGGGTGGAACTGCCACAAACGTATTTTTACGGCGATTCCAAAATCATGCCTTTGATATGGATTGGTTGCCCAAGCGCATCCTGGCAAAGAAACTGTTCCCCAAAATCAAACACAAAGAAATGCGGGGCGTCGCGTGGGACGAACACTGCCGCATCATCGCGCGCGAGACGAACCCCGAGCGACGCGATTTTTATGAATTGTGCCATTACTTCGGGGGATCCCAGTCCGATGTCGCCTGCCTCCACAACGACGACATTGATCGGGTGCGCCGGAGCTTCGTGTACAGCCGCCGTAAGAATGGCAAATTGGCCGGAACGAAAATCGGACCGAAGGCCTGGGCCAACTGGCTGCCGAACTCCTCGATCACATTGAGGCTTTGGGCTTCGTTAAATTTTTGTTTGTCCCAGGCAATATCGAACCAGGAGTTGTAATGAAGGAATGGCCGGTAAGGATGGGTGCGTTCGCGTTCGAGATAAGCGAGAAACGAACGGCGCATCTGGCCGGGGCGGGCGAGTCCCAACACAAGACTTTCGATGAGGCCCTCACCCTCCTTGAGCACGGCGTTGCGCGCGAGGCGGCATTCCACCTGGCCAACGGCCGCCGCCGTGTTCCGCGCCATGGGATGCTCGCAGCCGCAAAAAAATGTCCCCGCCACGACCGGCGATCCATCCACCGTTCCTCCCGTTTTCGCGCCTGGAATCTGCTGGTCGAACAAAACAATCTCTTTGACCAGCACATCTTTTCCCACCGCGCGAAGAGTGAGGGATTCGCGCAAGTAGGAGGAACCTTCCCGCAAGCTGGCGTTCCAGGTCGCCGCCAGATGGTCGGTTTCATCGGAGAACTCCCTGACCAATTGCTTGCCCGCAAAATGTCGGGACAAGGTCGGCGAGTCCGGCTCGACCGGCAAGGCTTCGGTTCGCGCCGGATTGACGAGCTTGAAATCGGCGGGTTTCAAGCATCTTCCGTCCCCAAGCACGACTTGAAAACAATCACTCGTGAGGTCAATCGCGCTATTTTCGTCTCTGGCCGAGAGAACCGAGGTCAATTTGCCATTAGTCAGTTCCCATCGCCAGGTGACCAAGTCGTTTTCCAGCGCGCCATGATCTTCCGCGCGGCCAGCCAGACAGGAAAACATGGTCATGGTGATAATCAAACATGCACTTTTCATTCGTAAATACATTTCCAGCGTGGGTCTTTCAATCAAGGTTGGCCCCGTAAACCCGGGCATTAATCAGCCAGCCTGAAAAATTGGCTGCCTCCGCTGAGTTGAAATGTGTAAGGATTGGTGGCGTTCGTCAGGTTGGTCCACGAACCGCCGGCAAGCGAGGTGGAGTATTGCAGCGTTCCCGGGCCGGTCCAGGTGACGGTCAGGAAGTTATTGGACCCGGCGATGAAAAGGGGGCCAAGTTGAGGCGGCGAAATTACATATTCAATGCCCGTGGCAACGGCGACTTCCGGCCCGCGGTCATCCTGCAACAACAACCGCATGGGGCCGGAGCCAAAAACTTTGGTGCTATCCGGATAGAGCGCCGCCAGGGAAACCTGAAATTCAAATTCCGTGGCGCTGGTGGTCGGCGCGATGGCCCAGCCCAGGTTGGAAATTGAACCCGCATTGAAGCCGCCGTTGCGCTGGTCGTAACCATAACCGCTCTCAATCATCATTTCCGAAGCGAACAAAGCACCGGTTACGGGATAGCCCGTCTGGGCGTTCCAGTCCGTGTCGAAAAAGACGTGGGAATAGTAATCCGAAAACAATGAGTATGGCGACGACAGTTTGACGTGGCCGTAAAGGTTCGTGGCGTCGTTGGCAAATTGGACTGCAATATAATTGACGGTGTTGGTGTCAACCGCGCCCACATAATCCCAGGGGACATCCGCCCAATCGGCAAAGGCGCCATCAATGGTAATTTTCTTGAAGGTGCCCAAAGTGTTCGTTCCAGCAACGACCGTGATCGAAACCGAATTCGTGTCCTCGTGTGGAACGGCGCAACTGTCCTGCGCCCGGATGGCAAAGGAATAGGTCATGCCGTTTTTCAGTCCGGTGACTGTGTAGCAATAAGGATAAATGCCCAGCCCCGTGCCGTTGGAATAGTTGGCCGGAAGGCTCGGCGCAACCTGCGAAATTTTGGTGGCCGTGGCGAAATTCACCTGACCGCCCGTTGAGTAATAAATGTTGTAGCGAACCGGGCCGGTTTGATCATGCGCGACATCCCAATAAACGGTCGCGCTACCGCTGGCGGACACGACTTCCTGCACGCCGATGCGGGGCGACGGCGGCGTGGAACTCTGCGATACGGTGCTATCCCAAGCCGGTGGCTGCGTGTCCACATTAGTGGCCAGCCACGCCGCCGCGTTCGTGTTCAGCGCCTCATCCAGGGACGGATTGGTCCGGTATAAAGGCCAGCCCTGAATGCCCATGCTTTCGATGTAATCCTGATTTACGATCGCCGGCAATTGCGGCGGCGTATGGTCATAATCCACGACAAAAAGGTTGAAACCATCCGGACGCCCAGCCTCGGCGTTCAGCTTGGGGGCAAAATCATATTTGTTGTCGGTAAATGAAGTCGAAACATTGTTGGTGGAGGAGTCACTATAATAACTTTCAAACATGACCATGTCCACATAAGGCCGGATGCAATAAGGGTAAGTCTTCTGGTTGGGGTCATAAAAGAAGAGGCCGCGATTGGCCATGAGGAGCTTGCCCGGGTAATTTGTGTGGATGCGTTGGATGAGCGACTGCATGCCCGGCGCGGTCCATTCATAAGGCGTTCCCCACGTATCTGGCGCTGCGGTATCCACGGTATCTAGGAAGAGACCATCGCAATTGAGAGCGTTGCCAAAAGTATGGGTCAAAATTTCGTCCAAACCCGACTGGCCGTTCGTGGCTTTGGCCATGCTTTTGATCATCGTCCACCAAGTGGGCGCGCCGGCGTTTACATAATAACTGCCGAAATTTGAATTTCGATCGGGAATGCCGGTCTGGCTGGAGGTTGAATTCAGATAATACGAGGCGTAATGCGTGCCCCCGGCGGAAGGCAGGCCCAGCGCGTTGGTGATGCTGGAAAGGGGAACGCTGTTTGAAGCGCGTGGATCCAGTCGCGGGCCCTGCCCGTCACCGGCCACGGGCGCGCCATTTTGGTCGTCTTCGCCGATGGAAAGATACGCGAGAACCACCACATCGTCCGCCGTACCGGCGATATTGTCCGGGCCGCGCCTGATGGTGGCAATCTGGTTGGAAGTGATGTTGCTCGCCGGATGCACGATTACCAAATGATAATTCGTCCGCGCATAATCGACCTGGCTGGCGGTCCAGTTGCCGTAATAAATCAAATAGGGCGCGGAGGCATTGAAGCGTTGGACTTGGCCCGCCGTTCCGGCCCGGGTTTTATATGTGGAGAACAAAACAAGGCAAATTGCCAGGCCGATAAAACCAAGGAAATTCATGTGGGAAGGTATCGTTCGATGGCTTTGGCCGCACGCAAGCACCTTTAGCGTGTCCCCAGCCAACTGCCGGCTAAAGGCTGGACACCGGACAAGGGTTTTCATAGAGGTTTTAAGACTCAGGCTCATTTAATTCCCCGCTTCACAGTTGTAAGGCTGTCTCGTTCATTGCGGAGCCGGGATGGTGGCTGGAATAACCCAACTGCCGTGCCAGTCCAAGTTCCACAATGTACCTAGCTTGGTGGCGGCGGCATGACCGTCGTAAAACATGAGGTTGATGGATCCGGGCATGCCAGTGCTGCTGGTTATAGCCGTGGGCGCAGCGGAAGCACTAGCGGTGCCGTGGCGTGCCAAAGTAAAACGCCCCATATCTTTGTTCGGATTTCCGTTATAAAGGTCCTTGGATGGACCTTGCGTTTCCAGCGGCCAGCCATCCACCCACATAGCATCGCCCATTAACGGAGTGGTGCAGGGGCTGGCAATGGCTGTCTCCGAGGAATATTGCCACGAAGCCAATTCTGTTGACGTCAAACCCGTTATGTCTTGGACGTTATAGGTGCCAGTGTAGAGCCAGCCATTAAAGGCATAGCTCCCCTGGTAAGAATAATTGACGCCGCCCACCGACCAGCTCCACGACATGTCCGCCGATCCATACAGGTATGGGGCGCCGGGAAGCGTGCGGGTCGTGGTTTTGGAACCCAAAGGACAAACCCGAACCGCGTTCACATTGGCGTCGTATGACATCAGCAGCCCCATCCAGAGATTGACGGGATCTATCGAATATTCAAACGACCTCCCGTAATCCGAGGCGTACATCGCGTGAGCAATGCCCAGTTGCTTCAGGTTGCTCAGACATTCGATGTCCTTGGCCTTGGATTTGGCGCGCGAAAGCGCCGGCAGGAGCAGGCCCGCGAGAATAGCGATGATGGCAATCACCACCAGCAACTCGATCAGCGTAAATCCGCTTTGGCCTTCCTTGGGCCTGCGAATTGTCCGGGGAGCGTTCACCATATCAAAATCTTCCGCGATCAAGTTTTCGAGTTCTCCGGCCGTTAAAAGGAGGCGCGGAAAACAGCCTGTTTTGCCGACGCCCCATTGATTCCAAGCTTAACCGCTATTGCGTCAGGCGGAAGAACTGCTTCCCGCCGGACGCCGTGATAATATAAGGGCTGGTGGCCGCGGGCAGTGTCGTCCATGACCCCGGTGCCAGCGAGGACGATTGCTGCAAGGTGACGGGAAGGTCCCAAATAATGGCGGCCTGCCCGCCCGGCAAGGACGAGATGGACACATTGCCCAGCGGTAGCGGAGCGACCGTCACGGAAGGAACATTGGTATAAGAAATCACTCCGCCTGCGGCCGGAATCGTGTTTTCCAACGCGAACCCGGGTGTCTGGCCCTCCCAAAGGAAATTGATCTGGTTGGTGGGGAAGACGGGCGTGCCGTCCGCAAAAGTGGCCGACCGGGAAATGTGAAATTCAAAATTCGTCCCCGGAGATGCCGGCAGGGAGAGCCAGTTGAGTCCGTTGATTGTGGAACCCTCATTGAACCCGCCGTTCTTTTCCTGATAGGCGTACCCGGTCTGGATCAGGAGTTCAGAACCAATGGCGGAATAGCCGGTGTTGGGGTTGTTGTCGGTGTCAAAGAACATATTTACATAATCTGGAAACTGTCCGGATGCCGGGTCAATGTCCGTGAAGAGTGTGACGCGGAAATAATAGTAATTCGCGTCGTTAAAAACATAGACGGCCGCGAAATCCGCCGCGTTGGTATTGCCACTTGGAGCGGCGTTGGTGTAAACCGGCGCCAGTCCGGTCCAATCGTTGAACGACCCGTCAATGGTGATGCCGCGGGTAAACTGGCCGTCGGCGTGCGAGGCGTTGCCAAACAAGTCCTTCACGCCATTGATGGTGAGCGTATAAACCGGGCCGAGACTCAGCGCCGGAGAGACGGTCAGCGTGACCTGGGCGGTATCGGAGGGATTTTGCACGGCTGATACCACGGAAATACCGCCGCTGACGGCATACTTGGTAGCATCCGCGGACGTTGCCGGGTCAACCGGCTCGGAAAAAGTGACGGTGATCTGGCTGGAGCCGGCAAAAATATTTGTCAGCGCCGGCGGGATGGTGTCGAGCAACACGGAAAGGTTCGCCGTGGCGCTATTCGTGGAGTTGGCAGGATTGCTGACGGTGACCTGGTATGAGCCTGCATTCGCCGGCAGGGGTGAGCTTATCGTGTAAGAGGCGTTGGTGGCGCCAGAAATGGGATTGCCGCCGAACAACCATTGATAGGTGATGTTGGGCGTGCCGGAAACGCCCACGCTAAATACAACGGGCTTGCCTTCCACCGCATAAAGGCTGGCTGGTTGCGAAGTGATGACGACGGGGGTGTTGCTGACGGTCAGCAAGGCGGCGCGGCTGGTCACCGAGTTAAACTGATTGCTCACGTGGATCGAATATGTTCCGGCGTTGCTGTCCAGCACCAGCGGAATGGTATAACTCGAGGCATTGGCCCCGGCAATGGCGTTGGTGCCATTGTAGAACCACTGATAGGTCAGCGGCCCGCTGCCGATGAGGTCGGAAGTGAAGGTAACCGGTTGTCCGGCAAAGACGGATTGATCGGCAGGAAGATTGGTTTCCACATTGTAAACCGGATACTGGCTGGCTGCCGTGAGTGAAAGTCCGAACACCATGTCGGCGCTGCTCCCGACCGCCTGATGAGTCTCGACTTCCAGAATATTGTCGCCGGATTGCAGGATGATGCCATTAATACCGAAAATATCTGCGTGGCCGACCGGTGAATTCGCTGCCGACGCCGCCATGGCATAGGACACGGTTCCGGCCGGCATGCGGATTCGTTTTATTTCGGCGCCGTTCAAATAATAAACTGCGCCGTCGCTGAGATAATTCGTGACCACAAACGCGATGTTTGCGGTATCGTTGGTATAAGAGCGTGTTTTAAAAAGGGTAAATATTGGTTCAAGCTAGACGACGCAGCATCAGTCCAATCATTGTAATATGAATCAAGGCTTCGGCGTTTTCGATTTTGGTTTCGTAGTCTCGCACCAAGC
>Ga0182013_10002354_pt1 | contig 24792 bp, 28 predicted proteins | sample 612S2MmetaG_FD_120487 | JGI IMG/M metagenome (GOLD analysis project Ga0182013, IMG submission 120487) | Permafrost microbial communities from Stordalen Mire, Sweden - 612S2M metaG | ecosystem: Environmental > Terrestrial > Soil > Wetlands > Permafrost | place: Sweden: Stordalen | collected...
CTGGACGCGATCTTCACCCCCGTTCGCCGCGTCAGTTTCGAGATCGAGCCCGTACGCGTCGAGCAGAGCAAGGACTTCGACCGTCTGGTGATCGACATCGAGACCGACGGTTCGATCAGCCCCCGCGAGGCCCTCGCCTCGGCGGGTAAGACCCTCGGTTCGTTGGTCAGTCTGATCGGCAGCTTCGACGAGGAGGCACCGTCGCTCGAACTCGGCGACGTCGGCACCGCCCAGGCCGCCGCGAGCGAGCTGGACATCCGCATCGAAGAGCTCGGTCTGACCGAGCGTTCGCGCAACTGCCTAAAGCGCGCGGGCATCAACACGATCGCCCAGCTCGTCAACGCGACCGAGCGTGACCTCACCTCGATCACGAACTTCGGCGCGACGTCGCTCAAGGACGTCACGGACCGCCTCGAAGAGCGCGGTCTCTCACTGCGAATCGAGGACTAAGCATGCGCGGAACTCCCACTAAGGGCAAGCGGTTCGGTGGCAGCAGCGCTCACCAGAAGGCGATGATGGGCAACCTCGTCGCCTCGTTGATCGCGGCCGAATCCCTCGTCACCACTGAGGCGAAGGCGAAGGCGCTTCGTCCGATCGCCGAGAAGGTCGTGACCGCAGCGAAGAACTCCCCCGAGGGTTCGATCACCGCCCAGCGGCGCGTGGTTGCGTTCATTCGCGACAAGGACATGACCCACAAGCTCTTCACCGAGATCGCGCCGCGCTACACCGATCGTCCGGGCGGCTACACGCGCATCTTGAAGCTTGGGCCGCGTCAGGGTGACAACGCCCCGATGGCGCGCATTGAGTTCGTCTGATAGACCCCAGGGCGACACCCAGCGGTGGCGCCTCGACATTGCCTACGACGGCGCGGCTTTCGCGGGTTTCGCGTACCAACCAGAGTCCACCACGGTCGTGGGCGTGTTGCGTGAGACCCTCGCCTCGACGCTGCACCTGAACGAAGAACCCTCAATCGTCGGCGCGGGCCGTACCGATGCTGGCGTGCACGCCTTTGGCCAGGTCATCCACGTCGATCTACCGACGACGCTGTTCACCAAGCAACGCGGTCCCGATCCCGAGCACCTCGCGCTCTCGCTCAACAAGCAGTTACGCGGGCGCATCCAGGTCCTTCGCGCCCGGCGCGTCAGCGACGACTTCCACGCGCGGTTCTCGGCGACCTGGCGCGAGTACCGCTACCTCGTGCTCGAGACCACACCGCCGGCGCTCGCGCTCACCAACACCTGGTCCTGGGCGGTCGAGGGACCCCTGGACGTCCCGCTCATGAACGCGGTCAGCCAAGAGATCCTCGGTACCCACGATTTTCGGGCCTTTTGTCGGCGCCCGGCCAACGCCGAGGGCGACGAGGCGCTCTTTCGCGAGGTCCGTCACGCCCACTGGGAGCGACTGGACGACGGTTGGCAGATGAGTCCGGGCGACGCCCCGGTCGTTCGTCTGACGATTCGCGCCCACTCGTTCTGTCACAACATGGTTCGCTGCCTGGTTTCGACGATCGTCGCCATTGGTCAGGGGAAGATCGACCAAAACACCGTCACCGAGCGCCTGGAGAGCCGAAAACGCGACCATTTGCCCGCGCCGGCTCCCGCCGCGGGGCTTTGCCTCGTGGGGGTGGGATATCCACAATTTGCCCAAGAGGCCCCGGATTTTGTAGGCTAGAGAGTCCCTCTGGTCCCGTGTGACTGGAAGATCGCTGAAGGAATAACTGTGCGTACCTACACCCCCAAGGTCAACGAGTTGACCCGCGACTGGCTCGTCATCGACGCCGAAGGACTCGTGCTCGGTCGCGTCGCCACGGTCGCAGCGTCACTGCTTCGCGGTAAGCACCGCACGTTCTTCGCGCCCCACGTCGACACCGGTGACTTCGTGATCATCGTGAACGCCGACAAGGTCGTCGTGACCGCCAACAAGGCCGCGCAGAACTTCCACCACCACCACTCGGGTTACCCCGGTGGTCTTCGCTCGACTTCGTGGCAGACCTTGATCGACACCGACCCGGTGACCCTGGTCTACGAAGCGATCAAGGGCATGGTCCCCAAGAACCGACTAGGGCGCGCCCAGATGGGCAAGCTGTTCGTCTACACCGGCGCCGAGCACCCCCACGCCGCCCAGCAACCTACGAAGTACGACACCTCGGCGATCCGCCGCGGTTAAGGAGAACAGTCTCGTGCCCATTCCGCTCACTCAAACCACCGGTCGGCGCAAAGAAGCCGTCGCCCGGGTCCGTCTTCGCCCCGGCACCGGGACGATCACCATCAACTCGCGCGCCTTTGACAACTACTTCACCTCGGCGACGCACCGTCAGATGGTCATGGAGCCGCTTCGCCTGATTGACGCTCAGCAGACCTACGACATCGACGCGACCATCGAAGGCGGCGGCGTGGCGGGTCAGGCCGGCGCGCTGCGTCTGGGCATCTCGCGTTCACTGCTCGAGATCGATGAGAACGTTCGCCCCGCCTTGAAGAAGGCCGGGCTTCTCACGAGAGACTCTCGTAAGAAGGAGACCAAGAAGTACGGCCTCAAGAAGGCTCGTAAGGCTCCTCAGTACTCGAAGCGCTAATGGCCGAGCCCGTGCGCTTTGGCACGGACGGCATCCGCGGACGAGCGTTCGAGGAGATCACCCTGGACCTGGCCTACCGGCTCGGAAGAGCGGTCGCCTCGGTCTTCTCGGTGCCGGTGTTCGTGGGTTACGACACTCGCGAGAGTTCGCCCCAATTCGCCAGTGCGGTACTTGCCGGTCTTCGCGACGGCGACGCCCAGGCGTGCAACATTGGTTACTTCACGACCCCCGGAGTGGCGGTCATCGCCCACCAGCGCCACGGCGCGGGCGTGGTCGTCTCGGCCTCGCACAACCCCTACTACGACAATGGTCTAAAGGTGCTTGGACTGGGCGGCTCGAAACTCGACCACGCCACCGAAGAAGCGGTCGCGAAGGCCCTCAACGCCGCACCCGCTCCGGCGAACCACGAGTTCGGTTCCTTTGGAATCGACGAGTCGGCCGAACACGACTACGCCCATCATCTTCGTGAACTGGTGCCCGGGGATATCTCGGCGCTCTCGATCGTGATCGACTGCGCGAACGGGGCCGCGAGCCACGTCGCCCACGAACTCTTCGAGGGCACTGGCGCGCGCATCACGACCCTGCACGACCAACCCGACGGGCGCAACATCAACGAAGGCTGCGGTTCGACCTGCGTCGACGACTTGGTCGCCAAGGTGAATGAACTGGGCGCCGACCTCGGCCTCGCCTTTGACGGCGACGCGGACCGATTGATCGCCGTCGACGACGAGGGCGTGGTGCGCGACGGTGACGACCTGATGGTGCTGTTCACGCTCGACCGCCTCGACGCGGGTGCGCTCGGGGGCGGACTCGTGGTCACCTCGATGAGCAACCTCGGCCTGCACCGGGCGCTTCGCGCCCGCGACGTCGAGATCGTCGAGGTGGACGTCGGGGACCGCAACGTGCTGCTTGCGCTCGAGGATCACTCGTGGAGGTTCGGCGGCGAGCAGTCGGGGCACCTTATCTTTCGCGAACTGAGCCCCACGGGTGACGGCATGCTTACGGGACTCCTGCTGAGCGACCTCATTGTTCGCCGCGGCCCGCTCAGCGCGCAGGCGAAGGCGGCGTGGGCGCGCGTGCCCCAGGCGCTGATCAACGTCGACAACGACCTCTTCGAGGACGCAGCGGTGCAGTCGATCTTCGAGGAATTGGTCGCGCGCTACGGGTTAGGGCGCGATGAGCTTCGCCTGCTCGTGCGACCCTCGGGCACCGAGCCGGTCGTGCGAGTGATGGTCGAGAGTCTGAGCGAAGAGTTCGTCACCGAGTTCTCGTCACGCGTGCGCGCACAATTCTCCTGAAACTCTCTCGTCCAGAGGCATATTTTCGCCCCGAGTAGGATGGCTCTCATGTGCGGCATCATCGGGGTCGTTGGATCCTCCGACACGCTCGAGACACTTCTCGAAGGACTCCAGCGCCTGGAGTACCGCGGTTATGACTCTGCGGGCGTGGCTCTCGTGCGCCAAGGTCAGACCTGGCGCGCGCGCACCGCCGCGGGTACCGAGTCGGTCGCGGCGCTACGCGTTGAATGCCAGTCGGCTCCCACGGGCTTCAGTTCGGGAATCGGGCACACGCGCTGGGCGACCCACGGCGCGCCCGAGGCAATGAACGCCCACCCGCACTTGGACTGTTCGGGCAACATCGCGATCATCCACAACGGCATCATCGAGAACCACACCGAACTCCAAGAGCAGCTCGAGTCGCGGGGCCACAAGTTCACGTCGGTGACCGACTCCGAGGTCCTCGCTCACCTGATCGAAGAGGCACGCGCCCAGGGCTTGGAGCTCATCGAAGCCGTGCGTCAGAGCTTGCACACCGTGCGCGGCGCCTTCGCGCTCGCGGCGATGGACTGCAACGAGCCCGACGTGATCGTCGCGGCGCGACGGATCTCCCCGCTCGTGGTGGGCACCGCCCCGGGGGTGACCTACCTCGCGAGTGACGTGCCGGCGATTCTCGACCGCGCGACGTCCTTTTACGCCGTGAACGACGACGAGATCGTGCGTCTGGGTCCCGAGGGCTTTCGCGCCATCGACCTCGAGGGCGCGCCGGTGCGACTGCGTCAACTGCAGATCGACTGGGACCTCGAGACCGCCGAAAAGGGCGGCAACGATGACTTCATGACCAAGGAGATCAACGAGCAACCCGAGGCGATCTTCGCCACGCTGCTCGACCGGCGTCGTCGCGACGGACGTATTTCCTTTGACGAGCTGCGCGTGAGTGACGATGAACTGCGCGCCGTCAAGCGCGTCGTGCTGGTCGCCGCGGGTACCTCGCACCACGCGGCGCTCGTGGCCAAGTACGCCATCGAACGCTGGGCGCGCATCAGCGTCGAGGTGGACATCTCGAGCGAGTACCGCTACCGCGACCCCATCGTCGAGATCGGCACGATCGTCATCGGGGTCTCCCAGAGCGGCGAAACGATCGACACCATCCAGGCCACGCGCGAGGCCCAACGTCGTGGTGCGCACGTGGTGGCGGTGTCGAACATCGTGGACTCATCGCTCGCGCGCGAGGCGGACGCGGTGATCTATACCCGCGCGGGTCTTGAGGTCTCGGTCGCCTCCACCAAGGCCTTCGTCGCCCAGGTCGCCGCCCTCGAGCTGTTCGCCCTGCGCCTCGCCCAACTGCGCGGCACCCTGCCCGCATCCGAGATCGACGCATTGTTCCTCGGCCTCAACGCCGTGAGCGCCCAGGTCGCCAAGTCGCTCGAGCGCCGTGACCACGTCAAGGACGTCGCCAAGCAACTGCTCGGCTCTCACGACTTCTTCTTCCTCGGGCGTCACGTTGGCTACCCCACGGCCCTGGAGGGTGCCCTCAAGCTCAAGGAACTCACCTACCTACACGCCGAGGGTTATCCGGCGGGCGAGTTGAAGCACGGACCACTCGCCTTGATCGAGCCCGGAGTGGTGGTCGTCGCGGTGGCGACCGACCCGGCGATGCACGAGAAGATCCTCTCTAATCTCGCCGAGGTGAAGGCGCGCGGTGCGAGCGTGGTCGCCGTGGCGACCGACGACGACGAGTCCATCGCCGCGGTCGCGGACTTCGTCTTGCGCGTGCCCGCGACCGAACCGATGTTCACTCCCATGGTCGACATCGTGCCCCTTCAGTTGTTCGCGTACTTCATGGCGCGCGGTCTCGGACGCAACGTCGACCGCCCGCGCAACCTCGCCAAGACCGTGACGGTGGAGTAGTGACGACAATCGGCGTAGGGGTGGACGTAGTGGACGTGCCGCGTTTCGCCCTCGCCCTCGAGCGACACCCGCGTCTGCTCACACGCCTGTTCACCGAAGGTGAGCGCCTTGACGCGCGACTTCGCCCCGAGCGACTCGCCGCACGCTTCGCCGCCAAGGAAGCGGTCCTTAAGACCTTGCACGTAGGTATAGGCGGCGCGCCCTGGCACAGCATCGAGATCCACCGCTCGAGTGACGGCGTGCCGAGCGTCGAGCTGCACGGGGTCGCCCTCGAACTCGCCGAGCGCCGCGGGGTGCGCCACCTGCACGTCTCGATGACCCACACCGCGCTCACCGCCGCGGCCTTCGTGGTGGGACTCGACGAGCGCGGTTAATGAAGTCCGCCAGCAGTCGCCGCCCGGCTTGGGCCGAGATATCGGCGTCGGCGCTCGCCCAGAACGTTGCCGCGCTCAAGAGCGTGCTTGGCGCCACCAAGTTGTGCGGGGTCGTCAAGGCCAACGGCTACGGCCACGGCATCCAGTTGGTGGCACGCACCGTCCTGCAGGCTGGCGCAGACTCGCTCGCGGTCGCCACCGTTGACGAAGGCATCGAACTGCGCGACGCCGGGGTGAGCGCCCCGGTCCTGCTGCTGGTTGAGATACCCAGCGCCACCTTGGGCGACGCGCTCGCGGGTTCGCTCACGGTGACGGTTGGATCGATCGAGGGCGCGCACGCGTTGGTCGAAGCGGCACGGGGACTCGGCGGCGTGCACCCGGTGCACGTGAAGGTCGACACCGGTATGCGCCGCATGGGCGTCGATCCGGCGTCGGTCAACGACGTGCTCGACGTGCTCGCGGGTTCGGGCCACCTCGACGTCGAGGGGATCTACACGCACTTCAGCGTGGCCGACGGCTCGAGTGGCGACGACCGTGGCTTCACGCGACACCAGATCGAAGCCTTTGACGCGGTGCTCGCCGCGATTACACCCGAACGGCGTCCGCGCATAGTGCACCTGGCGAACTCCGCGGGCGCGCTCGGTTACGAGCAGTCGCGACGTGACTTGGCGCGCGTGGGACTGGCGATGTACGGCTACCTGCCCCAAGCGTGGCTCGCCGAGGCGCTCGAGGTCCGCAACGTCACGCTGGCACCGGTGATGACGCTTCGCGCCAAGGTCGTGGCCCGGCGGCGCGCGGCGCCGGGCGAGAGGCCCAGCTACGGTCGACGTCGGGCACTGGCGCGCGACTCGACGATCGTGACCGTGCCTTTCGGGTACGCCGACGGCTTCCCGCGCCGGTTCTTTGACGCCGGCGCCGAGGTCTTGATCAACGGTCGTCGCTACCCGCTCGCGGGCAACGTCACGATGGACCAATTGGTGGTGGACGTCGGTGACGACGAGGTGGCTATTGGTGACGACGTGGTATTGCTCGGACGCCAGGGCGACGAGCAGATCAGCGCGGACGAATGGGCCCAGCATGGCGAGACCATCACCTGGGAGATCCTGTGCGGTATCGGTGTGCGCGTGCCGCGCGTCCTCGTGGACTGACGTGGACCTCGCCGACCTGCCGACCTGCACCCGTTGCACGCTCAGTCTGACGCGTCAACGCGTGGTGGTGGGCAGTGGTCTCGAATCAGCAATCCTCATGATCGTGGGTGAGGCGCCGGGCAAGAGCGAGGACGAGGGCGGGGCACCCTTCATTGGGCGCAGCGGGCGCCTGCTCTTTCAATTGGTGCACGAGGAGCTCGGGCTCGAGCGGGGCCAGTGCTTTGTCACCAACGTCGTCAAGTGTCGTCCGCCCGCGAATCGGACGCCTCGACCGGTCGAGATCGCGTCGTGTCGGCCCTGGCTCGACGAGCAGCTGGCGCGCTGCAGCCCGCGCGTAATTCTGGCGCTCGGTAATACGGCGGCGAAGTCGGTGTTCGGTTTTGACGCTGGTATCGGGCTCACTCACGGCCGAGTCGTGGCGATGGGCACGTGTCGGGGCATGGCGACTTATCACCCAGCGGCGGCGTTGCGCGGTGGGCCTAGCGTGGTCGACGTGATGCGAAGCGACCTGCGGGTGCTCAAGGAACTGTTGAGCGAGAAGTGAGTTACGAGCGACGCTGTGCGAGCGACGTCAACACCCGATTGGCCGGCAGTGAATTCGCGCGGGTGTTACGCAGCGGCGACGTTGTGTTGCTGTCGGGCTCGCTCGGCGCGGGAAAGACCACCTTCGTCCAGGGCGTCGCCAAGGGTCTGGGCGTAGTTGAACGCGTGACGAGTCCCACGTTCACCGTGGTGCGTGAACACGCGTGCCACAACGACCTGGGTATCACCACCTTGCACCACTGTGACGTCTATCGCGTCCAGACCCTCGACGAGGTGCTCGACTTGGCGTTGGGCGAACTGGTCGAAGAGTCCGGCGTCGCCCTCGTCGAGTGGGGCGAGCTCGCGGCGTCGATCTTCGGCCGCGACGTGCTGCGCGTGGGTTTTCTCGTTGACGAGAACGACGTTCGCACGATCAGGGTCGAAGACGTCGCCGAGCCGGGTCGCCTCGAGCAACTTCGCGCGTGGAGCGAGTCGTGATCATCCTCGCCATCGAGACCGCCACCACCGCGTGCGCACTGGGACTTCGCAGCGCCGAGCGTGAGGTGGTGCGGGTACTCGACCTCGAGCGGCGTCACAGTGAGGTGCTCGCTCTGGGCATCGAGGGCGTGCTCGAAGAGTTCGGCCTTCGCGCCCTCGACCTCGATCGGGTGGTGGTGGACGTGGGGCCGGGCCTGTTCACCGGGCTTCGCGTGGGCGTGGCGAGCGCCATTGGACTGGGCGAGGGACTCGGACGGCCAATCGTGAGCGTCAGTTCGCTCGAACTGCTCGCCCACGGCGCGGGCCACGCGGGCGTTCGCGCCACGGTCGTCGGAGTTGTTGACGCTCGACGCGGCGAGGTCTTCGTCCAGACCTTTCGCGTCAGCGACGAGGGTGTGGTGGCGATGGACGCGGCCCGGGTAAGCACCGCGAGGAGCGTGGTGATCGAATGGGCGACCAACGGGGCGTCGGTCGTCTTCACCGGCGACGGCGTCCAGCGCTACCTGGCTGACTTCGCCGCAGTGCCCAACGGCGAGGTCTTTAGCCAAAGCGTACCGTCGGTTGAGGCTGCGCTGGCCCTGGGTGAGCAACGCGAACCGAGCGAGCGCGTGGTGCCGCTCTATCTTCGCGAGGCCGACGCCGTAGCGAACTTCACGACGCGCGAGCGCCAACCATGAGCGACTGGACCATCCGTCTCGCCGAGCGCCGTGACGTGAATGAACTGCTGGGCATTGAACAGACCCAGTTTCCCGAACCCTGGACCAAGAACATGCTGCTCGACGAGATTGGCAACACCGAGACCCGTCGTTACACGGTCGCGGTGTTGGGTGGCACGATCGTTGGCTACTTGGGCGTGATGTTCGTGATGGACGAACTGCACGTGAACACGATCGGGACCTTGCCGGGATTCGAAGGTCGCGGGGTCGCCACCTCGTTGATGGACGACGCGTGGCGCGATGCGCTCGCGCGTGGTCTGGTGCGCGCGACGCTCGAGGTGGCGACGTCGAACCAACGCGCCCAACGCCTGTACTTCCGCTACGGCTTTAAACCTGTGGGGATTCGAAAGAACTACTACGAGCGCACCCGAGAGGACGCTCTCGTGCTGTGGGCGGACGTAGTGGACCTCGATGGCCTGAAACCGGCCCGACCTACGCTGGATCCGTGAAGATCCTCGGCATCGAGACGAGTTGTGACGAGACCGCGGCCGCGGTCGTGGACGAGCACCTGCACGTCTTTTCGTCGGTGGTCGAATCCTCGATCGATCAGCACCGCGCCTTTGGCGGCGTGGTGCCCGAACTCGCGGGCCGCGCCCACGTCACCACCATTGGTCCGGTCGTTCGCCGGGCGTTAGATGACGCGGACCTCGATCCGCACCATCCCGAGATCGACGCCATTGCGGTGACGAGCGGCCCGGGGCTCATTGGTTCGTTGCTCGTCGGTCTGTCGGCCGCTAAGGCCTACTCCCTCGCCTGGGGCGTCCCCTTCGTCGGGGTGAACCATCTAGAAGGGCACTTGTTCGCTCCCTTGCTCGAACGCCCCGACCTGGCGTGGCCGGTCGTGACGCTGCTCGTCTCGGGCGGTCACAGCCTGATCGTGCTCCAGTCGGCTCCCGGAGAGCACCGGGTCCTCGGTGAGACGATCGACGACGCAGCGGGCGAGGCGTACGACAAGGTCGCGCGTTGGCTCGGGCTCGGTTATCCCGGGGGACCCGAGATCGACCGTCTCGCGCGCGAGGGTTCGCCGGACGCGTTGAAGCTTCCCGTGTCGATGACCGGCGATGACCTGGACTTCTCGTTCTCGGGCCTCAAGACGGCCGTCGTGCGAGCGACCGAGAAACAGCACGACGTCGCGCTTCGCGACGTGGCGGCGTCATTCCAAGCGGCGGTCGCCGAGCAACTGCTGCGCAAGCTTCGAGCCGCGATGGTGGCTCACGAGGTGAAGGGCGTTGCCCTCGCCGGAGGCGTCGCCGCGAACTCGACGTTGCGCGAGGGCGTGAGTGAACTTGCGCGCGAGTTCGGGGTCGAGGTGCACCTACCTTCGATGGCGATGTGCACGGACAACGCGGCGATGATCGCTGCCGCCGGGCTCTACCGGTTGGGCATCAGTGGGCCCAGTTCGCTCGCGCTTTCGGCGCTACCGAACTGGCAGTTGGCCGACGTCTCGTGAGCGAACGATGGGTGGCGCTTCACGTGACAGATTGTGACCCGAGTCCCTTCGCGCAGTTTCGGCTCTGGTTCGACGAGGCGCTCGGCCAGATGCACGAGCGAGAAGCGATCACGCTCGTCACCGCCTCACTCGACGCTCGACCGAGCGCGCGCATGGTGCTGTTGCGCCACGTCGATGAGACGTCCTTTGGGTGGTTCACCAACTACGAGTCGCGCAAGGGTCGAGAGCTCGAGGAGAATCCGCACGCCGCGATCCTGTGGTACTGCGAGCCACTTGGTCGCCAGGTCCGTGTCGAAGGCGTCGTCACCAAGATGTCCGCGGAGGCGTCGGACCGTTACTTCGCGTCTAGGCCCCGCGGACACCAGATCGGCGCGTACGCGAGTCGCCAGAGCGAGCCGCTCAGTAGCCGGGGGGACCTCGAAGAACGCGTGGCGACGCTCGCAGACACCTTCGGGGCCGTCGAGATCGTGCGGCCCGCGAATTGGGGTGGGTACCTGCTCACCCCGTCGCTCTTCGAGTTCTGGCAGCACCGTCAGGACCGGCTCCACGATCGGGTTCTTTACCGTCTGGGGGCGGGCCGCTGGCACCGTGAGCGCCTGTATCCCTAGGCAAAGAACCAGAATCTAGGCCTGGCGGTCGGGGCCCGTTGGCACTCGGCCACTCGGGCTGCTAAATTGGCAGTCACAGGTTTCGAGTGCTAATCGCGCAGGAGGCAACAAATAATGAAGTTACACCCACTAGAAGACCGCATTGTGGTCCGTCCCAACAGCGCCGAGGCGACCACCGCTTCGGGTCTGGTCATCCCCGACACCGCCAAGGAGAAGCCCCAGCAGGGTGAGGTCATCGCCACGGGTCCTGGTCGTCGCACCGAGAACTCGGGCGAACTGATCCCCACGGGAGTCGCGGTTGGTGACACGGTCGTCTACTCGAAGTACGGCGGCACCGAGATCACGGTGGACGGCGAGGACCTCTTGATCCTCTCCAGTCGTGACGTGCTCGCCACGATCTCGAAGTAGGTCGACATGTCGAAACTACTGAAGTTTGACGAAGAGGCCCGTCGCGGCCTCGAAGCCGGTGTCGACAAGTTGGCCGACGCCGTCAAGGTGACCCTTGGACCCAAGGGTCGCAACGTCGTGATCGGCAAGAAGTTCGGTGCGCCAACGATCACCAATGACGGTGTCTCGATCGCGCGTGAGATCGAACTCGAGGACCCCTTCGAGAACATGGGCGCCCAGCTCGTGAAGGAAGTCGCCACCAAGACCAACGACGTCGCCGGTGACGGCACGACGACAGCGACCGTGCTCGCCCAGGCCCTCATCAAAGAGGGACTGCGCAACGTCGCCGCGGGTGCGAACCCGTCGGGTCTGAAGCGCGGCATCGAGAAGGCCGTGAAGGTCGCGGTCGAGTCGATCCACACCCAGAGCCAGCCCGTGAACGACAAGAGCCAGATCGCCCAGGTCGCCACGATCTCCGCGGCGGACGCTTCGATTGGCGAGGTCATCGCCGACGCCATCGACAAGGTCGGCAAGGACGGCACCGTCACGGTCGAGGAATCCAATACCTTTGGCATCGAGCTCGAGCTCACCGAGGGCATGCAGTTCGACAAGGGCTACCTGTCGCCGTATTTCGTGACCGACGCCGAGCGTCAAGAGGCCGTCTTAGAAGACGCGTTCATCCTCTTCACCTCGGGCAAGATCTCGGCCGTGCACGACCTCGTGCCGGTGTTGGAGAAGGTCATGCAGTCCGCGCGCCCGCTGCTCATCATCGCTGAGGACGTCGAGGGCGAGGCCCTGGCGACTCTCGTGGTGAACAAGATCCGTGGAACCTTCACCTCGGTTGCCGTTAAGGCGCCGGGATTCGGCGAACGCCGTAAGGCAATGCTCCAGGACATGGCGATCTTGACCGGGGGCACCGTAATCTCCGAGGAGATCGGACTCAAGCTCGAGAGCGCCACGGTTGATCTGCTCGGTCGCGCGCGTCGCATCGTGGTGACCAAGGACGCCACGACCATCGTCGACGGCGCGGGCACGCCCGCGGACCTCGCGGGACGCGTCGCTCAGATCAAGCGTGAGATCGAGGACACCGATTCGGACTGGGACCGCGAGAAGCTCCAAGAGCGTCTCGCTAAGCTCGCCGGTGGTGTGGCGGTCGTGAAGGTTGGCGCCGCCACCGAAGTCGAGCTCAAGGAGAAGAAGCACCGCATCGAGGACGCCCTCAGTGCGACACGAGCGGCGATCGACGAAGGCATCGTCGCCGGTGGTGGCACGGCATTGGTGCGAGCGCGTCTGGACGTTGACAAGTTGGTTGCGACCCTGACGGGCGACGAGGCAACGGGAGCGCGAATCGTCGCGAATTCCTTGGAGTCGCCGCTTCGTCACATCGCGTCGAACGCGGGATTCGAAGGTGCCGTCATGGTGCGCGAGGTCTCGAACGCGAAGGGCACCATTGGCCTCAACGCCGCCACGGGAGAACTCGTTGACCTCGTGAAGGCGGGCGTCATCGACCCCGCCAAGGTGACGCGCTCGGCGCTGCAGAACGCGGCGTCCATCGCGGCGCTGCTTCTCACGACCGAAGCGATCGTCGCCGACAAGCCCGAACCCGCCTCCGCCCCGATGGGCGACGGCGGCATGGGTGGTATGGGCGGCATGATGTAGTCAACGGTTCTCGTTGACGCAGGAACCGGGTCCCTCGTGGACCCGGTTCCTGCTTTGTGGGCAGATTCCAGAGTCGCGAGGTTTGTGATCAAGCGACGTGGTCTTAGGCGACGGGACTCTCGTGGTGAGCGTCGCAACGCCATTTCTTCCAAAGACGGACGCCGAGTTCCACGACCGCAACGGAGAATGCGGCGATGGCGAATGAACCAACGATGTCGATGGGGTGATGGATGTGGGCGAGTACTCGGGCCCAGCCAATGAGGATCGCGATGAGCAGTAGCAGCAGTCCAGTCGCGCGCGAGTGGCGCAGCACGACAAACCCGAGGAATGAAGCCAGCAATGCGTGGTCCGAAGGAAATCCGTTGTCTGGTGCGTGAGCGATGAGCGGGACGATGTGCTCGCTTACGAAAGGTCTTGTGTCGTAATAGATATGGCCGGCGATTTGTGCCAGAGCTTCTGCGAGGATCCCTCCGACGATGACCCTCCAGCCCAGCGAAATCTTTTCCTTGGTAGGAACTCGAAGCCAAAACACTGCGGCGACGAGAATACTCAGGAAAACGAAATACTTGGCGACAAAGATTATGACCGAATTCATTGTGCAATTTTAGGTGACGAAAGTAGAACGGATAGTCAGAGCGTCCAATTGAATTTTGGAGTCCTAAGTCCATTCCGGTATACGTATTTACCAGCGCCGCGGTTATCGAGTCCGGGGCGTCAGGGTTCACGTCGGGCCGCAGGCCCGCTCTCATGCACTGAAAGCCGGATTCCGCAACCCGGGAATCATGTAATCGAAGCCTGTCCGGTTCGCACGCAGGCATGAAGGTGTGTATCGTGCCAACCGTCGCGATAAAGTGCTTCACTCTTCAGGGTTGCTTCGAGTTCGAGTCCCGCCTTGACGGCGACACGACACGACGCAATGTTGCGCACGGAATGGAACAACTGCACTCTATGCAGACCCAACTGATTGAACGCCCACTCACAGATTGCGGTGGTCGCCAATGGTGCGTATCCTTCGCCTCGCGATTGGGGAAGCACCCAATATGCGATTTCGGCGGAACCACTTATGAAGTCGATGGTCTGGAATGCGAATCGGCCGAAAGCCGATTCATCAGATCGCTTAGCGATTGCCCAGCAGGCGCCCGTCTCCTTGTGCCAGGTCTCGGTCCATCTCGCAATGACTTGCTCGGCTTCAGCCTCGTCAAAGGAGTATGGAATCCATCTTTGGATTTCGCGATCACTGTACGCCGCTACCACCACCGCGACGTCATCCATGGTCCATGGGCGCAAGTACGAGCGATCATCCACCTCAAGAATTGGCTGGACCAATTGGCTCATTGACCCTGGAGGAATCACAGGTTCAATCAATCGAGGCATCTGTCAATTATGAGTGATGGCCATCGAGTGCAATCAGTCAATGTGAAGATTTCTGGGATTTTCGGCAGAATTCAGACTGAGGATAGATCAAGTCGCCAGTGGATGGTTGCGTTCCTCGTGCGTCGGGCCTCCGACACGAGAACAGATCTTGACTACGGTCAGCGTTAGTGTTACTGGATGATTTATCACATCGCGCAGGTAAACGTTGCTCGTCTGCGAGCTCCACTCGACTCAGAGGAACTGGCAGATTTTGTCGCCTCGCTCGCTCCAGTCAATGCTTCTGCGGACGGTGCGTCAGGATTTGTTTGGCGCCTACAAGCCGAAGATGGGAATTCGACGTCAATAAGAGCTTTCGAATGGGACCTTGCAGAAAGCGCCGGCGTGATCGTCAATATGAGCGTGTGGGAAACCATTGAACAGCTTTCAGCCTGGGTCCATGGCTCGATGCATCGGTCGGTGCTGTTGCAACGCGGGAAATGGTTCGAGCGAGTCGCCGAAGCGACGACTGCGCTGTGGTGGATTCGCGAAGGACATGAACCCACAATTTCCGAAGCTGAGTCCCGCGTGCGAGAGCTGCGAGAACTGGGTCCAACGCAGTCGGCCTTCACGTTTCGTAATACTTTTGCACCGCCGGACCGACTTGAATCTTCGGCGAGGTTGGATGCTGGCAGTGAGTTCGAACCTTCGTAGAGGCCATACGTAAGGCGTGCAATTCGAGAACAGGAATGCGATTGCCTATGCAGCAGCAGGGGCAATTGGCGCGGCAGAGGCTCGAGCCTTCGCGGTGCTGTCGTTGCTCCCATGCCCGAACCGGCCAGTCGGAGATTACGCAGTACCGACTGGGTTTCTTCTGCGTACCTTTGTGAGAGCATTGGACATGAGACGATTGCTCACTTCATGGATCGGCCGCATGAGCATTGACTGAAGGACCCGAATACGGGGATCATTCCCATGATGTGGTAGCTGACGCGGATATGCGCTTGGTACTCATCACCTTGGCACTCCTGGCGCTTTTCCTAGTAACCGAAGTCGTGGCAGCGGTGCTTGGTGACTCGTTGGTGCTGTACGCCGATGCCGGTCACATGATCACCGATGTCGCAGCACTTTCATTGAGTGCGTGGGCGATCAAGTTGGCACGAAAGCCCGCCCACGAGCGGTGGACCTATGGATTCAAGAGAGCCGAGATACTCGCGGCCGCCGCGAATGGAGTATTGCTGGTCGTCATCGCAGTTCTTATCGGGGTGGAGGCGGTTGAGCGCCTGATCTCACCCCATGACGTCGCGGGCGGTCTTGTACTCGTGGTGGCATTGATCGGTGCGGCGATCAATCTGGTTGCCGTTCGAGTCCTGGCACGTGCAAATCGGAGGAATCTCAATCTGCGAGCTGCGTTCGCTCACATCGTCACTGACCTCTATGCGTTTCTAGGAACCGCAATATCAGGTCTCGTCATCGTCCTAGCTCATTGGGAGAGAGCAGACTCGATCGCCTCGATACTTGTTGTCTTCTTGATGCTTTGGACATCGTGGGGACTCTTGCGCGATTCGGGTCGCATACTTCTTCAAGCAGCGCCCGATGACATTGACTTGAACGAGGTTCGAAAACAGCTCGCTGATATTGCGGATGTTCTTGATGTTCACGATTTGCACGTGTGGACACTTTCATCGGGCTCTATCACCCTGTCGGCCCACGTGATTGTTGAGAACCGCTGCTTCGACACCGGACACGCCCCACAAATTCTTGATGCTCTTCAGACCTGCTTAGTCGGGCAATTTGGGATTACTCACTCGACCTTCCAGCTGGAACCTACGAGCCATACCTCCCACGAGAGCGACATCCATCCATAGTTGAACCACTGGAAGGAATCCTCTCAGGGGCAAGCTCCATCGGCCGACGGCCACTGAGTAATCTCCGCGACTCAGACGCACGACTTTTCGCTGCGGCGGCGCGTTCGCGACGTGTTCCAAAACGTCACAGATCCGCGTCTCGCGTCAGCGGTGCCGTCTGTCGCCTTGAAAGTTAGTTCAGCGGGCCGTTCGCGCAAAGACTTCTCGAAGCCGAACACGTCCGCCGGTACGCAGAATCGCTCGTCGGTAGATTGTCGCCGCCAGTCGAGCAATGCCGATCGTGCAAATCACGCTGATGATCGCCGAAGCGAGAAACTCCCACCACGTCACGGCTTTAAATCCCACCAGGACCGGCATGGCGAAAGGCGCCGTGGGCGGTAGGTAGGCGAGCACTTTCAGTAAGGCGCTGGGGGCTCCTGAGCTTGCTCCGGTGAGGGCCATTATGTAACCGAAGATCATCGGGAGGCTCAGCGGGAGCACCAGGCTTTGGATCTGGTCTTGACGCTCGACCATCGAACCCGCAGCGGCGTAAACCCAGCAGTAGAACGTGTAGCCGAGAACGAGCCAGACGAAGGTGCTCGCGATCACCAGTGGTGCCGTGCCGTGCACGAGAGTCGAGCCCACCGCCTTTGACAACACCAGAGCAAACGCGACGACGAGAGTAGCTTGCGTCAACGCCGCTATCCCAATGCCTAGGACCTTGCCGGTCAACAACTGAATCGGTCGTACCGCTGACAGCAGCACCTCGATGACACGACTGGCCTTCTCTTCCATGACTCCCATCAGGATCCACGTGTTGTACTGCTGGAGCATGACGAAGATGAGGATTATCCCGATGAGCGAGGTGGCCTCGTTCGCATTTTTCGCACCGGACTTGCCCGTACTACCTTCAACGCTCTTTATCGGGAGCGCCTTGGCTTGCTTTAGGGTTTCAGACTGTACCGGTGAAAGTTGAGCTTTTTGGAAGGCTTCGGCGATGCCGAGGTTCTCGGCGACCGAACGAACCAGTTGGGCGCCCGACGAGTTGTCGGTCGATGAAAGCGGGCTCTTTAGAAGCAACTCGCCACCGTCCACGATCGCGACGTTGATTCGACCCGATTGGAGATCAGACTTGGCATTTTGGACGCTGGATTCGGACACGAGGCGAATGGTGACGCCCGCGCTCTTGGCGGAGCTGGTCACGGTTGCGTGAAGGGAGGATGAGAGCGTACCAACGATACCGACCTCCTGGGGTTTCGCCTTGCCGTTGTGAAGTACGGGGATGACGATCGCGGCAGCTACCACGAGCAAGATGAACAGCGTCGTGACCTTGAAGACTCGTCCCCGGAATCTCTCTCGCACCTCTCGAGTCATGATCAAACCGACGTCACTGCTGAGTGGGCCCGAGAATGAACGGACCATACTCGCTCCGTTGCGACGACGCCGTCGGAGCCTGCTGATTCGTATAGCCGCAACCACCACTACGGCGAGCGTGATGCCGATGAACTTCACTTCACTGCCTCACGGAAGAGCTCGGAGAGACGGCGGCGCGCGAAGACGAATTCGGTCACCCGGCCGGTACTGCGGGCGAGCTCTAAGACGGCGTTGCTATCCACGCTGGCGTCGAGCACGAGTCGAACTTCGCCCCCCGTGACCTCAGAAACCGTGATCCCGGCGACTCCCTCGGCCCAGGAAGCGGTTCGGTCCCCCTCAATCCGTACGACGAGACGCCGCGGTCCGCTAGTGGCCAGATCGTCCACTTTTCCCGACACCACCAAGTGACCTTTGTCGATGATCACGACCGACTCGCAGAGGTCCTCGACCTGGTCGAGTTGATGACTGGAAAAGAGCACACAGCAACCTGAGCGAGCCTGCTCGGTAAGCACCTCACCTATGACGTCGATACCCGAAGGGTCTAGTCCCGCGAGCGGTTCGTCTAAGACCAGCATCTCGGGTTCGTGGAGCAACGCTGCTACCAGTTGCACGCGCTGTTGGTTGCCGTGGGAGAGGTCCTCCACCTTGCTCGCGATCCGATCGGCGATTCCTAGGCGATCCAACCAAGTCGTCGTCGCACTCGAGGCGTCGATCGCCGTCATGCCGTGCAGTCTGCCAAGATATTGGAGTTGCTCGCCGACGAGCATGTTCGGATAGAGACCACGTTCCTCGGGCATGTAGCCGAAGCGACGTCTCTGCGCCTGACCTACGACCGTGCCGTTCCACGTGATGGTGCCCGCGTCCAGATCCGTGAGGCCGAAGATCGCCCTCATGGTGGTCGTCTTGCCGGCGCCGTTAGGTCCCAGAAAGCCCACGACCTGACCAGCGGGGACGTCGAAGGAAAGATCGTCGAGGGCCGTCAAGGTTCCAAAGTTACGGCGAAGTCCCTCTATGTGGAGGAGATGCTCCATCTGGCTAAGGATATCGATAGTGAGGGTTCGGGCCTTTCGCCAGAAGTTCCATGACGGCTCCCATGTGCAAGAGGTCCTGCAGATCGGTCGCAAGTGCATTGTCGCATTGGTAGATCACGCCCCAGGCACGAGTATGGAATCTGGTGTTTTGATCAATCTTTATTCTTCGAGTGGTACGGCGGAATGTCGGGGTGGTGCTCGATGATGTGGTCGAGTTTCGCGTGGAGCTCCGCGGTTCCTTCTTCGAAGTGTCGCTTCACGTATTTCTCGACTGCTTTTCTTACAGGAGGGTAGAAGACGGTTGTGGCGACACCGGCGATAATCACCCAGATCAACGTCGCGACGACGTCTCCGGGTATTCCTCCTGAGCCACCCGCTGGCCACACCCAGCGATCAAAGAATGTTGCGGCGATCATTCGGCTCCTTTGGCAAAGTGCTCGTGCATCTCAGGGTGTCGGACCTTGTGCTGCTCTCGTAGCGCGTCGTGCTCTTGGTTGTTCGTGTGCTTATGGCAGGTCTCGTAATGAGTTCCTTCAACTCGGCCCAGTCCGCCCTTGAGAGCCGGTCGCCAACAACTCTGACACTTGTGTCTGCGGTAAAGGCCGAAAAGACTGAGAAATATGGCACCTTCACCCAGGTCGGCGCCGAAACCGCTCCAGAACGCGTACCACTTGCTCGCTTCGTTATCCGTACCGGTGACCTGCAAGAACCAGTGCCAGATTGCAATCATGATGCTCCCTAGACCGTCCAAGAATTCATAAACTCTTCCGATTGTACGACGACCGCGACATTCAACGTGGCATGGCCCACGGTTTTGCGGGCTTGAGTTCGTCTCAACTTCGATCAGCATTCATGTGACGCATGGTTATCGCTCGAGTGGCGAAAGCGTCAACGATATCGCCGTTGTTTCCACTTCGCTGGCCGCAACCGGTCAGGCTCCTGGCGACTACCTCGGTTATGGTTTGCCAATGACCTACGAATACACCGAGATTTACATTCCAGTTGGCAAGACGGGCTGGAAGGAACTGGGTTCCGCGCTCGTCGAACTTCCCGCGCAAGGATGGGAACTCTTCATGGCGGTACCGATCATTGGGCTGACGGCCTTTATCCCCGGCATCTCGGGTAGTCGGACGACTGCCATCGTGCACTATTTTCGTCGAGAGAAATCTTAAGCCAACGGATTGACTTGGGCCGTTGGCCCTTGACGCCGTCGTTGGAGTACCAAGGTGCCGAGGTTCTTCGATTCGAGAGTGGCCCTACACCTCAAGCACAAGGTCGTCGATGAAGTATGTCGTGCCCTAGCCTTGGCTAAAGCGAGTCGGAGTTGGTGCGTGTCCAGAGAAAATGAACCTTCGCGAGCGAGAGAACAGGGTTTCGCCATGATCGCCACGCTCATGGTGGTGGTGATCCTGGGAATCCTCGTGACGATCGTTCTGACGCAAGCGCAAAGTCCCAAGCCATCGCCCAGTTCGGCGAGTGCTTCGCAGACGACGACTACTGCACCTCAGACCATTGCCCAAGCGGTACCCCCAGCTCGACTCGCGGCGTGCGAAGCCGATTTCGCCTCCGTGCAAACAGCAATCAGCACATACCAGGCGCTCAACGGCGCTGCTCCGGGTTCTGGTACCGCGTGGGCTACTTCAGCGTCGAATGGTGGTCCGTTCATGGCGTCGTGGCCCTCGGGATCTCCGAGCTTCTCGATTTCCTGGGATGGTACGCAGCTCAGTGTTTTTCCAGAGAAGGGCGTCGCGTCACACGGTTCGTACGGCACGAGTTCTCCTGCGACGGGGTGCTTCTCGCCTTCGTAGCACCGTTGTACGCTTCTCACTTTCGTGGGCGAGACGGACCTTGCACATGCGACACCTTTTAGCGGCCTTTCGCTCGGAGCAGCTTCAGTCAATGCTCCGTCGTGAAACTCGTCTAGAGTCACCGGCAATGCACGTGAAGCCGAGATTGAAGAGCCAGCGCGGCGCTTTGCGTGGTCGCACTCACAATTCGCGCGCGGGTCGTCTCCTCGTCGCGTCTGGGATAGCCGTGCTTCTCGGGGCAGCGACTGCGCTTCCCGTGAGCGGTGTTTCGGTGACGGCGTCGTCACTACTCGCCGCGGCGAGGCACGACGCCATCGCCGCTCGTTCGGTTCACGAAGTGGGCTTGAACGAAGAAACGACAACGACGGAAAAGGTCGAAAACGACATCGGCGTCAGTGCAGGTGAACAGCGCTACAGGTTCAGTAACGGTTCGAGTGCGACCGTGATTGCTCTGGATAGTAAGGGAAAGGCGTATATCCGCGGCAGTGCTGCTGCACTGGTCGACTTCTTCGGGCTCACGATCAGCGATCCGAGCAGCTACGCCAACAAGTGGTTGCTCGTGACGCCGTCAGACCCCAACTACAACTCCGTCGCGGCGGCGACAACCCTCAAGTCCGATTTCGACCTCTCGCTTAATCTCACGGGCCACTTGGCACTGGGTCCCGTCACTTCTCTTCTGGGCGCCAGTGTGCGCAGCATCAAGGGGGTCGTTCCAGCCCAGGAGGGCACCCCTTCCTACACCGAGACCGTCTATATATCGCTCAAGGGTAAACCGCTACCGCTCGAGCTCATCGCAACAGTTGGTGGCGTATCGCTCAAGGTGACGTGGTCGCATTGGGGCGAAAGTCTCAAGGTCGCCGCACCCCCGTCGTCCATTCCAGAACCCGTCACCGCGACGACTGCTTGAGAGACCGGGTCACCCAGCGCGCAATTCCGGCGCCGGATTCAGAATCTCGTAACAACTGTTCACGCCAGGGGCGGTTTTCGCTAGGACGTGACCTTGTCGCTCGCTTCGACGGCGACGTGAGGAACGATTCGGTCGAGCCACTTGGGCATCCACCAGTTCGCTTTGCCAAAGAAGTGCATCAACGAGGGTACGAGCACCGTACGCAAGATGAAGGCGTCCATCAACACCGCACCACCCAGACCAATACCGAATTCGGCGATGATGCGCTCGCCACCCACGGCGAACGAGAAGAACACGCAGACCATGATCAGTGCCGCTGCCGTGATGACTCGGCCCGTGTTGGCTTGACCGTGGATGATGGCGTCCTCGTTGTTGTTGGTGTTCACCCACTCTTCGTGCATGCGCGAGACGAGAAAGACCTGGTAGTCCATCGAGAGTCCGAAGAGGATGGCGATCATCACGATCGGTAGGTACGACTCGATCGGTCCCGAACCAGATCCGATGATGGCGCTGCCCCATCCCCACTGGAAGACTGCCACCACGAGCCCGAAGGAGGCGGCGACCGCGAGCAGGTTCATGAACGCCGCGGTGAGCGGGATCAAGATGCTCCTAAAGGCGACCATGAGCAAGAGGCATCCGAGGATGACGATGATGGTCACGAATAGGGGGATCTTGCCGTCGAGCACACCCGAGAAGTCGTTGGCGAGTGCAGTCTGGCCGCCTACGAAGATCGCCGTGTGCGAAGTCGCGGTGGCATCGGGTATGTAGTGATCACGCAGCATGGTGATGAGATCTGAAGTCTTGGTGTCCTGAGGACTGGACTTGGAGATCACGGTGATGAGCCCCACGGTGCCCTGAGGATTGATCACGAGTGGCGCGACCGCGGCGACGTCGGGCTTGCCGACGAGGGCTTTGTCCAGGGACTCCATCGTCGCCTTGTCGGCGCTGTTGTGAAGTGAACCAACGACAGTGAGTGGTCCGTTAAAGCCAGGCCCGAAGCCCTTGGCGAGCAGGTCGTACGCCATGCGAGTGGTCGAACCCGAGGGATCCGATCCCGCGTCAGAGATTCCTAGGTGCAGTGAGAAGATCGGCAGTCCCAGGGCGACGATGAGCACGAGTGCCGCGAGGGAGAGCTCGCGAGGGCGGCGCGCGACGAAGCGCGCCCAGCGTTGCCAGCCACCTTCGAGCACGGCGGGCTCGGGTCCCTCGGCGGCAAACTTGCGGCGCTCGCGGCGACTGAGCACCTTGCTCTTCTGGAATGCGAGCAACGCCGGCAGCAGGGTGAGCGCGGCGAGCATCGTGATGGCGACCGTGAGCGCCGCGGCGATACCGAGACCGTCGAGGAATGAGAAGCCGAGGAGCAACATACCGAGCAACGCAATGCACACGGTGATTCCCGCGAAGAGCACCGCGCGACCTGAAGTGTTCAGCGAGGTGACGATCGCCTCTTCGGTGGTCATGCCCTGTTTCAAGTTCTGTCTGCTGCGGGTCACGATGAAGAGGGCGTAGTCAATCCCGACACCAAGTCCAATGAGCGAGCCGAGGATCGGTGCGAACTGCGCAATGGGCAGACCGTGGCTCAATAGTGTGGTCGCGGCCGATGCGATGCCAATCGCGAACAGCGCTACCCCGAGGGGCAGCAGCATCGCGAACAGCGAACCGAAGGCCAAGAACAAGACGATCGCGGTAGCGAGCAGACCGAGTCCCTCACCGGGACTGCCGGTGGGCGAGTCGAGAGAACTGAAGGCGTTGCCGCCGAACTCGACCTCGAGGGACTTGGATCTAATCGCCTCGCCAGCGTTTTGGACCGCGCGGATCTGAGACTTTGCGAGGAGGTTCGCCTGCTTCGTGAAGTCCACCGTCGCGTAGCCAATCGTGTCGGCCTTGTCCATTTGCAGCGCGCCCGGACAGTACGTGGTGCTACCCGTGGGGCAGAACGGCGAGGTGACACTGCCGACCTTGGGCATCTTTTCGATTTTGGCGAGCATGGCGTTGATGGTCGCTTCGTGGCTCGCGAGCGTGCCCTGCTTCACGGCGAAGACGATCTGGTCGGCGTCACCGGACTTGGACTTAAAGCCTTGCTCGAGCAGTTTGAGGGCGTGGGTCGAGTTCGTCCCGGGCAGGCTGAAGGAGTTCGAATAGGTCGAACCGATCGTCTGCGCGGCGATGTTGATGCCAATAAAGATGCCGATCCAGACGACGAGCACGAGCCAGCGTCGTCGAACGCTCATGCGAGCGAGGGATTTCATATTGAGGTCTCCGATGTGGTTGAAAGGGGGGTGGGTAAAATCTCGGATGTGCGTGAATCGCGACTCCACAACACTAGGGGAGATTGAATGGTGCGAGACGACGCGGGTCCGGGTCGGTTCTTGGATCACGAGTATCCCCAGGTAATTCCCGAGCCCGACGAGATCCGGGTGGGTTCACCCGCACCCTGGGCGGCGCTGGGATCAGATGAGCGTCAAGGGTTCACCCTCGAACTGGTGCAACGACGACTGGAAGAGGCGCGACGTTCCCTCGACACCACTTCTATGCCGGGCGAACCGGCGGAACTGGCGACAGTGGCCGACGACGTGCCGCGCCCGGTCACCCGACGCTCCGCGGTCCTCGTTGCCCTGTTCGAAGAGGAGGGTGAGACCGAGGTCATCCTGACGCGCCGGGCTCGCACCATGAGGAGCCATCGAGGCGAGATCGCCCTGCCCGGAGGCCGCAGTGATCACGACGAGACCCCGATCGCCACCGCGCTTCGCGAGGCCCACGAAGAAGTGGGTATCGAACCTTCGCTGGTCACCCCGATAGGTTGGCTTACGCCCATCGTCACTTTCGCCTCGGGATCAGCGATTTGGCCGGTGGTGGGGGTACTCGAGCGGCGCCCGGAACTGGTCATCCACCCCAGTGAGGTCGAGCGAGTCTTCACGGTCGCCTTGCGCGACCTCCTCGCAGAGGACGTCTTTCTCGAGGAGCAGTGGAGGCGGACGGATGCTCGACCCCTCGCGGACCACGAAGGCTTCTTTCCCATCTACTTCTACCGGGTGCCCGAAGACGTCATCTGGGGAGCCACCGCGCGCGTGCTCACCGAACTGTTGTGCGTGGTCACTCGAACAAACTGGTCCGATGCAGACCGGGTTTAGGACTAGGCACGTCCGGTAGAATAAAGGTAAAGCACGCTCGAATTCGGAGTTGCCCATTTCCTAGGCGGAGGACCAGATGGCAGAAGTAGAGATTGGCATTTATAAGTCGGCTCGTCAAGCGTTTGGCTTTGACGACATCGCGATCGTGCCCTCACGACGTACTCGCGATCCAGAAGACGTCGACATCTCGTGGCAGATCGACGCGTACAAATTCGAACTGCC
>Ga0182013_10002355_pt1 | contig 24783 bp, 21 predicted proteins | sample 612S2MmetaG_FD_120487 | JGI IMG/M metagenome (GOLD analysis project Ga0182013, IMG submission 120487) | Permafrost microbial communities from Stordalen Mire, Sweden - 612S2M metaG | ecosystem: Environmental > Terrestrial > Soil > Wetlands > Permafrost | place: Sweden: Stordalen | collected...
AGCTCCAAAGGTGAAACTGAGCGACCAGATTTCGCAGTTCGCCGATGCAACGCGCCCGCTGTACGGGGGCTGGACGGATATGGCAGTCGCTTCATACATGGCGAAAATTCTGATTCATGGTGCGCCGGCTGTGGACCAGGCCACGGGGGACATCGTTCTGGGATGTCCGATCGGCGCTGAAGCGGCGATGGTTACAGCAGCAGGCCAACACGCTTATGTCTATCGCTTTGAGCGCACCGTACCGGGCCCCGGCGAGGCGGAGCTTGGCTCTTTTCATGCGCTGGAGCTGCCTTACGTCTTCGGCACATTCCAGGCACACACCTTTAGCTGGCTGCCGTTCAGCGCGACGGACCATCAACTCGGCTCCATCGTGGAAACCTACTGGACCAACTTCGCCAAGACCGGGGATCCAAATGGCGGAGGTCTTCCGCACTGGTCCAATTGGAACACCGGCAAAGAGCCGTACCTTGCCTTTACCGAAAGTGGTGAAGCGGCGCCGCGCGAACAATTTTCACCGAACTACTGCCATCTATCTCCCGATCGCTTGAAACAGCAACTTGGGAAGATGTGAGGGTTGTGCGCTACCGCTTGCTGTTGGCGGCGATGGGAACCCGGCTTACTGCCCTCTTCGGGATGTGAACGCTTGCGGCTGGACGGAATCGCCCGCGATGCGGCAGACGGCATAGCCCAGCCGGTCGTACGGGCAATTCATTCCGTCAGGAGCGGGGCCGTGAATGACAGCCCACGTGACTGGATACTGCCTGGCGAGGCGAGTAAAATCCTCTTTGCTGAATCGATTCAAGCCGTCTGTGGCGCTGCTCATCTGCTTCCACTCGGGTGCGAGTTGCGGAAAAATCGACACCACCCCGCCATCCTTGTAGTAGTCGGCTAATGCGGCACGTTCGCTGAGGGCGCGAAAGCCGTGCGCGTCGATGCCATCTGCGAGGAAGTAATGCGAGTCGACGGCAAAGACAGCATCCTCAGGCGTATTTTTGCGCACCCACAGCATCGTGTTGACCCAGGGATTGGAACTGGACTTCAGGCCGGGCCAGTCGATGACCGCGCTAGCGGGGTAAGTCTCCCGTGCAACGTATCCCATAAAAATCGCCAGCGGAAGAAAGATCGCAGCCAAGGCCCACGAACGATTGCGAGCGGCGTATTCACCGAGAACTCCGCCCAGAAGCAGCATGAAGACGAAGGTGATCAGGTGGAAGCAGCGCAGCGGCTGCAGGCGGGCGAACATATCCATGGAGTGGGAACTCGAAAAGAGTGCGGCAACAAGAATCGAGAGCAGGCCAAAGGGAATGAGTGCAAAGCTGAGGCGCTTAAACTCGGGCGTTGTAGCGCGAATCTTTCCCTTCCAAAACCAAGCCAGGATCGCAAGCGGGGCCAACATGCCGAGCCAGTGATACCAGGTCCAGTTGGAAAGGAAATAAAAGTCCCGGGCATAGAGCGCTTCGCGGTAGGGATCTTCTGCGGGGCCGAAGTGAAAACTGGCGGGGAGAATGCCTGTCATTCCCGCCAATACGGGGACGCGCTCGCGCTGGGCGGGCTTGCACTTTTCGATCACGAGCATTGTTGCCGCGAGAAAGACAAGGTATGCGGCCATCTGGGGATGGATGGTTGCTGTAAAAGCAGTTGTCAATGCTGCAAGCACGTATTGGCGGCGAAGGAAGCAGACCAGCGCAATCAAGGTTAGCGGCGTTGAGAAAGAGCGAGGCGTGAGATACGGGTCGATGAGGAGCAGGCCCGTGTTGGTTGCGGGCATGGTCAATACCGCCGTCAACACCAGCATGGAGCACCAGCGCGCTCGCTGCGAGACGAAGCAGACTGACGCCAACATCCAACATGCGGTGAGCAGGGTATAGAGACTTACGAGATACCAGAGAAAAACTGTCCAGTCCATGGAGAGGTGCAGGAATCGGGCAGTGCCAGCAAGGATCGGGCTGAAGAGCGACAGATGCTCATGCGACTGGAAGAACTCGGTGGCGAATGGGTAAAGCTGCGGATGGAGGAGCTTGCGAGCGGCGGGAATGAAGATCTCACCGTCTTCAACTCCGAGGTGATAGCCGTGAATTGCGATGGCTGCAACGGAGAGCAATGCCATGCGAACCCAAGGCGTTCGCGCGCCCGAGGCTGCGCTCATTGAATCTCCTTGAGCGGCGAATTCATCGGAAGTGGGCCTGAATGCCGGAGTTCGCTCCGTTCATGTACGGGCGATTTCGGAAAGACCCGGGCAAGCCAAGGCAGATTTACAAAGGAGGTGACGACCAGAACGACTCCGCAAACAGCCAGCAGGATCATGACTCTTGGCTCCCGGTATAGCTTTTCGGGATTCTGCACAGGACTGTCAGCAGCGAAAGCGAGGTCGAAGTAAACGGCCATGAGCAGAGCGATGATTGGAAATGCCAGAACCATCTCCATGCGATAGCGCATGACGAATGCTCCAAAGAAAAGCATGGCCGTGGCAGCGTAAAAAATGACGGAGGTAAGCAGCGTTTCTTCAGTGTAAAACTCGAAGGAGCGCCGGTAAAGCATGGCGGGTTCGCACCCGATCTGTCGATATTCACTGAAGCGTTTGAGAGCCATGAAATAGGCGCCAAGCATCCAGTAGCCAACCAGTAAAGATACGGGTGGAATGACAGTCGACGTGACAATATACCAGCCTACGCAGAGGCGAATGGGATTGTTGATGGACTCGGAAAGGACATCGAGGTAGGGAACGTCTTTCATGCGAATGGGCGGAATGTTGTAAAGGCAGCCCATGATCCATAAGCTCAAGACGCATAGAAACAGCTCAGTTGAAATCGAGCGGGCCAATGCGAATCCGCCGAAAGCGCAAACCAACCATTGCAGGTAGGCGAGTGGGATGCTGACCGTTCCCAATGCCGCCGGACGGACGCATTTTGTGGGGTGCTGGCGATCGAATGGAGCGTCGAGAATTTCATTGAGCACGTAGTTGCTGCTGGCCACGGCAACGATGGCCGTCATTCCGATTGCGATTCGCCAGAACAACCCGAAGTTGGCAGTGGTTGCGGTAAGGCTCGCGGCGATGACGATTCCCGGAATAACGAAGATCTGTTTGACAGAGTGGTCGAGGCGCAGCAAGCTCAGATGAGCCGCAAACCTGCGCCGCGAGATATTGAGTGGAGCTGGAACCGTCGTCAAACCCATGGCGTTCCCTGGATGTTGGATTCAGAACCGCAGTCCCTCAATAGCAAGTTGTCGTGCAGGGTTCTCGGCAAGCCGGCAAGCACGTGCCGCCCGGCGGGGTCTTGAGTGCACATCTCTCCCGAGTTGCACGGCAAGCACCCAACCGGGCACTTTATATAGGACGAATTAATTATCGCTCTGTGTACCGTAAGCCGCCTTTTTTCTTTCATTCGTCGCTCACCGCGTTAGTGTAATCCCGGAACACGTTTTCGCGTCCCTACATCTATACTGATGGGTTCCTGCACCCCTTGCCGCCGGGACCCTATTCCCCTGCTGGAGGCAAGCGCCGTTTAAATGGGAAAACTCGTACATTTCATCTCCCTACTTATGATGCTTACGGGAGTGTTGCTGGTATTTCAGCGGCAAGCTTTTGCCTACACTGACCCTGGCACCGGATTGCTGGCAATTCAGGCGGCGGGATCCGCGCTTGTTGCAGCAGGTTGGGTGCTTCGCCGGAAGGTGTCTTCTCTTTTTCATCGCCGTACCACGGAAAACACGGCTCCTACGGAGGGGGATGCCGGCCGCGAAGGAGATTCAACCGTTGGGTGAATCGCTGGAGGGAGCCGAATATCAGTTATCTTCAACGAATCCGGGCCGGGGTCTGACTTGCCTTTGAGAACCTATCGAATATGGTGAAGCGGGCCGCCCAGGCGTGGGCATTCGCGGCCATTTTGCTGCTGCCGAACTACATTGACCTGGCTTCGGGCGCCGGGGATGCGCGGATGCGTTCGCCCGTGCCGCTCACCCGGATTGCGCTTGCGCATCTGACCGATATGGCGATCGTAGCCACAGGATTTTTGGTCTTGATGGCACTGCTCCACCGCCTGCCGGGATGGGATCGAATCCGCTGGGCCCTGATGGCGCTGTTGCCGCCCCTGCTGTTCGAACGTAACCTTGATGTCATTCCTTTCAATGTGCCCCGGCTCGCTGTGCTTGCCGCGGGGCTGGCGTGGACCGGTGTGCTGGTCTTTCTCATCCTGAAGCATCCAAAGCTCGCCTCTCAACTCAGCACTGCTGGCAGTTCCCTGCTCGCCGGATTTGCCGTCTTTGCACTGGTGATGTCGTTTCAACTGGCGCGCGCCGCCCAGTGGCGCCCAGGACCGCAGAGTTTCAGCCATGAGATTCCGCCTGCGCCCGCTGAAAAGCCGCGCCTGGTGTGGATAATCTTCGATGAACTCGCATATGAGCCGGTGTTCGAGGGCCGCGACTCGAGCGTCCAGATGCCCAACTTTGACCGGCTCCGCAAAGAGAGCACGTTGTACACGGACATGACGCCCATTGCTGATCGGACGACCAGGGTCGTGCCGAGCCTGCAACTCGGCCGCACGGTTACAGATGTTGAGTACACGCCACAGAATCGCTATCTTGTGCAGATCGACGACCGTTCTGCGTGGGAGCCCTTCGATCGCGATGCGAGTCTGTTTGCCATGGCAAAGCGTAGTGGTCTGACCACCTCGATTGTGGGATGGTACGTGGCCTACTGTTCGATCTTCGTGGAGATCGCCACGGATTGCTATTGGGCAAACGAGGATGCCCAGGACCGGGGACCCACATCGACCAGCGCGAGTTATGCCGCGAATGTCTGGTTTCCGTTGCGCATCCTGGCCGAGAAGACCTTCGCGCCCAGCCGGGGGTGGGCGGATATGGCGGCCTGGAACGCTGAGGGCCACGAAGACGCCGTAAAAGACCTTTCGCAGCACGCGCTGGAGACTGTGGCCGACAGCCACGCAGACATTCTCTATTTGCATCTTCCGGTGCCTCACCCTCCCGCAGTGTGGGACCGGCGAAAGGCTACATTTGCGGTGGGCGGATCGTATCTTGACTCGCTCGATCTCTCAGACCGACTGCTGGGACAAATGCTTGATGCTCTTCAGGCGCAGCCCCGCTGGGCACAAACAACACTGATTGTGCAAGGGGACCACTCCTGGCGCACGGAGATGTGGCGCCCCTTGCCGGGATGGAGCGCAGAAGACGAACGGATTTCACACGGCGGTCGATGGGAACCAAGGCCAGTCCTGCTTATTCACGCGGCGGGACAGAGAAGCCCGCAAACGGTGAGCACACCAACGAGTGTGATGTATGTTCACGACGCAGTCGCCGCAGATATCCAATCGATTCTGAAGTAGTGTTGAATAACTTGAGATCTGGCAGGGTGCGGCGTGAAGTCAAGTGCGGGCCGGCTCGCGTGCAACGCTTTCGCGATTCCGCTTCCAATCTGCCCGGCTTTGATCGCTGGCACCGGCATCGAAAGGTGCAATGACTTCCCGCTGGCACCGGCAAAAGGACGCGAAAGCATGTTATACATCCGTTGGCATGACGATAACTTCTGTAGGAAATACGCCCATCGTACTTCTGGGCGATCCCTTTGCTAATCCAAAGGCCCATGCCCGTCCCTTTCGTTGACTTGGTGCTGAAAAAAGGTTCAAAGAGACGGTGCGCATCTTCTTTCCGGATGCCAGCACCGGAATCGACAACCGAGATCGATGTTCGGGGTTCGCGCCTCGTCCAGTCGGTCACTTCCCGTACGCTAATGCCGAGTTGGCGTGGCCGGAACTTGAAAAGATCTCACTGACTCGGTGAACTCTATGGCCAGTAACCTTGCGGGCCAGGTGCAGCGCTCACGATCGCCTTTCATTACGAGCGCGGTCATAGCAACCACTGCCTGGTGTACGCCAGATGCCTTCTCTCTTTCGCGAAGCCGCGTGGTCGCTTCAAGACCGTCCATCACGGGAATCTGAACGTCCATCAGAACCAGGTCGAAGCTCCCGTTTTCCAAAGCCGAAAGTGCCTGCAGGCCATTGCAGGCGACCGTCACACGATGGCCGCGTTTTTCGAGCTGGCGGATGGCCAGTTTTTGATTCACGGGGATCGAGGAAGCATTTTCGCTCGATTGAAAAACGACTTGAGCCGAGCTGCCCGGGAGAATACAACAGTCTCGGTGATGATCTGCGACATCGATCATCTCAAGCAAATCAGCGACGTCCATGGTCACCTAGTCGGCGATGAAGTGCTGCAACAACTGTCGACACGCCTCCAGGACCTCGTGCGGCCGTATGACGGGGTGGGCCGCTATGGCGGTGAGGAGTTTCTGGTTGTGCTCGGCGGGTGCGATGCGGAGAGTCTCCGGAAGCGTGCGTTGCCTTCGCCAATTCCCCGGTTGCTTCTTAGACTCCGCCGAGTGCGGGTTTCAGGTTTGAGGTCGCATGGGAATACATAGATTGGGCTGAATTAGGACCATTCGAGATGATTGCACGTGCGTTAAATGCGTTTGCCGCCAACCTGTCGCCGGCCGGGAATACGATCATTTCTGAAAGAGGAGTCTTGCAGAATTCTCATGATCTTGATGCGATTAGCACGCTGTGCGAGGATGCATGGGATATTGGCTGCAATGCCGTAGACAGTCATCACCACGCACGCCCATCCCGGGTTCCAAAAATAAAACACAGGTGTGCACAGCAGCATGCACCAGTGCGCGACCTCAGCTCGCCGGGTTTCCAGCATGAAGGTATTCAATTCAGCTGAATTGCGACCTTTGATTTTCGTTTTAGATCTTCCACCGAGCCAGGGAGCACCGTCGGGCAGCAGTCTTTTCATGCGCTGCACGGCGAAAGTGGTGCGATAGTGTAGACCACTTCGCTCGATATCACGCTGCCGCGTAAGCCAGGAATCCTCGGCAAAGCACTCATCCGGTAAGCGAATAAAAAGCCACGCGAGAACCACATGGATCACCGGCCATCCAAGCACATTCACCGTAACGATGAGTGGGATCATATTTGTCTTCCGCGCCAGTTAACCTGTCGGCGACGTTTGCGGCCCAGCAGAGAGCTCGCAAACAAACCAAAGAAGAACAGCAAAGGTATTGGGTAGAGGAACGCGGTCGTCCAGCGAAAGCTGCCGATCTGCCTCACAGAGAAGAACACTTGCGATGCAGTCAAAACATAGCAAGCTGCAGCGAACACGCGGAGCGAAGACGGTGCGACGCACACAAGAAGGAAGACTGTACAGATCGATGTGAGCCAAACAATGGTTAATGCGAGAACAACGCTTTCGGTAGCGGCCGCTCCGTCGATGAAAGCCTTTTTCCAACTCTCGCAGAGTTGATTCAATCCATCAGGAAACATGCGCACCTGCAGAACTCCGCGGCCGCCGAGGCAGATGCAGCGACCGCCGACCGCCTCAATATGATCTGCCATGAAGAGGTTTTCGAGAACTCTGCTTCGCACCGCGCTATGGCCTTCGCAGGCCTCGTAGAGATCTCGGGAGACCAGCAAGCATTGCCCAAACAACTTTGGCTTACCGAAGGCGCCAAAACCTCCAGCTCCGATCGCCATCAGCACGTTGAAGAAGAGGGCCAGCTCTTCATAGGGGGCGCGTAGAGCGTGAAAGGGCAGGAGGGACAAGGCCACGCGCTCTCCTGAGTGTCGATGCCACGCAGACAGCAGCTGGTCAAGGCCTCCGGGCACAAGCCAGGTGTCCGCATCCAGGAAAAGAAGAAGATCCCCGCGCGCTTTCTGCACGCCCTGGGCACACGCCCATGTCTTGCCCGTCCAACCGGGAGGAAGCGGAGGCGCTGCGAGTACAGTCGCCCCCGCCGATTTGGCCACTGCGGCGGTTGCGTCGGTTGAACCGTCGTCTACTACGATGACCTCGAAGGTTGCCAATTCGCAGTTGTTAAGCGATAGAAGCAATCGAGGAAGATTGTCCTCTTCGTTCCGAGCGGGAATGATAATCGAAAGGCGAATTGGTGTAGCAGGTTGGGTTGGGGGGCAAGTTGGAACTCGAAGCAAAAGAAGCGTGCCAGAGATCAGCGCGAGCGCGCCAACGCCAAGAACGATCAAGATCACGATTGACTTCCCTCACTCAGGATCATGCGCGCAACATGCTGACCGCTGAGTGACACCATCGGCATTCCGCCACCTGGGTTAACGCTCCCGCCGACATAGAAGAGGTTGGAGCAAGCGTCGCTTCGCTTTGGCGCCTTGAAGGCAAAATTCTTGCGGCGATCACTCACCACACCATAGATGGCTCCCCGGTTCGATCCATACCGTCGCTGGATGTCAAAGGGAGTCCAGAAATCTTCGAGGATGATGTGTTTACGCAGATCGGTAAGCCCCATTCGCTCCAGCTTCCTTAGACAAAGCTCCTTGAGGGCCACGCAATCTTCGTAGGTGTATGGATTTTTATCGTCAATGTAAGGAATGTGCGGGAGGATCTTGATGTTGTCACAACCGGGCGGAGCCTGCGAGGGGTCAGTGCGCGTTGGCGCGACCAGATAAATGGTTGGGTCATCGGGCAGCTTATGTTCTCGGAAGACTCGATGAAAATGCCTGTCTTGATGCCGGGAATAGAAGAAGTTGTGATGCGCAAGCTGCGGATAAGTGCGATCGAGACCAAGGTGCACAACGATACCCGAACAGGCGGGTTCGAATCGCTTCAGCTTCTTAAGTTCCTGACGTGTTTGCTGAAGTAATTTCTCCGCGGCGGGAACCACCTCCATATTGCAGACGATAAAGTCAGCGGATAGGGTGCGTTCCTGCCCGCCATCATCACGAACGGTAATGCCGGTGGCTTTGGCCGCGGTGCGCTCGATACGGATGGCCTCAGTGCCGAAGAGCGCCGTGACGCCGAGCTCCTTGAGTCGGCGCTCAAATGCGCGCGCAAATTCGTACATGCCGCCATCGACGTACCAAAGGCCGTACTCAAGCTGGATGTTCGGCATGAGGTTCATGAAACCGGGCGCGTCGTTCGCTGAAGAGCCGACATACTTTATGAAATAAGCGAGAATGTCGCGAAGGTACGGATTGCGGACACGCTTCTTGATTCCGCCGGACATTGAACTGGCCCAGTCCAATTCACGCCCGCCGCGGAGCCCATAAAAGCGAACCAGTTCCCAGAAACCGTCGAACCCTTCCCGCAGATAGCCGCGCTCGATTGCATGATACTGTTCCCGGGAATACGCAAGAAAGCGCGTGTAATCTTCAAAGGCAGCAACGCCATCTTCCAACTTTAAGAGTTCCGCACGCATGTCTTTGGTGCGCTCCCGCAAGTCGATGACTGTGCCGTCTTCAAAGAAGTTGCGCCACTGCGGATCGATTCGATGAAGACGAATGTAATCTTCGAGGTGTCGTCCATCCGCATCGAAGAGCGGCCCGAACACCTGGGGCAAGGTTAAGATGGAGGGCCCCAGGTCAAAGCGAAAGCCATTCGTTTCGAGCAGATTCAGTTTTCCGCCGAGCCGCTCGTTCTTCTCGATCAGTGTCACGCGCATTCCGGCCTTAGCGAGCATGATGGCAGCTGACATTCCACCAAGCCCCGCGCCTATGATTGCTACAGAGCTGGGGCGGTTCATCCAGGGCGTACCAAAGTGATAGAGATCGTCTGAGGTCTTGTTCCCATGCTGAAAGCTCCGTCTTCAAATCGCGGAGGTCCCAGTCTGCTTCGCGGATTATTCGAAACGCCGACGGGCTCCGTGGGAATACCAAACAATCCTGAGTCCAGTCTTCCGTTGTCATTCTCATCCAGATACAAGCTGACAGCGTAGCGTCCGGGAGCCACCTCGCCCAGATCAATTGTTTCGGTGCCTTCGCGACCGACGGGGCTGGAGAATCCACAAATCACTGCTTTCGTCTTGTTCCTGGGGAATCCGCTCGGAGAGTTGAACACAAGATATGCGATGCGCCCATGCGCGTTCGCGGGAAGTTGCACTCGAAGTACCAAATGGGCAGCCTGCGCTTGCGCGCTGAGCACAGACGCAACAATCGCCGTCACGGCTGTGAGATGAAACGCGCGACGCAGAGCAGCTATGAGGCCATCTGGCCTGTGACGCAACCCAATCAGTGTGTCGAGCCGCTGGTATTTCTTGCGAGTGAGTGGGAACCAGTTGACTTCGCGATTTCTCGACGTGCGATTCTCCATGACGGTCCTGATCCTGCTGAATGCATACAATCCGGACGCGCCGTGATAACGTCCGTAACCGCTGGCACCGTTCCCCCCAAAAGCCGCGTGTGGGTTCGCGATATTGCGAATCACATCGTTGATGGAGCAACTGCCCGCGTTGAGCGCGTGCGCAACGCGCCGGGCTCGTACGAAGTCACGGGTCCATATACTCGCGCCGAGAGCAAAGGGACTTCGGTTTGCCAACGTAATTGCCTCTGCCTCGGTTGCGAATGGCTGGACACAGAGCACCGGTCCGAAAGTCTCCTCACGCAGCAGCCGCGCCTGCGGTGATACGTTGCTGAGTATGACGGGCAGGTCTTCGTAAGGTGAACCGGCTGTTTCTAGTCTTGCCCCACGGTCGAGCGCATCTTGAACCTGTGCCCTGAACAACTCACGTGCTGCTTTGGACGGCAGGCAGCCCAGGTCGCTGTCGTATCCGGCGCCCACAACCAGCGAATTCGAACGGCGAACAAGCTCAGACACGAAGCGATCGTGGAGCGGATGCTCCACGAAAAGCCGTTTTATGCCGACACAGACCTGACCGGCATTCGAGAACGCGCCATAGGCAATGCCTTCCATCGTGCGACGCATGTCGCAGTCAGCAAAAACGAGGGCTGCGTCGTTTCCGCCCAATTCGAGCAGCGTTGGAATACCCAGCGCTCCCGCGCGTGAAGCGACCGACCTTCCATTCACGCTGCTCCCCGTAAAGAAGACAAAGTCCGGCTTCGCTTGGATAAGATCGCCAGTTTCTTCAGACCCAATGCAGCATATCTGGAGCAAATCAGCCGGAAGATCCGAACTCTGCACAACTTGGAGAATTGCGCTCGCAACGGCAGGAGTCTTTTCGGAAACTTTCATCACGGCAGCGTTCCCTGCGTAAAGCGCCGTGACTGCAGGAACCAGGCAAAGCTGCAAGGGGTAGTTGGCGGGACCGATCACCAGAGCCACACCATGGGCCTCAAAATGTTCGCTGAAGCGCGAGCGCCCATAAAAAAGCAGGCTGCGCCCGACTCGCCGTGGAGCTAAAAGTTTTGCGGAGTGTCTTTCGTAGAAAAGCATCTGCTCCAATGTGACCAACACGTCGCCTCCGAGGGCATCCAGTGCTGGTTTGCCCGTATCTGCAACGATTGCATCCACGAGCAAACTTCGATTGGCGGCCGTTTGTTTGCGCAGGCGCTCCAAGGCGTCTTTGCGATCGCTTGGCCTTCGCTTTGCCCAGTCCACCTGCGCCGCCCGCGCGCGTTCGAATCTTTCTGCGGGAGAGATAAGCGTCATGCCGGTTCCAGACTCAGGTCATCAAACGGCTTGGGAGCATTGTAGGGAATGCGGTACTGGGAGCAGATCAAATTCGATGAGATGCGTGCCGATTCAAAGATGGTCGGCAGCCCACTGCCAGGGTGCGTTCCGCCTCCGACGAGATAGCAGTGTTGGAACTCCTCAAACTGATTGTGCGGGCGCATGAAAAGCATCTGTCTAAAGTTGTGGCCCATATTGAAAGTTGCGCCTTTATAGACTCCAAACTTCTTTTCCCAATCATCCGGGGTCACAATCAATTCCTCGCAGATGTGCTGCTGGAGGTCGTTATAGGGGGAGCGTTCAGCCAGTATGCGGAGAACGCGTTCGCGGTATCGCATCTTCTCTTCAGACCAGTTGATGCTGCTGAAATTGTTAGGGACTGGAACGAGAATATAAAGAGCGGAATGTCCAGCAGGTGCAGTGCCCGGGTCGGTAACCGCCGAATTCCGAACGTAAATGGAAATATCTTCTGAGGTTTTTTTGCGGTGAGAAATATCATCGAGATTGCCCTTGTAGTCCTTGGCAAAAACGATCATATGATGCTCAGCGTCAGGGTAGGTACGATTCAACCCGAGGTACATCATGAAGGTGGAGCAGGACCAATTCTTCTTTGCCAGTGTCTGCGGGGTATAGCGGCGCAGGGTCGCCGGATCGAAAAGGGTAGAGACGGCGTGGCCGAAATCTGCGTTGATTACGACGTCATCGCATTCGAGCTTTTCGCCGCTTCCGAGCTCTACACCGACTGCTCGCCTCCCCTTAATGAGCACACGCCGAACAGGAGTGGAAGTGTGAATAGCAGCGCCGAACTCGCGAGCCACATCTGCCATAGCGTGACTAATGCGGGAGAGCCCGCCTTGTACGTGATAAACGCCGTGAGCGTGTTCAGTGTAAGGAATCATGGTGAACAGGCCAGGGCAATCCCATGGAGACATGCCGAGGTACTTCGACTGAAAGGTGAATGCAAGCCGTAACTCCTCCGCGCGAAAATAGGATGAGAGTACGCTGTGCAGCGATCGCCCCAGCGCGACGTGAGGTAACGCGGCGAGGAGAGTCGGGCTGATCAAGCTCAGGGCGCTCTTATATGGCTTTTGCAGGCATGGGTAAAGTTTGCGAAAACGCAGACTCTCGCGCTTAAAAAAACGATCGAGTCGAGCTCCTTCGCCTGGGAACACGCGATCGATTTCAGCACGCATGGCCGCGGGGTCGGCGTACACGTGCATCGACTTCTCCGCAAAGATCAGCTTGTACATGGGATCGAGCGCTTTGCACTCGATGTAGTCGCTCAGCTTGCGATTGGCGTCCTCAAACAGTTCGTCGAGGAGAAACTTCATCATAAGGAAGGTGGGGCCGAGATCGAAACGATAGTCGCCTAACTTTATTTCTGCATTGCGGCCACCTATTGTTGACTGCTTTTCGAAAACCTGAACATCTACACCGCGCTTTGCCAGCAGCATTGCTGCAGCCAACCCGCCGGGCCCGGCACCAACGATAACGGTTTTTTTTCGTTCTTTTCTTGCCACTATCCTTTTTTACGCGGTCGGGAGGGGTTTCTCCTACGCGGTCCTTTGTCTAACCAATAGTTTGCCCGTATTTTTGTTGCACGCTGAAAATGAGTCGTCCCGTCTAAAAACCTGCTCAAAAGGGGTTGAGAAAGGAGACTCAGTTCGCGCAAAGATCCTTAGGTGGGCGTGATATCGCGAGTGCGCTCAGCGAGGACTTAATGATCCCCGCGAAGCCGATGGGAAGATTGCTGGACGCCCCCTGCCATCTTCAGTTCAGCGTCGGTAAAAACCTGAAATGTCGTAACCGTTGCCATATTTTTGAGCTGGCCATACCTTCACGTGCCTGAATAGCTGAAGTCAACCTTAAACACAATTCCCCGGGACGCGTTAAACATCATCGGGCTTCGGGCATGAGAACTCATTGCTTTCGAGTCGAGCGCCATGCGGTCAACGACCCGCCATAAGAGCTTGGAGCGAAGCCTCGATTTTACGTGGATCTGTTTCGCCCTGAAACCTGGATCGCACAATTCCCTTGCGATCGATGAGGAAGGTTAAGGGCAGGCCCAGCACCCCTCCGTAGCGTTTTCCGAGCGCAGCGTCCCCCAAGGCGATTGGATAATCAATGCTCAGCGCATTCACCAACTTGCGAACCGGGCGCGTGTCGTCGTCCATTGAGATACCGATTACTTCCAGCCCCCGTGGCGCATATTGCTTTTGCCAGCGGCTAAACATGGGCATTTCGATTTGGCACGGCGGACACCAAGTAGCCCAGAAGTTGAGGAGCACAACCTTACCTTTGAGTTGAGCCGTATCGATACTTTGACCAGTGAGATCGTGGCGGACGAAATGTGGCGCCTTGCGATTGACAAGTGATTGCGCAAGGCTGTCGTGTGAACTGGCTAGCAAGACTGTGGCTAAAAGCGACGCGACAATTGCACAGTGGAACACGCGCGCAGATGTTCTGTTTGCCTTTTCACTGTTCAACTGGATAGCCTTTGTTGACCCAATCGGCTCCGAAATTCTGCGCGATGTAGAGGACCTTCACATTAGTGAACCCCATGTCGTGAAGTATCTTATACGCGCCTCCTACGTTGGGGCAGCGGTCCCAGGGGCAGCATCCGCAATAGAGCACGATGAAGCCCTGCTTTGCCAGCGTCTTGACGCGACCGCGCAGCCGGTTCAACCCCTCGTCGCGCGAGCCTGGGCCTGCATACTCCGATCCCGGAATATGTGCCTGATCGAACATGAGACGCGAGCCTACCTGCAGGATCAGCGGCCGAGTGGAAGCAGCTGCACTGAGGAGCATTTTCAGTTGTTCCGGCTGAATCAGTTGAGCTGCCGGAATGGTCGCTGCTGCCGGCGGGGTCGTGGACTGCGAACGAGCCAGCACAGGAAACTGCATTATCAAAAGTGCGAGAGCGAGGGCCGATCCCATCCTAGAGATTCTCTTCAATTTCATTGTGGAAGCTCCGACATCAAGTATAGTCCGTTCGGTATCCGCCGATGCTGACAGGGATCGAACCGATAAGTGTTCTTGCGCTTCAATGCCTTCGCGACAACCACATACAGCGGTGCATGGAATAAGAGCCACCGGCTCTGCTGTCTCAGTCACGCTATAGATGAATCCAGCCTGTCCGTATCAATGCCAGAGAGCCAGTGGCTACCACAATCCAAAGCAACACACCTTGCAGCAGCGGGCGAACTCCGACTTCCCGAAGAGTCTTCATGGACAGGCTGGTTCCGATCAGGAAGAGGGTAACGGTCAACCCAATGGTGCCAAGATATTTGAGAGTTGGGTAAAGAGCGTGGAAGGCGGGAAGATATGTATCGGCAACCGCCGCGAGAAAGAAGAACAGGATGAACCATGGCCAGTGAATGCGCGCCTTGCTTTTATTAAGAATGGAGGTTCCGATGGACATGGGTACAATCCACAGTGCCCGTGCCAGCTTGACAGTGGTCCCGACCGCAAGTGCAACCGTTCCGAATTTGGCGGCTGCGCCAACCACGGAACTGGTGTCGTGGATGGCCAGCGCCGACCAGAGGCCGAACTGTGTTTGAGTCAAGTGCAGCGCGGATCCAATTGGCGGAAAGGCCAGCAATGCAACTGAGTTCAAGACAAACACGGTTCCCAGCGAGACTGCGATTTCTTCTTCGCTGGCATTGGTGATGGGCGCGATTGCGGCGATGGCGCTTCCTCCACAGATCGCTGTGCCTGCAGTGATGAGAAACGAAACCTTCTTTCGCACATGCAGGATTCTCCCAAGCCCCAAGCCAAGCATCAGCGCGAAAGTGATGCTGACCGCGGTATAGATGAAGCCGGATTGTCCTGCGTGCAGGACTTGTTGCAAATCCATGCCGAATCCAAGACCCACAACGGAAACCTGGAGTAACAGCTTGGACAGACGCTTGGCGTCAAGATGGTAGGGATGGACGAACGTGAATCCGTAAATCAACCCCGCGGCGAGTGCAATGGGCGGTGAAAGAAGGCCGCTTGCGGCCAGGATTAATCCTGCAAAGAAAATATTTTTGGACACACATTAAGTATTTGCGATAGAGAGGATTAGGTCCAAGCAGTAGTTCTCATGCCTCATTTGCGATTCTTATCTGTTCGACGGGCTAGGGGCGCTTAGTCTCAGCCGTCGTTCTATGCAAGCCGGCCCGGTCAAGGAGGAACCTGCGGAATTCATGAGCCAGGCCTGAGTGCTCCGGGCTTGAGGCGCAAGCGATAAGGAAATTGCGTTTGATATTCAGTCCCTCAACATGGACAATTCGGAAGCTCTTGTTGAGTCTAAGATCTTTGGAAATAGCCCAACGCGAGACGAATCCCAACCCCAGATCTGCTTCCACGGCTGACTTGATAGCCTCGGTCGAATCAAGTTCCAATACGATTTGCAACGCGCTGCGCTTGATGCCTTGCCGCTCAAGCGCGGTCTCAACGACATGTCGAGTCCCGGAACCGCGCTCCCGCATGAGGAGCGGGACCCCAGTCAATTCGGCATGCGGGATCAGATTACGTTTGACAAACTCGCGCGCGGTCGATGCGATAAGAACCAATTCATCTTCCAGAAACGGCTCTGTCTTCACGTCTCGGCTTCGCGAAGGTCCCTCGATAAATCCCAAAGCTATCTTCTGCGTCTCGATCGCCTCTACGATCTGCTCCGTATTGCCACTGATCAGGGTGAGGTTTACCCTGGGATATTCCCGACGGAATTCTCCCAGAAGTTGAGGCAGAATATACTGCGCAATGGTCGTGGAAGCGCCGAGGGCCAGTTGCCCGGAGTGTTCTCCATCGAGTGCGGAGATTGCGCGTTCAGTTTGCTCGCGAAGGAGTCTTGAACTCCGCGAGTACTCCAGAAGAATACTTCCGGCCTCCGTGAGTGTGATATGCGCTCCGGTGCGATCGAAGAGTTGAACGCCGAGGTCCTCTTCGAGGGCTTTGATCTGGAGACTTACCGCGGGTTGCGTGAGGTACAACTCTTCGGCTGCTTTCCTGAAGCTACGCTGCTCCGCAACTGCTCGAAAAACAACGATACGAAAGTTTTCCAGACTCGACATTTGACGCACAACCTGTCCCAAATCGTGCAGCACTTGTTCGCAACTTAGAGAGAAGCCCGTATTCTACGAATGCGCACCCGCTATGTTCGGGGTGCAGCTTCCACAAGACATATGACTATGAACTCGCTACTGGTGAAGCGCTGCTTCTTTCACTATTAGGTCGATCTTGATCTCGGGAGGGTTCAGGAACGTGTTATGAATCAGGCAATGATGCACGGATCGCATCACTCCTTCCGTCTGCTCTTCAGTCAGCGGCCCCGGGCAAGATACATGGATTCGGAAATCACCGAGCCTGGCAGGATGCTTCAGCTTTTCCGCAGTCACAGAGACTTCGACTTCTCGGTCGTCAAGGTTGCGGGTTCTGAGATATTGAACCGCATAGAATGCCGCGCAGGAACCCAAGGATGCGAGCAGGAATTCCGGGGGTGTCATCCCTTCGTCTGTACCTCCATTCTCGGCGGGTTGGTCACAGAGAATCGAATGCGACCGTGAATGAATGGAAAACTTAACTTGGTCCAGATGCTTGATCTTAACTTCCATCTCGGTTCACCTCTACAAAAGATAAAAGACAAAAGATTAGCTTTTCGTTACAAATACTGATGAACCTATTTTGCGGCGGGCATTACCAGCATGCGCAGGTACTCTCGTGTCAACATGGAACGCAGACGTGGCGATATATCTGAGTTGCAAGGCATATCTAGAGACCGGCATCGGTCGATGGCAGTGCGCAGGTCGCGCAGAAATGCCACACAGGATGGGCAGGCCTCGATATGAGTTTTCATCTGCTCGCAGGGTACAGGCTCCAGCTTTCCATCTATGTATTCAGAAAGATTCGCAAACAAGTCGCGGCATTCATCGGGCCGTCTTTTGCTCCTGGATCGGCGTACACTGGCCGTTTCCGTGCTTGATTCGACGCGATCCGAATTCCCGGCCGTGCCATTCAGGAGTTGTTTCATCTCCTTGCGCACGGTCAATCGTGCCCGATGGAGACGAATCCGGACCGTCCCCTGTCGCAGATCGAGAATCTGCGCCACCTGCTCGGTGGTCAACTCTTCCATATCGTGAAGTACGAGCACAATGCGCAGAGAAGCCGGAATGCGCAGAGTCGCCTGATGAAGCAGCTGGTGCTTCTCGGAACGTAGCAGGCTCGACTCGGGGCCTATTCCTCCATCTTGCAGCAACAGCCCGATCTCCTCATAGCTCGGCATCAGTTCATCGAGCGAGAGCATTCTGGCCGGGGCGTAAGCCGGTTTGCGGCGCATACGCCAGCAGCGGTTTCTGGTGACGGTATACAGCCAGACGGCAAGCTGCTGCGGACTGTCGATTTTCGCCAAATGCCCGATTGAGCGGAAAAGCACCTCCTGCATTGTGTCTTCGGCATCTTCAGGATGCCCGCAGACCTTCATGCTAAAGGAATAGACCGTATTCTGTAGCAACCCTATCGCCTCTTCCACTCCTTCAGGAGTGTTGAGGCGCAATAACTCCGTAGCTCGTATCAGGTCAGGCCGCATCGCTCGAAATCTTCCAATTTACATACGAGTATATCCCGCATGTGCGTTACGATTATTTCTCGAGAATGGCTGCGAATGCGTGCGAGGGGCCAGAGATTCAAGGAGCACACGGATGCGGAGGGCCGCCACTTTGCAGCACGGACTCAATCATCTCCAGACAGATGGGAGACACCTGATTGAGCCAATCTCGCTCCTCACAACCGGAAGGTCTCTTGTCAAAGTCCATCCATGCGCGAAGCAACGCCAACGCAAGCCTTGTCTCAGCACCGGCACACCTCTCTTCAAGACGGAACATTTGGCGATATACCTCGTCCTTGATCCGCTCGGCATTTGCTTCCCGGACTCGTTTGTGCTGAGCCATAGACTCAACTTCCGGGACAGCAGACTGCATCGTGCAAGCCGATGGCGCGCAACATCAGCATCGCCGGGCACCAGTTGGTGAATGCCGATTGCAGCAGATTGAGTCCGACAAGCACAGTTAGCCAGAGCCAATACATTGACACAAAATGCGCAAGCCCGAGCGATAGAAGCACCATCGCGCCTCCCATCAGGCGCACTCCCCGTTCAACTGTCATAGTGACTCTCCTTGTCCCGTTACAAAAGCGGACTCGGCGCCGGCTCCAGCCTCGCGCCGGGAGTGGACCGCGAAGTAGAGAACCGGAACTGCAAGCCTCGCCAAGAGCGTTGAAGCTATCTCCCCGGCGATCAGCGATAGCGCCAACCCCTGGAAGATTGGGTCCGGCAATATAACGCTTGCGCCCACCACGACCGCCGCAGCGGTCAGAAGCATTGGGCGAAATCGGACCGCGCCGGCATCGATAACTGCTTCGGCCAACGGCATTCCCTGGCGCTGCCGAACACCGATAAAGTCGACGAGGATGATCGAGTTGCGGACGATGATGCCCGCGCCGGCAATGAAGCCAATCATTGAAGTTGCGGTAAAGAACGCACCTAATATCGCGTGCGCCGGCAAGATGCCCACCAGGGTGAGCGGAATCGGAGCCATGATGATGAGCGGCGTGATAAAGGAGCGGAACCATCCCACAACCAATACATAGATGAGGACAAGTACCGCCGCGAAAGCCAACCCCATATCACGGAACACCTCGATGGTGATATGCCATTCTCCATCCCATTTCATCGAGTAATGATCCGTGGACCCGGGCATGACTGAGTTGTAGCGGGTCAATGTGTATCCGGCTGGCAGGGTGAGAAGGTCAAGATCCTTATTCATTTTGAAAATTGCATAGACCGGACTTTCTACCGCTCCCGCAACATCTCCGGTGACATAAACGACGCGACGCAGATTCTTGTGATAAATGCTCTGCTCGATTGTGCTGTGTTCTACAGTTACCAACTCGCGCAAGGAAACCATGCTGCCGTCAGCTCCGGGCAAGCGAATGTTGTCCAGCCCCTCTTCGGAGGAGCGGTCTGCGCGGTCAAGCTCGACAATGGCTGGCACGGGCTCACGTGCTGACTGATCGTGAAGAAGGCCCACCTGCGCGCCCGAAGTAGCTAAAGCCAAGGCGCGGGCGACTTCGGCAACCGCGATGGCATTCTGCGCTGCCTTCACTTGGTCCACTTGGATCGACAGCCTTGATTGCGGGTCTTCCACATACCAGTCTGTGTCTACGACTCCCGGGGTATTTTGAAAGATCGACTTGATTTGCTGCGCCACCTGAGTCTGGCCGGCCAAGTCCGGACCGTAAACCTCTGCGACCAGTGTTTGAATAACGGGGGGTCCAGGCGGCACTTCGCTCACCTGAATTCGCGCGCCATAGGCGCTGCCAATCGCGTCCAGTACCGGGCGGAGACGCTTGGCTATGGCGTGGCTTTGGACGCTGCGCTGTTTCGCCGACAGAAGGTTCACCTGGATGTCTGCCTGGTTCGGCTGACCGCGCATATAGTAGTGGCGCACCAACCCGTTGAAGTTATAGGGGCCGGAAGTTCCCGTGTAAGTCTGATAGTTGAGCACGTCCGGTTGCCGCGCGAGCTCGTCGCCAAGAGCCTGTGCAACCCGCGCAGTTTCCTCCAACGGCGTGCCATCCGGCATATTGATGATCACTTGCAATTCGCTCTTGTTGTCGAACGGCAACATCTTTACATGCACCAGTCCCAAGGGGACCAGCGCCACCGAAGCCAGCAGCAGCACCGCGACTCCGATGAAGAACAGAATGCGATAGCGTGGGGATCGAATCAATGGAGTCATGACGCGACGGTAAAGTCGCGTGTGCCAGCTCTCAACGGTAGACTCCGTTGCCTGGGCTCCTTCAAGATGCCGGCCAACGAGCCGCAGAGCAGCCCAGGGTGACACCACAAATGCCACCATCAGCGAAAAGAGCATGGCCGCTGAGGCACCCACGGGGATAGGCCGCATGTACGGGCCCATCAAGCCGCGTACAAAGGCCATCGGCAACACGGCGGCAATGACGGCGAAGGTAGCCAGAATCGTGGGATTGCCCACCTCGGCTACCGCTTCCACGGCGACAACGCTCATGGGGCGGCCGTGATTCTGCTGGAGTCGGAAGTGGCGCACCATGTTCTCGACTACAACGATCGCATCGTCCACAAGAATGCCAATTGAGAAGATCAACGCGAATAGCGTGACGCGGTTGATAGTGTAGCCCAGGAAGTAAAACACCGACATGGTGAGCCCGAGGGTGACAGGAATGGCCAGGAGCACTACGCCAGACTCACGCCACCCCAGGAAAAGCGCGACCAGCAGAGTCACGGACAAGGTCGCGAGCAACAGGTGCTCGAGCAATTCGTCCGATTTATCCTTCGCCGTCTGTCCATAATTCCGTGTCGTTGTCACGGTCACATCATTCGGAATGGTAACGCCCTGCATCTCGTGCACGCGCTTGAGCACGGCATTCGAGATATCCGTTGCATTGGTGCCCTTGCGTTTTGCTACCGTGATCGTCACGGCCGGATATTGGCGCGCTCCGGCCTGTGCCGCAGACCCGGCGTTTGTCGTACCAAAGACCACATAGTTCGCCGGCTCCGATGCGCCGTCCGCGATTGTTTCCGCGACATCGCGCAGGTATATCGGATGGCCGCGAACAACGCTCACAACGACCGCTTCAAGATCTTCGCGGCGGTTGAATAAATTGCCCGCCTCGACCCGGACCTCCCGGTCGTTCTCAGAGAAGGTTCCCGCCTGCACCCTGGCATTTGCCGCCTGCAGATGTCCCACGATCGCCGTCGGCGACAGCCCGTAGGCGCTCAGTCTTTCCGTACTCAGGACCACACGCATACTGCGCGGAAGTCCGCCGATGATCGTAGTCTCGGATACATCTCCAATTTGAGCAATGTTGTGCTGCATCTCGGCAGCAATCGCGCGCAGCTGGTAGCCGTTGTAGTGCACGCCCCACAGAGTCATTGCCAATATCGGAACATCGTCGATCGACCGGGCTTTGACAAGCGGCTGAGAAACTCCGGGCGACATCCGATCGAAGTTCGAGTACAGCTTGCTATAGACCTTGATGAGTGCGTCTTCCTGGGGCGTGCCAACCAGAAAGCGCACGATCACAAGGCTCTGCCCTGGCGACGATGTCGAGTAAACATATTCGACGCCCGATATTTGATGAACCAGTTGCTCGATGGGCAGGGTGACGCGCTCTTCGACCTCAGCCGGAGATGCGCCCGGCATGGCAGTGGTTATGTCGAGCATCGGAACAAGGATCTGCGGCTCCTCTTCGCGAGGGATGATCATTACCGCGAAGATCCCGAGAGCAAGTGCGGCGACAATGAAGAGGACTGTCAGTTTCGATTTGATGAATGACTGCGCAATTCGTCCGGCGATTCCGAGGTCTTGCTTCATGGGTTGACCCCTGTTTTCGCTTCAATGCGCTTTCCGGCCAGGTCGTGGTCCGCCGGTGCGTCAACAAGTTTCTCACCGGCGGAGATGCCTGACAGCACTTCAACGAGAGTGCCCTGCGCCTCACCCAACGTGATGTTGCGAAGCTGCGCGATTCCCTGTACGTCAAGAACATACACACAACTGAGCGAGCCGCGCACAACAACGACAGCACGCGGGATGAGGATCGCCTGACGGACGCCATTTGCGAATTCGGCCGTCCCGTACATACCCGCGCGCGTTTGGTTGGAGGATGGCAGATCGATCTTAACCAGAAAACTATGACTCGATGGATCGGCCACCGGAACGATTTCGGCCACCGTCCCCGCCAAACTCGATGCCGCCCCACTGGCTTTCGCTCCGGCGTCGAGAGCAACCTGTACCTTCATTCCCTTATGAATCGCGCCGATGGCGGACTCATCGATGGCAACCTGCAATTGAAGCGCCGCGGCTTGATCGACGTGAAGCAGAGCCGCGCCCGGCGCAGCCATCGTTCCTGGATCAACCATGCGGGCCGTCACCACGCCGGCAAATGGAGACACCAGGTGCGCATATCCGAGCATGGTTCGAGCTCCGCTTTCCTGCGCGCGCGCGACTTCAGCCTGTGCGCGAACTTCGTCGAGACGCGCCGCGGCTGCTTCCGCTCGCCGCGATACTTCATCCATCTCCTGCGGGCTCACGCTCTTTTGTGATTCAAGCTGCTTGTACCGGTCCAGAGTGCTCGTTGCCAGTGCGGCATTTGACTGGGCGGTGGCTTGCGCATGCTCGGCCGCCTTCACGCCGGATTGCGCCTGGACTACTTGCGAGCGCAACGCTGCATCATCGAGAGTCACCAGCGCCTGTCCAGCTCGAACGGAATCGCCCTCGCGCACCAGGATCTGTTGTATGCGCCCCATGACCTGGGCCGAGATCACCGCGGTTTCTCGCGAGTGCACCGTTCCCGTCGAACGCAGGTTCACGGGAATTTCTTGCTGCCGGCTTTCGACTACCTGTGCGTGCACGGTCTGTGGAGCACCTGTCGTGGCGGCAGCTTCACCGCAATGGCAGCCGGCTGTCACTGCCGCGGAAGCGGCAAGAAGGCTTGCCCATAAAATATTCTTCATTGCAGTTCCTCCGCGGCATCGGGAGACAAGGTTCCCGTGGCGTATAAGAGTTCCGCGTAAGCCATGGCATTTGCGTACACCGCATGCCAGTAGTTGGATTGGCTCTGCCGCCCGGCATCCTCGGCACGCAGCAGGTCGGTGATCGTGGCCAGGCCCGCCGTATAGCGGTTTTTCACGATGCGGAGACTCTCCGCAGACTCGTTTACGGCAGCTTGCGCAGTATCGAGTTGCAGCGCGGTGGTCTGACGATGAATATGTGCCTGGCTCACTTCGAGACGAAGGTGTTGTTGTGCTGCGGCAACTTGTGCGTCGATCTTATCTTTCGCCGCGCTCTCACTCGCCAGTTGTGTTCGCTTGCCAATGGGGAAGATATCGACGCTGATCTGGACGCCGGCAACCCAGTTATTCCCGCCCGATCCGGCGAACGATGTGCGGTCTGCCTCCCAGTTGCCATACGCGCTCACACGTGGACCGAAGTCGGACTTCGCCGCTCCCACCGAAAAAGCCTGCGCTGATTGCGCCTCACTCAGCGCCGCCAGATCGGAGCGCCTCTTTTGAGCAGTAGCCATCTCGTCATCGAGCACACCCTGTGGAAACACGAGCGGCTCGATTGGCTTCAACTCAGACGCCTTCAGTTCCGGCGCACCCATGGCCTCGCGCAACGACGCCCATCCAAGTTCCACGTCCCCTTCAACCGCGATTAACTCCTCGTTTCGCGCGGCCACGTTGACCTCGGCAGACATCCGGTCAGACTCGACTGCAAGGCCGGCTTTCACATGTTCGTCCACCGAATTGAGCAGCGCCGCCGCAGTCTCCTGCTCGTGTCGGCTCACTTCGACCTCTCGCTGCGCATATAGAACTTGCTGGTAAGCCGCCACTACACTGAACACGATCTGTTGGTCGACAGCCCTTCCGAATGACGCCGCACTCTTCTTGAAGAGACCCGCGCGTCGAATCTCCTTCTGCGTTTTGAAAGAATCGAATGCCAGCCATTGTCCCGCGATGCGCGTGGAGAAATTTCCTATTGGCTGCGGAGAGTTAAGAGCGTTCAGCGCAAAATCGGCTTGAGTGAATTGCCTTTGCCGCAGACGAGTTCCAAAAGCATAGACCGGGTCGTCGCCGCGCGAAATATCTTCAGTAAAGCCGAACTGCGGCAACAGCAAGGTGCGAGTGCGGCCGACGGTCGCTGTCGCATCCATAATGCCGGCGCGCGCTAGTGCTGCCGCGGGGTTTTGCCCAAGAGCCGCATCGATAGCTTGCCGCAGAGATAAAGGTTCCTGCGCACCGGCGGCCCATCTCCCCATCGATAACAGGAGAAATAGGCCCAGAGATCGAGAAAAGTGTGAACTCATTGGGTCGGATGTCCTTGTGTGGTGCTTTCAAGGGAATAAATCCACGAAAAGGGCAATCCGTTACAAGAATGGCAAAGATTGTCGAGTCTGGTTCGACCTAGTCAGTTGCGAAAGCGGTTTCGAGAATGCTGGCGGGTGCAATGGGATGCAAACTGGCGGCCTCTGCGTGATAGAGCAGAGGGCTCGGAATTGGATAAGGCAAAAATCTGAGCGAACAGAAATGACCCGACGTGCCCTTGGCAGATCGCGATTCAGGTTTCACTTATTCTGGAACCAAGTCTCAACAGCCGCCGTGTCCGCTCTTACAACCCTTCGGCCAACTTATTAATTGAAGTCGTTAATCGATTCCGAGGTCAAAACGCCGCTGCTGAAAATCAATGACTTCGAGACCGACTCACTGAAGTTTTACGTTCTGTAGACGGTTTATTTCGGCGAAGTTTGGCGTAATTTGGCGAA